>Ga0126314_10000151_pt1 | contig 36858 bp, 30 predicted proteins | sample Plot105B_FD_92535 | JGI IMG/M metagenome (GOLD analysis project Ga0126314, IMG submission 92535) | Serpentine soil microbial communities from UC McLaughlin Reserve, CA, USA - Plot105B | ecosystem: Environmental > Terrestrial > Soil > Grasslands | place: USA: UC McLaughlin Reserve, Lake County... | reverse complement strand
GTAGTGCCTGGTCGACTTGCTTGTTGAACCGTTCAACAAGATCGTTAACTGTATAGCCCTCCGGAGCGTAATTCCCCTCTTCAGCCAGCTGCTGGAACTGGAATTCGGACAGGCCTTCTGCTCTTGCGTAGGTAAATACCCGGTCGAGCACACCACTGAGGTGCTGAAGGTGGAAACCCACGGACGCCTTCCCTGCCACACGCTGCCAAAGCAAGGCTGCAGGAAATTCATGCAGATATTCTTCGATTTCTTCCCTGGCCTGCAACAGCGCATGTGCTACCGGTTGCAACAGGGGACTAACTTCGGGCAGTGGCCCTCTTTGCCATACTTCCAGCTTTGCTGCCATTGAATTTGGGATTTAAGGTTCGTGAATTTAGATATTTTCTGCGACAAACGATGCTTGATGTTAAAAGGTGATGAGCGCAACTTTTAAACGCTCCGCTTTCGGGAAATTTGCAGCGATATTTAAACATTCGCTTCATGAAAAATTCATTTTTAATTGCTGTATGTGTGGCAGCATTGCAAATCTTATGCACACAAACATCATCTGCCCAGGAAAGTGCTCCTTATAAAACAGGTGTAGGTCTGATGCTGGATCTGGGTACAGGTGGTACTTATGTGGGCCCGCATGCGAAACACTTTTTTACAGCCAACCATGCCGGTCAGGCGATGGTGCTTTTTGGTAGTGGTCTTACGGTAATTGGTGTAGAGTATTCTTACAACAAAGCCATTCCAGGTGTCGAAGGGCTGAACTGGAACCTTGGCCTTGGTCCTCAGTTTTATTTTGTAACCGGTTCTTCCGGCTTTATGCTGCGTCCGCAGGCTGGTATCGAGTTTAAAGTACCAAAGGCCCCTATTGCCGCGGGTTTCGACTGGCGGCCGATGTTTCAACTGAGTCATGATACAAGTTTTGAACCGGCACGTTTCGCTCTGGCCTTCAAATACGCTTTTTAAGACATCACAATATTTGTAACGCAATCTTCAGTACTAGCCCTTGCATTTTATGTGCAGGGGTTTGTTTTTTTTTAATAGATTAGTAGGATAACCAAATAGACAATGAAATTGAAAAACGCTCTCGTTAAAAGTTTGATACTTTTTATCCTGCTGCTTCAGGCTTGCGGAAAAAATAGTCCGGAAAAAGAAAACGAAAAACCACCTGTCGAGGAAGAGAAACCCGGTCCTCTAGCGAACAAGCTGCGTTCTCAGGGCAAGACCGAGAATAGTCCTGACAACTACTTTTACAACAGTGACGGCACATTATCCAGAGAAGAATTTTATGAATATGACAACGTAAAATTGTCTTTTCAGAACAAGTATTATTACAAAAACAACAAGCGTTCGGCCAGTACATTTGCGGCAGATTATAGTTTAGGGGACACGCTAACGGTAAGTTACAGACATGATGTTACCTGGACCGGTAATCAGATTACCGAGGTGTTGGAAGACTGGCCTTATTTGGATTCGCCAAAGGGCATACAATTAGCCAACCGAGAGTTGAGCACATTTAGCTACGACGCAAAGGGCTTTATCAAGTCCATTAAGATTGAGTGGGTAAAAAATGGAACCAAAACAAGGAAACAGGACTTACAGTTGACAACGGACGGCCGGGGCAACCTTATTAAAGCTGAAATTACTACGTACGATATGAATGGAGATTTTATGCATTCAAGCACTGAAGTCAGGGAATACGATGACAAAGTAAATCCAAAGTACAAACTGTTGTCACCAATCAGTTATTTTGCATTTTTTAGCCCTAATAACGTTACTAAAATTTCCGGGGAGACCACTTACACTTACAAATACAATGCAGCAGGTCTGCCTATTGAAGAGACCCGCAAAAAAGGAGCGGAAGCAGCTGTTGTGTCGAATTTCTATTATCATAAATAACCACAGTCAATCCAATCATGCTGGAGCTTTAGTTGGCATTGCGTTGTGATTTGTTTGGGCTTTGCTCACAAAAAGGGTACCTTTTGTGAGCAAAGCCTGGCTTAAAGCCGAACAAATCCCGACTAAAGCCGCAACAACATGGCTGGTTAGTCTTTACCGGCTTCTTCTTTTTCTGGGAACATCACCGAAAGCAGTACCGACAGGATCAGCACTGCACCGATCACAATTAGTGAATAGACCGACTCAATGTGATAGAATGGTGCAATGATCATTTTCAGACCGATAAAGGACAGGATGATTGCCAGGCCGTACTTTAGCTTGCTGAACAGATGGATAAAGTTATCGAGCAGGAAGAACAGTGCCCGCAGCCCCAAAATTGCAAAGATATTGGAGGTGTACAGGATGAACGGATCGTTGGAGATGGCGAATATGGCGGGAATTGAATCTACGGCAAACAGCAAATCTGTAAACTCGATAACAGCTACTACGACCAATAATGGAGTGGCCAGTTTCTTTCCGTTCTGATAGGTAAAGAACTTATCGCCATCGTACTTGTCACTTACATTGAAGAACTTTCTGATCAGCCTTGCTCCTCTTGTATTGTTGTAGTCTTCTTCGTCATCGTCGTCGCCGGACGACCAGGATTTGATTCCTGCATAGACCAGGAACAAGCCGAACAGGGTCATGATGATGTTGATGTCGTAAGCAAAGCCCGCGACACCAAAAAGGCTCAGTATCTTGTTTAAATAGGTTAATTCTATTAAGAAGGCACCCGAGAAGATAAAGATTGCTCTTAATACCAATGCACCGATGATGCCCCAGAACAGTACTTTATGCTTGTTTGAATTGGCTACATCAAAGAATTTGAAGACCAGGATGAACACGAAAAGGTTATCGACCGAGAGCGCCTTTTCGATCCAGTAGGCCGATTGAAATTCGAAGAACTTGGCAGAGCCGGCATAGTAGTAAACCAGGCCGCTGAAGGCCATGGACAGACTGATCCACACGAGCGACCAGGTAATGGCTTCTTTATTGGATACCACATGGCTTTTCTTATTGAATATGCCTAAATCGAGCAGCAGCATGATCAGTACCGCGATACCAAATACGATAATTAGTCCGGGATGCTCTGTAAAAATTGGGTGTTCGTTCATTGAATCGGTATGTTAAGTAAATTTTTGCCGGTCTTCTTCCGAGATAACCGGCAATACAGGCCTAATATCGGTAAAGTTCCTGAATGCGGGCACAGGAAAACAGGAATGTTAAGGCCTTGAGGATCATTTCAGTTTAATCCGAGCTTTTGCTTCACTTTGTCTTTATACGATTCGCCTACTGGCAGGTATTCTTTATTGATGATGATGCGGCCTTTTTCGAGGTAGTCGACCTGATCGATGTTGATGATATAGGATTTATGGATCCTGAGGAAACTGGCGGAAGGAAGAATTTCTTCCATGTTCTTCATTCTTTCGAGGGACAGGATTTTTCCGCTTGTGGTATGCAGGGTAATGTAATCGCCGAGGCCTTCGATATATTGTATGGAGGCGAGCAGGACTTTCTGGATGCGGTATTCTGTTTTTATAAAAATATAGGGCGGCGTTTGCTCTTGCACTCCGGCGGTCTGTTCGCTGTTAATTCGCGTTCGAACTTTAGCGACAGCAATAAGGAAGCGTTCGAAGGTGATGGGCTTGAGCAGGTAGTCTGCAATGTCATGTTCATAACCAGCGATAGCGTATTCTGTATAGGCGGTGGTAAGGATCACTTTTGTGCCCGTGTTTTTGATGATGTTCATGAGTGCTATGCCGCTGAGCTCGGGCATTTGCACGTCTAAAAAAACCAGGTCGGTCTTGTTTTCATTGAGGTAGCTGAGGGCCTGAAGCGCCGAGGTGGTTTTGAGTACCAGTTCGAGCCCGCTGGTTTTTTCTACATAATCGGCCAGGAGTTTAATCGCCGGAAATTCATCATCGACAACAACGCAGGATATGGAATTGGCTGATCTCATGTATGGCCGAGTTTTAGATTGACTATAAATTTATGTTCCTGCTGCCCGATATCCAAACTGTGATTGCCGGGATAGAGCAGATTGAGCCGCTTGCGTACGTTTTCTATGCCGATGCCCCCGGTCTGGTCTTTGTGTTTCGGGCCCACTTCATTGACGCATTGCAGTTCTATTTTATTTTCTGCGGTAATGGAGACGCTGATGTTGAGCCAGGTGTGATCGAAGGCTACGGCACCATGCTTGAAGGCATTTTCTATAAAGGGAATGAGCAGCAGCGGCGGCAGCTGAATCTGAGCTGCATTGTCCGGATAAGTAAGGCTGATCTGACCGGGTTGTTCAAAGCGTAGCTGTTCCAGGGCAATGTATTTTTCAATGTAATGGATTTCCTTTTCCAGGCTGATCGTTTCGCTGGTATCGTAGAGCATGTACCGCAGCATCTCGGAGAGGCCGGAGATGGCAGCCAGTGCTTGCGGCGACTGGTGATAAACCATCGAGTAGATGTTGTTGAGGTTGTTGAACAGGAAGTGCGGATTGATCTGTGACCGGAGGAAGGATAGTTCTGAGTCTCTGTTTTGCAGGGCCAGTTCCCGCTGCTGCAGTTCCTTGTATTGCGAAAAGCGGATGAAGTAGAAAACCATGGCGAAGATGGTGTAAAAGGCGTTATAAAGTATGTGCTCCCGGAAAAACCGGGACAGGCGAATGTGCCCTTCTGCTGGCCAGCGGGCTGCGCTATAACTGATGATGAAGCATAGCCCGAAGGCGGCGATCAGGCTGAGGGCCAGGATAAGGTATTTTTTGGAAGGATAATAAAGGTGCAGGAGCAGATAGGTGCTGATGGTAAACAAAAAGGAGATCAGGATATCGGCGATAAGGCTAAGCAAACGCAGGTCATAGCTCCGCTCGTCTACCAGGCTGAATTTGCCCGTGTAAAGATCGGGCAGATACCTTGCCAGATGTATCATGGCATAAAACAGCAGGAAGGCTATGAGCAATAACCCCGTCTTCTTTTTCATATTCCAAAACTAAGCTATTTAATAAAAAACTAACCTTCAATTTTCAGGGCTTTGTCGAGGTGATTCCCGTGTTCAACGATTAGGCTCTTTGCCGGGGGGTCTGGAAACTACTTTAGACAGCAAATAACCAGAATCGCGATATGAAAAAATACTTCATCCTGCTCTTATTTGCAGGCCTTGCTTCTGCACATGCACAGGACAAGAAACAACAGACCGACACCTTGAAAAAAGACTCGGTGAGCAAAGCACTCCTGCTAAAGGAGGTTAGCATCAACAGCCGTAAAAAAATGATCGAAAGGAAGATAGACCGGACAATTGTGCATGTGGCCGGTTTCGTGACTGCGGCGGGTACCGATGCGCTGGACCTGCTGGGCCGCCTGCCCGGACTGCGGGTAACTGATGGTGGAAACGTTAGCCTGATGGGTAAGGGTGCCACGATCTATGTGGATGGCAAGCTGACCTACCTTTCCGGCACGGACCTGTCGGCTTACCTGAAATCGCTGCCAACGGATCTGCTGGATAAGATAGAGCTGATGCCGAATCCTCCGGCCAAATATGATGCGGCGGGCAGTGGCGGCGTTATCAATATCATCACCAAAAAATACAAACAGCCGGGATACAATGCAGGTGTATCGGCCAATGCGGGAACGGGCGTGTACCGTAAGCTGAACGGTTCTTTAAACATGAATTATCGTGCGGGAAAGCTGAACCTTTTTGCCAATGCGGGTGCCGGTTCTCCAAAGGATTTTGAAAATGCATCGGCCATCAGGCGTTTCCTGGATCCGGCAGGCAGGCCTACCGCGATTCTGGATCAGGAAAGTGAGATCGCTTATACGCGCAGCACCGGGAATGTTAAGCTGGGCGCAGATTTTTACCTGAATAAGAAGACCACTTTCGGTATGATACTGAACGCGGCCAGAAACTCGGTAGTGGAAAGGGGCGATAACCGCAACCTGATGCTGAACAGCGCATATGGGCTGGATTCGACAATTTTTTCGGCCAATGATGCGAACAATAAGTTCCGGAACAACCTGGTGAATCTGAACATGGTGCACCAGTTCGATTCGACGGGTACGGAGCTGAGCATCGACCTGGATTATGGCAGGTACCGTACCAGAACTGAGCAGTTCTTTACTAACCGCACCTATTCGCCGCAGGATGTGCTGTTGAACAGCGAGCGCATCAGGGGTGAATTGCCCAGGGCCATCGCTATTTATTCGGCGAAGACGGATTTTGCCTTGCCTGTAAAAAACGGCATCAAGCTGAATACCGGTTTAAAGCTGAGCAGGGTGAGTACCGACAACACGGCCGGTTATTTTAATGGTGAAGGCATTGCGGAGCGCCCCGATTATAACCGCAGCAATAGCTTCCTGTATGACGAAACGATCAGCGCGGCTTACCTGGAGGGTTACCGGGAGTTTAAAAGGTTTGGCGTTAAGGCTGGTTTGAGGGCCGAACACACGCGGTCTGACGGGCATCAGCTGGGTAATGTATTGGCACCTGACTCTTCCTTCAGCAGGGCTTATACCAATATTTTTCCTACTGTGTTTGTGTCTTTTAAAGCCGATTCGCTGAACAGAAACCAGTTTTTCTTTAATTATGGCAGGCGGATTTCCCGACCCGGATACGACCAGCTGAACCCCTTCCTGTCGCTGGTGCAGCGTTACAATCAGGTGGTTGGGAATCCCTTCCTGAAACCTGACTTTACTCATAACTTTGAGCTTACCCATGTTTTTAAAGAGCAGCTGAATACGGTTGTTTATTATTCGGCTTTGTCCAACATCAGCGGGCAGGTGATCAGACCGGTGGGTGATGTTTATGTTCGGCGTCCGGAAAATACGGGTGACCTTCGGATCGCCGGTTTGATGGTGACTTACAACAGGGATCTTTTTAAATGGTGGAACGCTGATTTTTCGGGCAATACGGAGCGCATCCGTATGAATGTGCTGCTGGATGTAAAGCGGGTGGATACGGCTTATTTTGCGCATTCCTTCAACTGGTTCAACCGATTTACCATCAGTAAGAACTGTACCGCGGAACTGGTGATGAACTGGGGCGGCAGGTCGTTTTCGGGGCAGAACACAACAAGGGGGATTGCCGCTGTCCGGGCGGGTATCAGACAGCAAATATTTAAAGGCAATGGATCAATTGGTTTAAGTGGCAGTGATTTGTTTTATTCGGCGATTACCCGCGGCAGAACAGTAAACATAGCCGGCTCGGACGCCAGCTATGAAAATCGTAAGGACAGCAGATCGGTGATGCTTTCGTTCAGCTACAACATGAGCAAGAATGCAAAGGACAATAAGCGCCTCAGGGACCGCAATGGTGCACGTGATGAACAGAACAGGGTATTGAGTAATCCGTAGGTTAGTTATCAGGTAGCCGTGTCGGGCTACCTGATTCCTTTTTCTTTCAGAAAAGCCAGTTCTTCTTTAAGGATATGGTCGTCATCTATAGCGGGCGCGGCTTTCAGGTCTGCGACATGCAGTTCGTCCATGATGTCTACAAAGTTTTTATAGCTGGATCCGCTGGTGGGTTTGATGATGATGAATAAAGGTTTTCGCGGGTCATCTTGATTGGCCAGGGCGACCTTTTTCTTATTGGCAATGATGGTCTGCCTGATGGACTTGTAGCCTTCTATGGTCGGTGTGCTTTTACCGGCTTCTCCCATATACCAGGCGACCTTATTTTTTGAACCGAGCAGGATAGTCATGGTACGGGATGCGGGCCAGGCGACGAGATCAGGCTCATTTGTAGGTTCATCGGGTTTTGCGACGTCCATGGCTACTGGCTTGGACAGGGATGTGGTGAGCATGAAAAAGGTGATCAGCAAAAATGCCAGATCGACCATTGCAGTAAGGTCTACTTTAGGTGCTGCTTTTCTGTTTCGGGATACGCTTAATTCGGCCATGATAGTTTGGGTTTAGTTTGAAACTATGATGCCGGAGCATGCGGAATTCCACAGGTTTCTCTTAATATTTTCCGGCGCAAAGAGAATTCGGCAGATTGGGCTTAGAATTGGGGCATGTTGAAAAGATTATTAGCTGAAGATGGAAATCCATGGAGATACCGAGACGCCTCGGATACCTAAGGATATATTACTTTGAACTTTCCGGCGGGCACCATTTTGTTTCCCATCTGAACCGCAATATCTACATCTTCTTCCTTTGTATTATAATTCATTCCGAAATTTATCTTTCCATCTTCAAATGCCCTGATCTCTGCGTAAAATTCGTCATTGATATAGACATTATATGTTTTTTCGTGAACGAATGTCCCGGTCAGGACGATAGACGTACCTATAGAACCGCTTGCTGGCGACATGCCCGTAATCTGATGCGGAAGAACATTGACTTTCTGAACCGAAGTAAATTTAAATGGCCCTGCATCCAAGGTAAATGCATGCTCACCGGGAGGCATATCAAGTGGAGTTGTAAAAGTGATTTCAGTGGAATTTGAGCTGATTACGACAGCTTTGTTGCCCAACTTACCCGTCGGCTGGGGCAGTGCAGGGGGTACATAAGGCAGATTTTCACCTTTTATTCTATAGAGCGTTCCGGGAACTGCAGTTTTGGGACTAATATCTGTAATGACTGGTTTTAATATCGTAAATTCTCCCGGCAATTTCGTTTTGACACCTTCGATCGAAACGTAAACAGACGTAGTATTGCCTGGTACGTTCATGGGCACAAACACATGGAAGTTATCAAAGAAAGAGAATTCAGCCTGTGTATCACCGAAGAAGATTGGCACATCGACAGGCGCCCATCTACCCAACTGCAAATTGTCAGCCTCGAAAGAAAGGAGACTGCCAATTGCTCCCTGTTTAGGACTATAATCGTGAATATGAGCCAAGATTTTAAAGTCTTTGGTCATCTCCGTTTTCGCACCCTTATTGATGACATTAACAATGATACTTTGACCATGGATTTCCGGTATTCCCTTAGGGATCTCCGCTATGATTTCAGTATCGGAAACTGACTCAATTTTAGCAGAAACGTTGCTGAATGTTACCACTATATCTTTCGCTTGTGCGCCGTAGAATTTGCCTTTGATGCTAATGCGATCTTCAGTTTTACCAGACAAAGGACTGACCTCTTCTGCCTGTAAATCCGGACGCTCTGAAGATAGTTCTTTCCCATACCTTGGGCCATTCGCGTCTATTAAAAATGCACGGACAAACATATTTTTAGAGGCCGTAACGATCAGATCTTGTATTTCTTTAGTGAAGGTTCCCTGTACAAATCCTGACCCTAAGTTTACGACAGTACCATTCTCTTTGTTAAGGTTAGGGGTAGATCCGTATATAAATCCGTATTCAGTAATTTCATAGTCGCCCTTTGTTATACTTCCTGTCAGGATCATTTTGGTCGGGTTAAGAAACTGAATACTTAAGGTTTCGATTTTTGAAGATTGTTTCTGATTTTCGTCGGGCTTATTGCCCTTTTTACAGCCAGCAGATGTAACTACTAAAATCATTATACAGAGCGAGAGCAGTTTGTTCATAATGTATTATTTCAATCCGAAATTACGAAAAGATTTTGATTATAAAAATTAAGCTATTGCCTGTTTGGCGAATAACCAAAATGTTTTTTAAACGCATAGCCGAAATGGGAAAGGTTTTCAAAGCCGGTTTCCAGGTAGACTTCTGAGGGCTTGCGGTGCTTTTCTCTGATTTGATAATGCGCGAGTTCCAAACGTTTTCTGGTAAGCCATTTTTGCGGGGTGTTCTGGAAGGCATTCTTGAAATCCCGCTTGAAGGTGGTAAGGCTGCGGCCGGTCAGGTACCCGAATTTTTCCATGGGCATATTGAACATATAATTCCGTTCCATGAAACCGGCAAGGTCTATCTTTCCTGGTTCCGCAAAGTTGGCCAGGACCTGGTCTATACCGGGTTCTACAGCCCTGAGGATATGGATCGCTTCTTCTATTTTAAGGGAGGCAAGTGCTTCGGGCAGGTTTTCTTTGAGTTCAAAATAAGGAACCAGGGAAGCGAGGCAGCTTTTAAGCAGCGGATGTTTTCCGAAGATTTGAAAGGCCGGTTGCCGGACCAGTCCTGTTACTGCTGATGCTTCGTTTTTTTGGTAATATTCTTTAAGCCTGGCCGTTCTGAGGTGCATAGTTACCGATTGGTGAGACAGGCCATTTTTAGGATAGTTGAGGACCGTTGCCAGTAAATGCCGCGGAAACAGCAGGGTGTCGCCTGCTCCGAATACATGGGTTTGGTCGGCTTGTACGATTTTGGTTTCACCCGAGATGAGCCATACGAGCAAATGATCTTCAAACAGCACGTCTGCCTTGAAGAACATGTCTTCAAAGCAGGACCGCTTGATGTCGTTATGAATGTATTGCAGTTGATGTGCCATGGTTCACGCTGGTATAAAATTAGGAAATAAATGCATAGTGAGATGGATTAGTCTGCCGTAAATGTGACACCGGTCAGCTTTTCGCTCAAATCCCACAATTGTGCCGCGTTGGCCCCATCTACTGAATAAGGTTTTACTCCGCGAAGTGTTCCGGGCTGGTCATACTGATGATCCAAATCACCCCGATCGAGGTCTGCAATGTCTGAATTTTCGCAGTAGACGCCACCAATGCCTTCGAGTTGTGGGCTGGTTGCGCACCATAAGGATGTAGCGGCACCCTGTGGTATGGTTTTAAGTGTTCTGGCTACTTCAGGATAGATATCGCCATTTGCGTCATGGGTTCCCATCTGCTGAAAAAGAGCCATCGGGGCTACCCTTCCGAGATCTGTGCCGTTTACTGAACCGGGATGCAGCGCGTAGGCACGTACGCCAAAATGTTTGCCCCTGCGGTCCAGTTCTACCGCAAACAGGTTGTTGGCTGTTTTGGATTGACCGTAGCCTTGCAGTGTTTCATATTCGCGGTGTTTAAAGTTGGGGTCTTTGAAGTTGAAGGGTGCCATTTGATGTCCAAAGGAGGATACATTGATTACCCGCGCATGCTTTGCCTGCTTTAATGCCGGCCACAGTCTTGCGGTAAGCTGAAAGTGCCCCAAATGGTTGGTGGAAAGCTGCGATTCATATCCGCGTGTGTCGCGCTGAAGCGGTACCCACATGATACCTGCATTGTTGATCAGGAGGTGCAGCGGGGCATTGCTTTCGAGAAATTGTCTGGCGAATGCATCAATGGATGCGGCATCCATCAGATCCAGTCGCTGGACGGTAACATTTTTAATGCCTTCAAGATTTTTCGTTGCTTTGCTGATGTCCCGTGCGGGAACGGTCACTTTAGCACCTGCATTACTTAAGGCTTTTACAGTTTCTAAACCAATACCTGCGTAGCCGCCGGTAACAATGGCGTTCTTTCCGCTAAGGTCTATGCCCTGCATTACTTCTGTGGAAGTTGAAAAGGCGGTGAAGCCTGAACCAATGGGTTGCTGCAAAGTACCATTGTAGTTGTCTGTTGTTTCTTGTGTTTTCATTTTCGATCTTTATTGATTGGGTACAAAATTACCGTGATATGCTATGGCGGATTTTGTTTTAAAGACCGAATTCTTTTGTTTTAAGGGCCAACTTATTTCATCCCGTGCTTTGTTTCTGTATTCTATCCTCATGAGCAAAGTTGATTAAAAGTAGCCCCAAAGTACATCTTCACATTGCTTTTTTATTGGTTTAGATTTCATTGCAATTGTTATATTTGATTATTAACGCTCCAACATGATCAAATCTTCCCTCTTGTTCTGCCTGATGCTTTTTGTCCTTACCGGATCCGCGCAGACAAAGACTGTCTCTTATTCGGGCAGTTTTAAAGGTTATACGAAGGATTTTCCGTTTAAAACCGGCAAAATCATTCTGCTCAATGAAATTACAGGCATCACAGAAACTTATCTGATCGATGTGGCGGCTGATGGGAAGTTTGCTGCCAGTTTTCCGCTGGAAAAGGCGAAGGAGTGCTATGTTTGGTTTCCTTATTTCTACAGAACCGTTTACTTTGAGCCAGGCAAAAGGATTGTCCACAACATTGACATCAGCAACATAAACGAGGTTCAGTCGACTTTCAGCGGTGACCTGGCAAAATCTAATAACGACCAAATCAGGCTATGGCCACTCATCACCAGCCGTAGTGCTGAGTTACATGCCAGGGCGATTGAGCATATGACGCCGGATCAGTACAAGGCCTATTACCTGAATTTACTTCAGAAAAACCTGGCGTCGCTGGATAGCATTAAAAAGGGTTCCGGTCTGGATGAGGGTGCTTACCAGAGGGCAGTGATTTCGCTGAAGCTGGGGACTGCTGAGCAATTGATTCAATATAATTATCACATTGAAAACGAGTACAGAAAGAATAACAATATTAGTTTCGCTGATAAGAAACCGGTGCTTAAAGAGCGCATTCTGGATGAATCTTATTATGATTTCCTGAAAACAATCCGGTTCAATGATCCGAAGAATATGGTTAGTGCCGACTATTTTATTTTCATCATGCGACTGAAGACGCTGGAACTGATCCTTGATCGCGCAAGAATAGATTATTCTGCCGAGATTGCCCGTTTGGAAAAGGACTCGACCCAGGCCGGCCATCGGGAAACCTTGCAATTGCTTAGAAAGGCGCAAAACAACAAGGTTTTTAATGCGGATTCCGTAAAATCGTTAAGGCCGGGCATACTGAAAAGACTGGCTGGCGCTGACATCACACTCGAGCTGGAACTGATCGAAATGCAGGATATATGTCAGGTTATCAATGACAATCAAACGCCCTTATCTGAAGATGGTTTAGCCAGGGTAAAAGCCAGGCTTAAAAATAAACAATTGTTTCCTGCCGTGGCGGCCTTTAATCGCCAGCTTGTGGAAAAACTGGAAGCCAACAAGACGAAAACCGGTTTCGTAAACAACAAGACACCAAATGTAGCCGCAGATAGCGTTTTCAATAACATCCTGAAGCGGTACAAGGGGAAAACGATATTTATCGATTTCTGGGCAACATGGTGTGGGCCATGCCTGCAGGGAATCAAGGAAACAGCTGCGCTTAAAGAGGAGTTGAAGGATAAGGATATCGTGTTTCTTTACATTACCAATACTTCTTCGCCTGAAAAGAGCTATGATGGTATGATACCGGGCATAAAGGGTGAACATTACCGGCTAAGTATGGACGAGTATAACGTTGTGGCCGCCAGGCTGGGAATTGTGGGCATACCGCACTACGCAATTGCAGACAAACAGGGTGTACTCGTTGAAAACAATTACAGGTGGAGGGATGCGGATCAGATAAAAATGAATCTGCAGCGTATATTGCGGGAAAATTATTAAAGATGTATACGTATTCCCTTTCCGAAAAGGATTTGCTGAATTTCTTGCTTTATGACATTTCTACTGATGCGGCCAGGATCGTTCAGAGAAAGCGATCGACCAGGAACATCATTATAACATTTGGCATAGTGGGCGCCATTGCTTATTTCGTTGGGATGCAGGCATTCGGGCTGAGCTTCCTGGCATTGGTTATTGTATTGGTCTTCTTTGGAGATGCCTACATGAAGTACATTTATAAAAGGGCGTTTAAAAAGGCGGTGCGGACGAGCCTGAAGTCTTATGCGGATTCTCCGATTACTTTGGAGATCGGCGCGGAGCACCTGAAGATAACGGATCATACGGGCGAACACGTAGTTGAATGTAACGATATTGAACTGCTGCATGAAACCCGGGATTATTTTCTGATCAAGCTCGAGAGCACACAGATGCTGGGTATCCGGAAGATCAGCGATGAGCTGGAAAAGGATATGCAGGAGTGGATCGCTAAAAATGAGATCCCCTACCGGGAATTTTTGGACTGGAAATGGTAAATTGAAGTGCCGGTTTATTGCTGCAGAGCTGGCTGCATCACGGCAACATCATAATTGAGTAAACCTTATGTTTCCTAAAAGCCTGTGACCTAACTTTGGATCTATGAAGGTAGATATCTGGTCGGACGTAAGGTGTCCGTTTTGTTATATTGGTAAAAGAAAATTTGAAGCTGCGCTTGCTCAGTTTGAGCAAAAGGATGAGGTTGAAGTGGAATGGCACAGCTTTGAACTGGACCCGAATGCGGAAACGGTGCCCGGCGCAAGTGCTGTTGATTACCTGGCTGAAAAATATGGCAGACCCCGTGAATGGGCAGAAGAAATGCATGAAAATGTAACGGCAACTGCTGCTGAAGTGGGTCTGGATTTTCATCTTGACATTTCGGTGGTAGCCAATTCTTTCGATGCACATCGCCTGATCCAACTGGCGAAGAGCGAGGGTTTGGGGGATGCGATTGAAGAAAAGCTTTTTGAAGGTTACTTTACTTTTGGAAAAGACATCAGTGACCATTCTACGCTTATAGAAATCGGCGTAGCCGCAGGTCTTGACAGCCTAACAGTGGCAACGATGCTTCGTGGTGCCGACTTTACCGACGAAGTGCGTTACGATGAACAGACTGCGCAGCAGATCGGTGTAAGAGGTGTGCCATTCTTTGTATTTAATCAAAAACTGGCTGTATCGGGAGCCCAGCCGCCTGAAACTTTCCTGGGGGCGATGAGACAGGCATCGGCTGAACAGTGATATTTTGAAATTATTAGCCTACCTTTGCCGGTAATCAGAATAATTATGGCAGTATTAAACAAAAAGGAAGAGAAAATTGAGGCAGTATTAGACCGTATGCCCAAGGACTACACGGATAAGGATTTTGTTGATATGTTTATTAAGCTGTACTCGAAAGACTGGGGTAAGATTAAGGCCAATTATATTAAGCACACACAGGATAAAATTGCCGGAACCGAAGGCAAAATGCCGAAACCGGAACTTTATCTTAAACAGTTGCGTGAGCTTTACCTGGAAAAAAACAAATAGCCAAAATCGCTTAATGTTATGTTAGCGCAGTAGAATTCATCAGGATCAGTTCTGCTATATTTGTTGAAACCACATATAAAGCCGGAATATGAAATACAAAAAGCTGGTCCTTGTTGCTTTAATTTTATCGTCAGTTATTGCGGGTGCAGCAGGACAAGACCGGGCCTCAAAAAATCTTCAAACGAGGTTATATGTTTCCCTTGCCGGTAATGATCGGAATAACGGAAGCCTTGCCAAACCTTTTAAATCGATAAACAGGGCGCTGGAGGCTGCTGGAGAAATTGCGGATGCAGATGTTAACATAGCCATACGCGGCGGAAAATATTACCTGGACACTACTATTTTAATCAGGTCGGCTGAGACGACAGTACGAAGTTTGCGCATTTCCAGTTATGCAAAAGAAAATGTGTTCATCAGCGCGGGCCGTAAGCTCCAGCTAAACTGGACCGTTGCCGGCAAAGGCCTTTTTAAGGCGCGGGTTCCTGCAAATATTTCATTTGAAAGACTTTATATTAATGGTGTGTTGCAGCAAATGGCCCGCTATCCAAACTACGATCCGAAGGCGCGAATCTTTAACGGAACTTCTGCTGATGCCATAGCTCCGGAGCGGGTGAAAAAATGGAAAGATCCGAAAGGTGGTTACGTGCATGCGCTACATTCGGGTGAGTGGGGCAGCTGGGATTATCTGATTACTGGTAGTGACCAGAACGGAAATCTGAAGCTCGAGGGTGGCTGGCAGAACAATCGCCCGTCTGAAATGCATAGCCAGCACCGTTTTGTTGAGAACATCAGGGAAGAACTGGACCACCCGGCCGAGTGGTTTCTTGATAAGCAGGCGAACATACTTTATTATTTTCCTGCTACGGGCGTTCGCATTCATACCGCCACGGTAGAGGTTTCTCATCTGAAAAATAGTATTGAACTGAAAGGCTCGGCTGAGCGTCCTGTTAGGAATATCGAAATCAGCGGACTGAATTTTCTGCACAATGAGCGGAGCTTTATGGAAACCAGGGAGCCCCTGCTAAGGAGTGACTGGACCATTTACAGAGGAGGTGCCATACTTTTTGATGGAACTGAAAATTGCAAAATAACTGATTGCAGTTTTACAGGGCTTGGCGGCAATGCGATGATGCTGAGTAATTACAATGTAAGGGATAGCATCAGCGGGTGTTATGTAGCTAATATCGGAGCCAGTGCTGTGTGCTTTGTGGGTAACCGCAGCGCTGTTCGCTCGGCACTGAATAATTACAACGCGTCTTTATCTTATGATCAGATCGATAAAATTGCGGGTCCTCTGAACAACGATTATCCGCAGGAGTGTGTGGTTACTGACAATCTTTTCCACAATCTGGGTGAGGTGGAAAAGCAGGCTACCGGTGTACAGATTGCCATGTCTTCCGGAATAGTGGCGAGCCACAACACTATTTACAATACGCCAAGAGCAGGAATAAACATTGGCGACGGTTGCTGGGGTGGTCATGAAATCGCTTTCAACGAGGTATTCAATACGGTGCTGGAAACGGGTGACCACGGAGCTTTCAATTCGTGGGGACGAGACCGGTTCTGGCATCCGAACCGCAAATATATGGATAGTATTGTTTTGGCCCATCCTGAACTGATCTTATTGGATGCACAGCAACAGACCACCATTCACGACAATCGCTTCAGGTGTGATCATGGCTGGGACATTGACCTTGACGATGGTTCTTCCAACTACCGCATTTATAATAATGTGTGTTTAAATGGCGGATTAAAGCTGCGCGAAGGGTTTCAGCGCGTCGTTGAAAATAACATCATCATCAACAATTCTTTCCATCCTCATGTCTGGTTCCTGAACAGCGGTGACGTATTTAAGCACAATGTGGTCACAAAAAAATATGAACCGATTGGCATCACTGACTGGGGAAAAGAAATAGATTCTAATTTTTTTCTGGATGCGGCTGCACTTGCTAACGCGAAAAGCTTTGGCAATGACCTGGGCAGTATTTCGGGAAATCCACTTTTTGCCGATCAGGCAAAGGGCAACTATGCTGTCGCAGTCAATTCACCTGTGTTCAACATTGGTTTCAGGAGCATCTCTATGAGGCGGTTTGGTGTTAAAAAAGCAGCACTCAAAAAGATGGCTTCGCAACCGCTTATAGCTCCACTGGTTCAGGAACAGAACCTGGCCGACCCATCTGTTCTTGTTCCTTTTTTGGGCGGGCAGATCAAATCTGTGGATGGACTTGGTGAGCGTTCGGTTTATGGTTTGCCCGACACCAACGGTGCGATCGTGGCTAATGCAGCTGAACATTCTTTACTTACACAATCTGGTCTTCAGGCTAAAGACGTGATCAGAAGTGCGGATGGAAAACCTGTATTTAAAGTGCAGGATTTGCTGAATATCTACAATGCCCAGTTCGGCAGGTCGGTGATGACGATAGAGTTTATGCGCAATCAAAAAGTGTTAAAAACGGAACTGAAGCTAAAGTAATTTTTCGGGCTGCTTTTTCGCAGCGGACAGAATATTGTTGAGCATGCCCTGAAAAATAAACGCATGGAAGGGAAATACGGCGTACCAATACAATCTGCCCGAGATGCCTACCGGCCGAAAGGTGGCCGTCTGGTGTAGTACCTGGTTATCGTCGATCTTAAATTCCAGCCAGGCCTCGCCGGGTAATTTCATTTCTGCGTACAGCAATAGTCTTTTTTCGTCTTTATTGGCCAGTATGACCCTCCAGAAGTCGATGACCCTGCCAGGGAACAATTGATTGATACTTGTTCTGCCGCGCTGCAGGCCTACCCCGCCAAAGAGCTTATCAATAAATCCCCGCAGGTCCCATAACCAGTTGGCGTAATACCAGCCTTTTTCTCCGCCAATTGACCATATGGCCTGGATGGCGGATTCAAGGTCTTTAACGGGAGCGGAACGGCGGTCTTTAAAACAGCCGTCGTCCGGCACTTCGATCAGCTTGGCAAGGTTTCTATCGTAAGCGTCTACATTCATGGCGTCCCTCCAACTGGAGATTACCTGATTTTGTTCGATCTTACCGAAGGCAAGCATGATGGCTTCCTCATATTTGATCGGTTCGATAGAAAGGAGTGCTTTCAGATCGTTAGGCTTAGCGACAACGTCTACCTTCATACTTTCGACGAGATTTCTGGCTAAGGGATAAGAAACAGAGGTGACAAAGTACAGCCAGTAAGAGGACAGTTTTGGCGTCATGACGGGTACTATCAGAATTCTTCTTTTCAAGCCCCTTGCTTTTGCAAACCGGAGGAGCATGTCTTTGTAGGTAAGAACTTCGGGCCCTGCGATGTCGAAACTGCGGTTATATGTTGAATCTTTCAGCAGTACGCCGAACAGAAATTTTAGTACGTCTCTGATGGCAATTGGCTGGCACCGGGTATTGAGCCATTTTGGGGCAATCATGACGGGCAATTTTTCCACCAGATCGCGGATGATCTCGAAGCTCGCGCTTCCTGAACCGACGATGATACCGGCACGGAGGGTAGTGAGCGCATACACTTTGGATGCGAGGGTTTTTTCTACCTGTTGTCTGCTGTTGAGGTGTTTGGACAGCTGCTCACTGTTTACTATCCCACTTAGAAAAATCACCTGAGCGGTTGTTGTCTGCTCAATCCGGTCTCTGAAATTTAAAGCTGTTTTCTGTTCCAGCCCCGAGAAATCGCCTTTTTCGCCCGACATGGAATGCAGCAAATAATAGGCGGCATCAAGATCTTCGGGTATGACGTGCAGGGTCTGTGCCTCCAGAAAGTCGACTTCAATTAAGTCGAGGTTATAGCCTTTGTATTTCTGAAGATCGAAACGACCTTTTTCCCGAACGCAGCAGACAACGTGATGGCCGTCTTCCAAAAGCACCGGCAACAATCTTTGTGCGATATATCCGGTGGCTCCGGTTAGCAATATCTTCATGTATATGATTTACGTAATAACACACGAAACCGGATTTTGATTCATTAAAGCAACCGCCTCAGCATTCCTTGGTTTCGTTGGCGAGCAATATTCAGTTGTTAAGGGATTACCTCAGGATCGTTAAGCAACAGTATTGTCTATTTCTCTTCCCCTGACAAATCCAACTTGTTTGATTTCAGCTATTTATATTTTACTGATCTGACTGATAATTATTAAAGGTAAAAACTTTATGTATGGGATTTGGTTTAATGTATAAATCTAATCTATTGAAATCCTATGAAAAATTTAACTAACATGGCTGTGCTGCTGTTTACAGCAAGTGCCATAGCGGCCTGTTCAGGTACTAAGAGTACGGCTGACGCATCTACTGAGGGTACATCGCTTACAACCGGCCAATCTGCTGTTCCTGCAAACCCCAATACGCCATCCAGTCCGACCGGGTTAACTTCAGCCGGAGTTCAGGCTTCTGTGGATACTACGGTTGCTCAATTTCCGGTAAATGAAAAGGGGGAGCTCTCTACGGAATCTTTCATTCACCTGGCTGCCCTTGCTGGAAAGAAAGAAATTGAACTAGGCAAAGTTGCGCAGCAAAAAGGTCAGAGCGCAGATGTAAAAACGATTGGAAAGATGATTGTCGACGATCATACCATGTCTGATGCTGATCTTAAAAGTCTGGCTGCTTCAAAAAACATCACCATTAGCCTGGTTTCTGACACCTTAAAACCAGAGCAGGATTACAAGGCGGCGACTCAACAATTGGGCGCTATGAGCAGCGATAAATTTGACAGGGCTTACCTGATCGTTATGCTGGAAGACCACAGGAGAGCGATTGCTCTTTATGAATTGGGTGCAGGTTCGAAGGATCCGGCGGTAAAGGCTTATGCTGAAAAATATCTGCCTAAACTGAAAACACACCTGGACGCCGTGCAAAAATTAACCCGTTAATTTTTATTACAATCGGATGTTTTAAGCCTCTGTTTTAAAGGAAACGTAAAAATTAACTTTGCGGTCTCAAAAAACTTCGCATTGAAACCTGCAAAATCTTTAAACCCGGAACATCAACGCATCTCTACTTTACTGGCCTTTGCGCTGATCCCTTTATCGGGATTCGCAACCGATGTTTATATCCCTTCTCTGCCTACGATGGCTGCTGCGCTGCAGGTCAGCGAAATACAAGTGCAGATGACTCTAAGCCTCTTTTTGATCAGCTATGGGGTTGGGCAGTTATTTGTGGGCAGTTTTCTGGATAGCTTTGGCCGGTTCAGGATCAACCTGGTAAGTCTGGCGATATTCGCTCTGGCGAGTGTGATAATCGCGAATACGTCGAACATTTATATGATCTATGCCATGAGGATAGTTCATGGAATAACGGTGGCTGCGATCGTGGTTTCCAAGAGGGCCTATTTCATCGATGTCTTTTCAGGGGATAAGCTGAAGCATTACCTGAGTATGTTCTCTATTATATGGGCGACAGCACCTATAATCGCCCCTTTTGCGGGTGGATATCTGCAGAGCTATTTCGGCTGGCAGTCTAACTTCTATTTCCTGGCCGTATTCGCAGCTGTGATCCTGATTTTGGAACTGGTTTTTAGCGGTGAGACTATCAGGCAAAAAATGCCGTTCAACCTCAGATCCATTAGCCTGATTTATACGGACATGATCAGAACGCCTAGTTTTACATTAGGTATTGTGATGCTGGGCCTGGCTTACAGCATGGTGATGATTTACAACATGACCGGGCCGTTTATTATCGAGCACGAACTTGGCTTTAGTCCGATAGTAGCCGGGTATAGCTCTCTGATACTGGGTTCTGCTGTTATGTTTGGCGGAATGATCAGCAAATCGACTATTCACAGGCCCTTTGCTAAACGACTGACAACGAACCTCGGCTTGCAGATCGTCGTTGGTATTGCCATGTTGCTCAGCACTGGCTTTGTTTCCAATTTATATTCGATGCTTATTTTTGCTTTTGTTATCCATGCGATGTCCGGATATACATTCAACAGCTTCTTTACTTTTTGTTTGAGCAGGTTTCCTAAAAATGCGGGCATTGCCAGCGGGCTTACCGGAGGATTCAATTATGTGATCGTATCTTTCTTCAGTTATGCCATTATTTATTTCATACCGGCAAAGGATGAAACGAATCTAAGTTATAGTTACCTCATCCTGATTCTGCTTTCAGCAGCAGTTATGTTTGTTATCGCGAAGATCATGCGCAGGACGGGAGAAAAGATCTGAAGGTATTTTCTTTACCCTTATGGGATAAGATTTTTCATACTGCGCTGTTATTTACTCCGCAATATGAAAAATATTGGCTGCATCTAAACGGTTTCCGCACTAGGTTTGACATCGGCAAACTTTCTGAAACTGAAATAGGAAACGATCAGCAGAATTAAGAAGACGACCGGCATGATACGCGCAGATATAGGGTCTCCAGACATGGTATGTGCGGTAAACGCGGAGATAAAAGTGATACCGAAGCCTGCGTAAGCCCACTCTTTGAATCGCTGGGCGACAGGTGCGATTAGCAGAATGGCTCCTATGATCTTGGCAACCGCAAGTTCTACTCTAAAATAATCCGGAAAGCCAAGGTGCTGAAATGCCTGTTTCATCATCGGTTCTGTGAGGTAAGCGTAAGCAGAATAGGTCATCATCAATGCGACAATTGCGGTGCTTGCCCAATAGGTAATTTTAATAGTTTTCATTGGTGTTTTTTGTTGCTTTTTAATTGTTATAAATTGTAGTACAAACCTCGGTATCTTTACTATCAAAAACATACTACTATCCCAAAGGATACCGGTATCCTTTGGGATAGTAGCGTAAGTTTGTAGCTATGGAAACGAAAAATACGGTCCACAGTGCTGAAGTTTGCAATAGGCATGTGGTAGCAGTAAAAGATGCATTGTATGTACTGAATGGCAAGTGGAAACTACCGCTGATCATTGCTTTGAGCGATGGGCCGATGCGTTTTAACGAAATTCAGCGTGCTCTGGAAGACATCACACCCAAAATCCTTTCGAAAGAACTGAAGGAACTGGAGCTCAATGAATTTGTTGAGCGGAAGGTTTTCTCCACCACACCTGTGACTGTTACTTATGAGCTTACGCCTTACAGCAGAACTTTGGATCAGGTAATTGAGGAACTCAGGAACTGGGGCCAGCTGCATCGCGAAAGAATTGTGAGCAGCAGAAAGATTAAAAGTTAACCCGCAATTCCCTATCTTCATACCAAAGAACGCTATATGAAAAAAATATTTGCCCTGTTAATGATCATACTGACATTTTCCAGTCTCCTGTTTATGGCTTTTATCAATGGCGAGCCTGATAAATTTCCTCAGCAAAAATGGACTACAGGTATTGCTCTCTATTCATTTAACAGGCATCCGCTAAATAAAGCGCTTTCGATGGCAAAGGCATCGGGAGTTAAATATGTGGAGGGCTTTTCTTTTCACGGGCTCGGCCCTGATTTCGGAAATAAGATGATGGGGAATTTGAACGCTGATGAAATCGCATTGGTCAGGAAAATGCTCATCGATAATAGCCTGGAGATGTCTTCGATCTATGTGGATGGTGCGAAGAATGCGGAAGAATGGAAAAACTTCTTTGAGATGGGGCGTATGCTGAATATTAAATACCTGGTATGTGAACCTCCAAAAGCACACTGGGATATGGTGGATAGTCTGGCTTCCATTTACAAAATTAAAGTAGCGATACATGAGCATAAAAAAGGCAGCAGTATGTACTGGCATCCTGATTCGGTACTGGCTGCCATAAAAGGGCACAAAAATATTGAAGCTTGCGCTGACCTTGGACATTGGGTTAGAAGTGGTCTGGATCCTGTAAAGTGCCTGAAAATGCTGGAGGGTCATGTGATCGGCGTTCACCTTAAAGACATTGACAAAACGGATCATGAAACTGATGTGGACTTCGGAACCGGATCACTGGATTACCCTGCGATAGTAAAAGAACTCAGGCGGCAAAGGTTCGCGGGAGTTGCACATGTGGAATGCGAGCACAATATGGAAGACAACTTAGAGATCGTTAAGGCATCGGTTCAATATTTTCGCAACATTAAGTAAGGCAACCAGACCTGCATTCCATGAAAAAGTGGCTCCACGAGAATTATCTTCATTTTCTGATCATTGGTATATTTCTAGCCTTATGCCTGGTTTATTTCAGCCCTGCTATACAGGGTAAGGTCTTGTACCAAAGCGACGTACTCGAAGCCAAAGCAATGGCAAAAGAGATTATGGACGTAAGGGCGGCAACGGGAAAAGGGCCGTTGTGGACAAATTCAATGTATGGTGGAATGCCCTCTTTCCAGATCTGGGTGAAATTTCCGGGAAACCTGATCACTTATGTGATCGACTTGCTCAATACGGTCTTTCCAAACCCCATAAATGTGGTACTGTGCTACCTGATGGGGGCTTACTTTTTATTGAACGTCATCAGGTTAAAACCCTGGCCCGCAGCGGCGGGCGCTATAGCATTTGCATTTACCTCCTACAATTTTATCTATATAGAGGCTGGTCATAGCAATCAGGCATGGGCTATTGCTTTGTTTGCGCCTGTACTCGCGGCGATTCTGCTGACCCTAAGGGGCAAGCATCTGTTGGGCTTTGTGTTGACCGCATTCTTTCTTGCTTTCGAGATCAGGTGTAATCATATTCAGATGACGTATTACCTGTTTATGGCCATTATGATTTTGATGGTATTTGAACTGTATCACGCCTTGATCTCCGGGCAAATTAAGCCTTTTTTAACAGCTGTCGGTTATCTGCTTGCCGGTGCGGTCCTTGCCCTTGGCATCAATGCGGGAACGTTATGGACGACTTATGAATTTGGTCAGGAATCCATCAGAGGAAAAGCCAATTTAACCAGAAGCACATCGAATTCAGAAAGCGGCTTAGGAAAAGAATATGCCTATCACTGGAGTCAGGGCGTCGGTGAAATTTCGACCTTCCTGGTGCCAAACATGTATGGAGGAGCAAGCACTTCGAAATTGCTCACTGAAGATTCTGAAATCGCAAAGCTACTGAGAAAGGGAGGTTTGCCTGAAAATCAGATTACCGGGACTATTACTGAACTTCAGCAAAGCGGGACATTTAGCACCTATTGGGGCGACAAATCCAGTACGCACGGTCCATGGTATTTCGGGGCGATTGTCGGTTTTCTGTTTGTCCTGGGATTACTGATTATCGATAACAGGTACAAATGGTGGATCGCATCTACAACCTTTCTCTTTATATTTTTGTCGTTTGGTAAGAATTTCCCTTTAATATCAGATCTCTTCTTTGATTATCTGCCGATGTACAACAAATTCAGGGCTGTAGAATCTACTCTTGTGATTCCCGCGCTGTTGATTCCGTTGCTTGGATTCATGGCAGTAAAGGAACTGATCGACCAGGTAGAGAAACGGAAAGAACTGCCAAAAAAATTATTGCTGGCGTTTTACATCACAGCGGGATTGCTCATTGTATTTATGATGTTTCCGACGCTGTTCTTTAACTTCAAAAATCAATACCATTCAGTAGTAATACAATCTTTTGCGCAACGGTTTGACAAAAATATGGAGCTCGCCAACGCCATGGGAAATGCGCTGATCAGTGACAGGATCGCCCTGGCAAGAGCAGATGCATTCAGGTCGCTGATCTTCATTGCGATCGGTTTTGGTATTTTATGGTCAATGCTAAAATCTAGGATTAAAATGGAGACTGCTTTCATGCTTCTGGGTTTTTTCATCCTTATTGATATGTGGACAGTGAACCGAAGGTACCTGAATAATGATAATTTTTATGAAAAGGCGGAGCTTGAGCAGGGTTTTTATCCCACAGCAGCAGATCAGTTTATACTAACAGACCCTGCCCTCGATTACAGAGTGCTCGATTTATCAAAACCCAGTCCATTTTTCAATGCTTCGGCTTCCTATTTCCATAAGTCTGTTGGTGGAAGGCACTCTGCCAGGCTTCAGCGATACGATGAATTACTTACCGCGCAGTTCGGCACCAGTATGAATGAACATGTGCTGGATATGCTGAATACGAAGTATCTGATTGTTCCCGGCAAACAGTCTCCCGCTCCGGAAGTGTTAAAGCGGCCAGGTGCACTTGGCAATGCGTGGTTTGTAAACCAGGTTTCTTATGTGAACAATGCCGATCTGGAGATGGCTGCCATTACCGAGTTCAGCCCCAGAACTACTGCCATAATACACCGGGATTTCGCCCGGTTGGTTGGTAAAGTTTCTGCGTCGGATGTTGCTTCAAAAATTGAACTAACGAGCTACCATCCTGACCATCTCGTTTACAAATACAAAGCGACCAAAGATGAATTGGCTGTTTTCGCGGAAATATGGTATGATAAGGGTTGGAACGCCTATCTGGATGGGAAAAAAATTCCTTATTTCAGAGCAAACTACGTCCTGAGAGCTGCTAAACTACCGGCAGGGAACCATGACCTGGAATTTAAGTTTGAGCCTGTGTCTTATCTTGCCGGAGATAAGATCTCTCTGATCTGTTCGATCCTGCTTATCATACTTGCAAGTTTTACATTTTACAGATCTGGCAGGCGCGATCAAGCAGTATAATTATTATTTTTTTTCATGATGAGGGCCCTGTTACCTATGTATTAGTCGATTTAACGATTGATTTCAAATACTTTCTCAAAAAACAGTAAAATAAATTTGCATCGTACGATTTTAATCGTATGTTTGATTTATGGAAAATAAGATAGAACCTTCAAAGGCAGAACTGGATATTCTAACCGTCATCTGGAAACATGGTCCTAACACGGTAAGGTTTGTTCACAATCAGCTTCTACTGATTAAGGAAGTAAACTATACTACTACGCTAAAACAGATGCAACTGATGTCTGAAAAAGGAATGCTGTTGAGAGATGAAAGTAGCATGACTCATATTTATAGCGTTGCGGAAGAGGCTAGCAAAACCAAAAGTCATTTACTTGACCGGTTTGTTAATCACATCTACGAAGGCTCTGCCGGTAACCTGGTTATGCAGTTGCTGGACAATAAGAATGCTTCTTCAGAAGACCTTAAGGTTATCCGGGAGATCCTCAATAAACTAGACAAACAAGATTAACCTAAAATTTAAATTATGGAACAGATATTCATCACCATTTTACTTTACTCATTGGGACTAGGGTTGATTCTAGCGCTGATGACAGGCTTAACACTTATCCTGACCAGGACATCCTCTCCCCTGCTGCGTTACAGAATATTGGTGTTTCTGCTTGCTTCATTCGCCCTTGGTACAGTTACCATAGGATTCAGGGCTATCGAGTCTGCAACAGAAGCTTCCCAAACGGTATCTCGGGGCACTGAAAAGACTTTCCACATCCAACAGGACAACAATAGTCCGGCTCAGGTCAGTATTTTCAAACAGGGATATCATTTACTAAACAGCAATTCGAGGATAATCGCGCTGATCTGGCTCCTGATTGTGGTGATAAAAAGCATTAAGCTAGGCAGTAACCTGCTCGAACTCCATTATCTGAAGACGCGTAAAATATTTCCTGCCGGCGAGTATTGGGAAACACGACTGGAACAATTGTCTAAAAAAATTGGTTTGAACAAGACCGTCAAGATTATGCAGTCGGGTATTATTCAGGTACCTGTCGTGATCGGACATTTTAAACCGGTTATCTTGATTCCGCTGGGCATGATCACAGCCATTAAACCACAGGAGATAGAAATGATGCTGCTGCACGAACTCGCACACATTAAACGCATGGACTTCCTGGCAAATATGATGCAGCACATACTTGAACTTTTATTTTTCTTCAATCCTGCTGTACTATGGACTTCAGCACTGATCCGTAAGGAAAGGGAAAATTGCTGCGATGAAATGGTTTTGCAAAGCGCTGCGTCCAAACAAAGTTATATCCAGGCGCTCCTTTCGTTTAAAGAATATCAATTAAGGGTACCTGCTTATGCGATGGCGTTTGCAAAAGAAAGTAACCTCATCGTTCGTGTAAAACGTATGGTTTATCAAAAAAACACAGCTTTGAACTCATTAGAAAAGGGATGCTTACTGGTTGCTGTATTATTACTTTGCAGTTTTAGTGTTTTGCGCGCTACCAGCATTAGCCAAAACACAGTTAAATTTCAGGAGCCTGTGCCGAAAAAAAATAAAGAGCAGAACAAAACAAGTACTGTTGGAAAAATCACCGGACCTAAATCAGGGACTCAAGTAACTAAGTCCAGGAAGTCAACTTCAGAAGTGCCGGTCCACATTCAAAAAGATGATTCCTGGAAGGAGCAACGCGAGATTGAAGCTTCTGCAAATGGTTCATCTCATGAAACTGTGAATACAAATCAGAATGGCAACAAAAACGGAACAACCAATATTTCAATCAATATTGATAATAAAAAGATCGAAAACTTTGCTGTTAACATTGCCAATACGGTAACTAACGCAATAAATTTAGCATTGGACAGCAGCTTAAAGTATACTTCTAATATTGACCTATCATCAGATCCGCATCCTGCAGTGAATGTTAAATTAAATACGCAGACCAAACTGAACACCAGAACGAAGGTTAATCCTCAGGCCAGGCTAAACGTACAGGCGACACCGATTAGCAATGTTAAACTTTCCCCGACGCCTAAAGTCGAGGTAAACACTTCAGGGCTTACAGAGATACTGATCGGTGCAATGGAAAAAGCCGGCATAAACACGAAAGGCGAAAATTTAGAATTTCATGTAACCAATACCCAACTTATAGTGAATGGTAAAAAGCAATCTGAGAAGATATTAAATGCAGTGCTTACGGATGTAATCAAATCATCTAAAGATACCATCGACTTTACTTACACCCGTACCGGAAACGTTATAAGCACTTCCAGTATCTATAACCGCAATTAAGTATACCATATGAAGAACTCATTTTTGAGGATGAATTTCATCCTCTGGATAGCTATTGCCCCGATTTTCGCAATTGCTCAGATCGATACGGTACAAAAAAAGACAGATTCAACCCGAAAAAAAATCGATACGTTAGTAAAACCGGTAGTCCTCAGGGAAGTAAAAATCAGCACCCGAAAGAATTTTATTGAGCAGAAGATTGACCGTACTGTACTTAACATTGACGCGCTGATCAGCAACGCCGGGACCAATGCACTGGAAGTCCTGGAAAAGGCCCCCGGCGTACAGATCGACCAGGATGGTAAGATTAGCCTGAAAGGCCTGGAGGGTGTGGTGGTACTGATCGATAATCGACCTACACACCTTTCAGGTGCAGCGCTCGCAAGCTATCTCAAATCTCTTCCTTCTGGCGCGATAAATCAAATTGAACTGATTCCCAATCCACCGGCGCGTTATGATGCCGCAGGCAGTGCAGGCATCATCAACATCAGAACGAAGAAATCACAGATCAGCGGCTTAAATGGTTCTGTCAATATGGGTACAGCATATTCTTCTAACTGGAGGCAGAACGCAGGCGTTGATTTGAATTTCAGAAAGAACAAGGTCAATGTTTTCGGTAACGCAGGATATAACTGGCAGCATACCTGGCGAGATCTGGATATAAACCGTTGGTTTTATGATGAGAAAGACGCGCTTCAGTCTGTATTTATGCAAAGTACGATTTTCAACATCAGGAACAGAACGCCAAACCTTAAAGCAGGTATCGATGTCTATGCAACTGATAAAACCACCCTGGGATTTGTTTTCACCGGGACATACAACCGAGGTAGCAGTCTTAAGGAAGTTACCGCAGTTGCGGCCAATCCCATGGGCGTGACAGATTCGTTGATTACTGCATTAAACGCAGAAAAATCCGGTCAGAACAGCAATGGTTTAAACTTCAATTACAGCCACAAATACGATAGCCTCGGACGTGAAATTACCTTTGATCTGGACCACATCAGCTATAAGAACTTTGCGGAACAAACTTTTAACAACAGGATTCTCAATTATGAAACAGACATTCCTTCTACCGAAGACCTGCAGGCTAATCTCCCCTCTAATATCTCGATCTTTTCAGCCAAGGGCGACTATGAGCATCCGCTAAAGCGCAAGGCCAAAATTTCTGCCGGATTTAAAACCAGCTTCGTAAATACAGATAACATTGCCGACTATTTTATACAAAAAAATGGTCAGCAGATTACCGACAATGATAAGACCAACCACTTCAGATACAAAGAAAACATCAATGCAGCTTATGTCAATTTCAATAAGGAATGGAAAAGATTCAGTATTCAGGCAGGACTGCGTATGGAACAAACCAATATGGAGGGTCATCAACTTGGCAATGCTATCCGGCCGGATTCCATTTTTAGCCAGCATTACACCAGTCTTTTTCCCACAATTCACTTCTCATACAAGCTTGACAGTAACAAAAACAAGCTTACGCTCTACTATGGAAGAAGGGTAAGGAGGCCGTATTACCAGGACCTTAACCCTTTTATTTTTCTAATAGACAAGTTCACATATTTTGCAGGAAATCCGTATATCAGACCTGAATTTAACGACAAGATTGACCTGAATTTTAACCACGACAATAAACTTAACTTTGATGTCTTCTACAGCATGCACACGGATATGATCACAGAAGTCATTGATCAGGAAAATGGCGTTTTCATCAGCCGAACCGGGAACGTAGGGAGGCTTCGGTACCTCGGGGCATCTGCAAATCTCAGCTTGAAAGCAGGCAGCTGGTACGCTCTGAATGTTTACTCTGAAGCGGTACGTAATCACTTTAGTGAATTTCCCGGAAACAACCGTTTGAATACCGGAAGTTTTTATTTCTACATACAGCCCAATAATCAGTTTAACTTCAAAAAAGGCTGGAGCGCAGAACTGAATGGCGTCTATCTGTCGCCAAGTGAAAGCGCCCAGTTTAAAAAAAGATCGATCTACATAGTAGGTGCAGCTGTGCAAAAGAAGTTTCTGGCCGACAAGGCTGTACTAAAATTGACTTTCCGTGATATTTTTGACAGCAATAAACCAAGGGGTGAAATCTTAAACATTCCCAATACAACAGCCACCTATCACAATTCGTTCGACAACCGGCTTGCTTTAATTTCCTTTAGCTATAGCTTTACCAAAGGAGCTTCTGCTACAAAGAAACGCAACACGGGTGGTGCGGGCAATGAACAGGAAAGGGTGAAGAACTAGATGACAGGGGGCTTTTGAAACTTTAGTTTCATCAATCCGGCGGCTTTTGTGTATCCTCCTTCACCTCCGTCGACGAAGTGAATATGGCTATCTTCCATGTCGCGGACGTAACAGGACATGACCGATTCTCTGCTGACGTATAGCCCGTATACAATCTCACCTTCTGCCTCCAGTTTATCAAGGGCGTTCTGTAAGCTCAGTCGCTGTGCCTCGGTGCCGGAGATCACTGTATTTATCTTCCCGTCGATAACCAGCGTATCTGACATTTCGATCATGCTTCTTAAATATTTCCGGCCTTTTTCTGTTTTAAAATAGAAATAGCCAAGTACAGACTTAAGCCACATCCCTACCATACGGATAGGATTGGTATGCCCGGTAGTAGCGCGCAATTCTGTTTCCAGCTTATTGAATGTAGTTGTTAGTTTGAGTTTTGGCAGAGATATCGGCTGTCGCTTATCCGGGATACCATAGATGGTGTCGATCTGAAGCATAACTTTAGCAAATACTTTGGGCTGATGGGCGGCTTTGGTAGCTACAGCCAACAGGGTAACAATCTCATAATTATTTTCTGGCGGTGCGATCTTATCCCATCTGCATTGCATGCCGGTAAGATCGAGTTCTTCATTTGCTGTTTCTATTTCTCCCAAAAGATAGTCTGCACCTTTAATCAATTTCTCCGCGTAACTTAAGCCATTGCCGAGAACCACGGGTATGACAAACATGCCCGATGTACTGTACTTACTGATGCTCAGGCTTTCGCCATTTGCGTAAATTTGACCGACAGGAATTGTTCCGACACGCAGATCAAAGTTAAAATTAGCAAGAACATTGCTTTGATAAAGTTTAAGTGCACTTAAGCACCTGCCCAAAACAGCTGAGGGAACTATGAAAGTAGCTCCGTCACCTCCAAAGAAAAAAGGTACTGTCATGCTGGCTTTCAGTACAATGTTAAGTACAGTAACAATGCTTCCCGTTGCTACAAGATTTACCGTTTCATGCATCCCCCCTAATACCGCTACGGTGGAATTTCTGATGTCTGTAATCATTACATGCCAGTCTGCGGGTACCTCAAAAAAAAGTTCATCCCGAACAAGGAGTTCGGGCAGTGCGATTTGATTTGCCTGTAATTCAGAATAGAACTGATCACTGTTTTGCGCCATAATTCATTTAGATGACTGAATTTACATTATTTCGTTCATTGCTTAGCGAAAATAAATCAGTAACTTACTTAGAAAATTAACCAATCATCAATTAGACCTCTTAAATCTATGAAATCAATCCTTGTTGCGCTCCTGCTATTGCCGCTAACACAGTTACTGGCCAGCGAAAATGTCTCTTCTCATTCAAACTTCAGCACCCCGGCATTGGATACTGTTAAAAAGGCTCCCACCGCCAAAGAAATCAAACAGATGAAAAAGGCGATGAAAAATGTTGTTCCGAAAGAAATGGCTGATATGGTGACAGACGCGTTAACCTTGGGGAAAAATCCGGATCTTTCGGGCCTGCAGTCTTCAATGACAAAAATGAACTATGAGCTGGAAAGAAATCTCATCATTGAAGAATTTAAAAATGATACTTTCAGCAGCGCTGCCAAAAAGCGGAAAGCCAGAAAAGAAATGAATAAAGAGCTGAAAGAGCTTAAACAAGAGTACAAACAGGAACTTAAGGAAAGCAAGCGGGAAGATAAAGAAATGGAAGCTGAGCTTAAGGACTAATGCGTTTAACCAGTAGCGCCCAGTCCTGATCATCGGGCGACTGCAGCGTAAGGCTGCCGCCTTTTTCTTTCAGTTTTGCGATCTTATACATGCCGTTCCTGGGATCGAACCATTTTGCGGTATATTTATCTTGTCCGCCCGTGTGGATTTGCACTTTTCCTCCATGAGGCAGGTAAGCCACATAAGAAGAGCCGTTTGATAAGGCAACTGCATTACCCGAGATTCCGCTGAAGGGTTTCATTTGCCAGAAAGGCAAGGCTTTAAAAAATTGACACAGCAGAGAAAGCTGCCTGCCGGCACCTTCATCTTTCAATATAAACGTATACTGATTTGGAAAATCGATCTGATTCCAGATATCGCTGTGCGCAAGAGTGCCGGTAAATCCTGCTGAGAAATAAGCCCCGGAACATACGATACGCCATGACGAACGGCGCACCTTATCTGTGTGGTGAACCTGATTTTTCATAGTTGGTTGTCCTTCGAGATATTCGTAGCCATTCTCGGTATTGATGACGGGCTTGCCAAACACCCTGTCGATACGAATACTCTCGGTAAGCACTGGATCGTCTCCTTTGTAGCAGCGACATGATTCATCCCAGACCACACCTTCCCCTCCTTGTCCGGTCTGATGGGAGAGTACATCAATAGCCTTCGTTTGACCAAAGAAGCCCCCGATGTGGAAAGGGCCATTCATTGGCGAACGCGGACTGCTTCCCGTTGTGCCTGATGAAATGACCGGATGCACCGTTACCAGATGTTGATATGGATCTTTTTCTTTAATAAATGCAGCGGTTTCTCTTATCCAGTTAACATCTGCGGGATTATCCAGCCTGTATGCTCCGTCCGGATGGGTTTCATATTCGTTTGATATGGTCCAAAGGAAGATATTACTGAATGCGCTGTAACGGGCTATGAGGTACCTGAGCCATTGTTTTTCCCTTGCGGGTGTCCATGATTTTGGATCGGTGAATGGAGGCCTGTAAAAATTTAACAGGATTAGTTCTGCATTCATACCTTGTTGCCTCATTTGCAGCAGCAACTGATCAAAGCCCTTGAAGAAAGCAGGATTGAATCTGTCCAGATCGGGGTTCGCGGCAGTGCCTCCCCATGCCCAATATGCGGGATCTTTTGCTGCGCGGGAGTAGCTGTGTCCCACTTCCATTCGGATAAAATTAAACGATTGACTTCGCCGGGTCGCCAGGTAGGCGTTGCGAAGCTCTGGTGTTACAGGACTATCATCATACAATCCATAACTGGTATCGCCCATCGGAAAAAAAGGCAGACCGGAATGATAGGCAAATGAGTAAGGATTTTTCGGATGGATGCCAATAAACCCCTGACTGGAGGAAGGTGTACAGTTGAGTTTGCCCTGTTTCACATAGCTAAATTGTTCACCCTTCAACACGTAGGACCAGATTCCTCTTTCATTGGGAGAAAAACGCAGCTTCCAAATATCGCCACCGTCATAAAAACCATCTATCCGGATTTTTTTTCCGGATGGTGATGTAAAAACACCGCTCAGCCCCACATCCAGAAAGGGATTGCCTACTTGTGAGACCTTTGAAACGACCTTAAATTCATAAATATCATATCTTGATATTTTGATGCTGACAGATTGGGCGCACAGGCATATTGACAAGAACGTAAAGATACATGAAGCAGCAAATGTCATAAAGAATCGCATGTATCAGGGAATGAAGGACATGCTTTTCATCCAGTACAGGCACCGGCCAAACCACTCATCGAAGGAAGGGGCGCTGAGAAAACCATGTTCGCCTTTAGCGTAAATGTGCATTTCAGCCGAAACGCCCTTAGTTTTCAGTGCTTTGTAAAATTCAATGGTATTGGCTACCGGCACAACCTGGTCGGGATCGGCATGTACGAGAAAAGCAGGAGGAGTTTCTTTGCTTACCTGCAATTCACCAGAGAAATATCTAATCTGATCGGGATCGGGATTTGCACCCAAATAATTATCTCTTGATCCTCTATGGCCTATGCTGTCGGTAAAACTGATTACTGGGTTGATCAGCAGCATATAATCCGGACGGATGCTTACATTTTCCTTATTGCTGATTTTTAAATCGCTGAAATGAGTACCTGAAAGAGATGCCAGATGCCCTCCTGCGGAATAACCCATTATCCCTATTCTGTCTGTCTTTATCGACCATTTATTTGCATACTGCCTGACCAATTTTACAGCCTGCTGCACATCCTGCAAGGGGCCAATGCTTTTATCTAGCATTGTGCGGTCTGAGGGAAGCCGGTATTTGAGAACGAATGCGGTAACGCCATGCTGATTAAAAGCCCTCGCTGCATCACTGCCTTCCCGTTTACTGAGCAACACATGATAGCCGCCGCCCGGGCAAATAATTACAGCTGTACCGTTTGATTTACCAGCGGCAGGAAGAAAGACCGTTAGATTGGGCACAGAAACGTCAAACACCAGGCTGTCTACCTGTCCGTTGGCTTCCTGTCTTTCCATATTTGGAACCGCTTTTGCATTCGGTATTTTATCGGGATATAACGGAATTTGCTGCTGCGCGAAACTGGCATCGGCAAACAAGCAAAACGGGATTAACAAAATAATGATGATGAGCTGCTTCATGGTTCATTTGATGGATTAAATATAACCTATGCGTGAAGTTTTACCAAATTATTTCTGCCAACCACCCTTTTCGCATTTTCTTGTTGCATCATTCGGTTGTGCAATAGCAACAATATGCCGAGCCACTAAAACGGATGCCTGATGAGACTGGTGTTACCCATTGCGCTCTTTTCATAAAGCGCAATGCAGGCGCTATTAAAAGAGGGATCAAAGTTTACCTTTCCGGGCGATAAATTGGCTGGCACAGCAGATCCTTCCATAAAATAGTAAACCCTCGTATTTCCTCCCTTATGATGCGGCTTATAATTGCCATAGGTTTCCAGATCCTTCCATAGTGAGTCCTTCACCATGGCTATAAAAACATACTGGACGGGACCTGTGTTATTTTCATTCCTGTATTTGGCCACATCTCTGATTCCAGCTTTCAGCCCATTGGCTGAAGGTTGGAAAAATGTCCCTTTTATTATCCAAACTACGACTACAATCGATAGTAGCCCGATAACAATTCTAACTCTTTTGTTCTTCATAAGCAGCAACTGGATTTTGTACATATTTAGCAAAAAAACGGCTGCTATTTTCATAGGTATGTTGTGTTTTCACAAACAGTGTGCAAAGCCAACCACTTAACCGCCACTTTTATCGTTTATTTGCGATAGTGCGATATAAATAAATTTGCTGATATTGAGGTTTTTTGCTACATTCTTGATCCTAAAAATGAAAAATAGACTGATTTGTTCTTATTGGGTAATACTGGTGACCGTTGGCAGTATGCTCTGTGCTGGTTGTGCAGGGAAACGACAAGCGCTTCAACTGTTGTTAAAGTCTTCTCCCTGGCAGTTTTCTGAGGGTTCTGCGCTGAGCACACTTTCATCGAAAAACAATAAAGCAACCTTCAGTGCCCCGTCTGACAGCAGCAGCTTCACGATCAAATTACAGGTTCATCTTAAGAATGAAACGTCCGTTAGGAATCTCCTTCAAATTCCCGGAATACTGAGTGTAAAGACGTTTCAACATCATGCTAAGGATCGGAAATATCAAAATTACCCAGCTTATCCAATGCCTGATGGTTCTGTTCCAGTACTGGAAGCAGCGCTTCGGCTGTATCCTCCCGCAGAACCTAAAGGCGCACGGGACATGCCGGTAGGCATTCCGCTGGCCATGCTGGAAAAACCCGAGGGAGAACATGAGCTCGTACTTCATTTTTCTGGTGTTCGATGGACCATGTATGTGGATAATGAGTTGCTTGACAACGACTTTGCCTTAGGCTATCCAAAATGGGAAAAGCAATGCACCTGGGAAATAGATTCTTCTCTAGTTTCCAGAGCTGAAATTTTCTTTCCGGGAATTGAGCCACAAAAAGTGGCATTGAAAACTCCGCGAACTTCTTCTGAAATGCAGTATTGGACACCCCAGGGGCACAATACCTGGGTAGGCGATGTCGCGACCTTCTATCATCAGGGGCGTTATCACATATTTTATTTATTTGACCGCCGGGGGCATGCCAGTAAATTTGGTAAAGGCGCTCATTATTTCGAGCATTTGTCGACAACTGACTTCAAAACATGGACAGAACACGATGCCGCAACCCCTATTGAGGAACAGTGGGAAACATTCGGAACTGGCACACCTTTCCTCTTTGACAATAAACTTTGCCTGAGTTACGGACTGCATACCACCAGAATCTATCCGAAAGAACAGACTTCCTTACCTTTACAATGGGATTATTACAATAAACACGGCGTTACGGGCTCTTTCCGATACGATACAATCCCCGGATATCCGGCCGGATCCACATATTCGGTTAGTGAAGATGGCATCAGCAAGTTCAAAAAAACAAAAATCTTATTTCATCCCTGCGAAAACCCAAGTGTCTATACTGATCCTGAGGGACGCTTACGCATGTTGGCGAATTATGGAGCCAAGGGAACATGGGAATCAAAATCTATTGATGGGGGCTGGCGGTCAGTTAATCAGGATTTTCCGCCGGGCGGTGACTGTACTTTCTTCTTCCGCTGGGGAAATTACGATTATGTTATAGGTGGTTTTACTGGCTTTTGGTCAAAACCAGCGAGTGCTCCGGAAGACAAATTTGTAGATGGGGTTAAGGCCGGATTAGACTTTTATAATGGAATGAACGTGCCGGCCGTGACAGAAATAAAGGATGGCCGCTACTTACTGACCGGCTGGATTCCGATGGCGGGCTGGGGCGGTGCATTGGTCATTCATGAAATGATCCAGTCTCCTGAAGGCAGAATCGGAACAAAATGGATGAATGAGATAGTTCCTGCGAGGAAAACAGAAAGGCTATTGGCAAAGGAGATTAAAGAGACTTCTTCGTTTCTCACAGGGTCTTCGTCCTTCTTGTTAACGTTTGATGTGGAACCTGGTGTGGATTTGGATGGAAAACTTGCTGCACTTTTTCTGGGTAAAGACGGTGAAAATTATGCTTGTGAGACCCAAATTAGTCCAAAAGTAAAAAAGGCACAATATGCCAAAGGACAACTCCACAATTTCTCAGGTACTGAGAAGTCATTACGTGAAGGCGGTGCTACAAGCGGCGCTCGTAATTACGCGATTGACAACCTGAGCGGCACTGATCAGCCTTTTACCGTTCGCATAGCAGTTAAATATGAAGATAAGTTTGGCGGCTCCTTAATCGACACAGAAATTGCGGGGCAGCGCACTATGATTTCCTTTCAACCAGATCTGAAGATTGAAAAGCTCTTGTTAAGATCAGAAAAATCCGGAATCAGGAATGTCAAAATAGC
>Ga0126314_10000150_pt1 | contig 37062 bp, 37 predicted proteins | sample Plot105B_FD_92535 | JGI IMG/M metagenome (GOLD analysis project Ga0126314, IMG submission 92535) | Serpentine soil microbial communities from UC McLaughlin Reserve, CA, USA - Plot105B | ecosystem: Environmental > Terrestrial > Soil > Grasslands | place: USA: UC McLaughlin Reserve, Lake County... | reverse complement strand
CCCAGGGCCTCCACCGCGCGCAGCAACTCCAGCACACAGCGCACCGCGCGCAGCGGGTCGTCGCGACGCGACACCGGCAGGCCGAAGGCGAGGCTCCAGCGGGACTCGGTAAGCTGCACCACCTCCGCCTCGTGTCGCTCGGCGATGGAGGCCGCGAGGTCCAGCAGGTGCCCCACCGCCTCCATGCCCTCCTCGGGCCCCAGCGCTCGCCGCAGCGCCTCCGCCCCCTCCACCTCCACCGTGACGATGACGAGCTTGCGCCGGAGCGCGCCCGCCTCTCGCCCTCGCATCCGCACCGTGGCGCCCGGAGGCGCGGCGTCGAGTCCCGGCGCCTGCAGCGTCGGTGTGGTGGCGGCGGGGACGTGCAGCTCCGTCGGAGGCGCCTCCGCGTCGATGAGGTGTCCGGAGGTGACCTCGGACACCTCCGAGGCAGGGGCCGCCATTCCAGTGAGCCCACCGCGCGTCTGGGGTTCAGCGGGAGTGTTGAGCGCGCTGCCGCAGTGAGGACAGAAGCGACTGGTGCCACTGGTGGACTGGCCGCACCGGGGGCAGGTCACACTGGAGCCTCCCGCGCGCGGCACGAGGCTGCCCAGGGCCGCTGGCGCCTCGCGCATCCTCGCGCGGACCACCTCGCCCACCAGCCGCTCGGTCGTCGCGGAGACGCCGTCCTCGGGTTTTCGCGGGCTCTCGTCCAGGTACTGCTGGAGCGCCCGGGCCACGTCGGCGCAGCGCTCGAAGCGCTGCTCGCGCGGCTTGGCCAACATGCGCAGGATGATGTTGTCGAGGAGCGGGGACACACCGTCGACGAGCATCGACGGCTTGAGCGCGGGAGTCAGCGCGACGCGACGCATTGCCTCCGCGGGGTTGTCCGTCTCCACCAGCGGGCGGTGCGTCACCAACTCCCACAGCACCACGCCCAGCGCGTACTGGTCGCTGCGTCCGTCGAGCGGCTGGTTGCGCACCTGCTCGGGCGACATGTAGCGCAGCTTGCCCTTGAGGATGCCGGTGCGCGTGCGGGTGGAGCGGTTGCTCGCCTTGGCCACGCCGAAGTCCACCACCTTCGTCACGCCATCCAGCCGCACCATGATGTTCTGCGGACTGATGTCGCGGTGGACCAAATCCAACGGCACGCCCTGCACGTCCACTGCCTGGTGCGCATGGTCCAACCCGAGCGCGGCATCGCGGATGATTTCCGCGCACACCGCCGGACTCAGCGCCGCGCCAGCACGTACCGCCGCGCGAGCCAGTCGCCCCAGGTTCTCTCCCTCGATGTACTCCATGGCGATGTAGAAGGTTCCCTCCCACTCGCCGACCTCGAACACGGAGACGACGTTGGGGTGGTTGAGGCGCCCCGCCACGCGCGCCTCGTCCAGGAACATCTCCAGCGAGCCTTCCTGCTCCAGCAGGTCCGGCAACAGGTTCTTGAGGATGACGGCCCGCTCGAAGCCGCTGACGCCCACCTGGCGCGCCAGGAAGATTTCGCCCATGCCTCCCACGGCAAGCCGGCTCAGCACCGCATAGCGGCCGAAGACGAGGGGAACCGAGCCGCTGGCGGACATCATCTTCCTCACACCGTAGTCAGCGGCCCCGGGCTCCCGCCAGTTTCCATTGCACCCCGCGGGACATCAGCCACCGGGTGTCATCTACACCCCCGACGCGAGCCATCTCAGGCGCGGGATGCTGCCCGTGGGCCGAGGCCCCGGCGCCAGGGCCAGCGGCTGGACGTAGAGCCCGCGCCGCTCGCGCGTCCACCACGCCCCCGTGCGCCGACGCTCCTCCAGCCCCGTCATCCGGTAGTCGTGAAGCACCGCGCGGACCTGCTGGGGTGGCGCGTCAGGAAAGGGATTGCGCGCGAGCAGTCCCAGCACCTCGGGAGCGCCTTCCAGCAGTCGCGCCAGGAAGGCGATGAACCAGCTTGGCGGCGAGGAGAGCGCGGCGAACCACATCTGCCAGTCGAGGCGAGGTTGATGTGGAGCGACCTGCCTCGGCGGCTGGTCGACGGCGCCCACCTTGTAGCGGAAGCCATAGGGCTCCCAGTGCACGCCGTCGTTGGAGCCCTCGACGACGATTTCCGGCCGCTCCACCGTCATCACGCTGAAGAGGCCATAGCGATTCACCGAGCGCAGCGGGCGCGCGCAGCCGTGCAGCCACGACAGGGGACGGAGGACGCGCTCCGGGAGTCGGGCACCTCGCTCGAAGCGCAGGAGGATGTCCGCGGCGCCGAGCATCAGGAACGGCGTGAGCAAGAGACCGCGCCAGGAGGTTCGCGAGCGCGAAGGCGGTGGGCTCTCGGGAAGAAAGGGGAGCAACCGTCGCAGGGCCGCGTCGTCGAGCAGCCACACGCCCAGCACCAAGGACTGGAGGTTGAAGAAGCCGTAGTTGCCGGTGGCGGCGATGGCGGCCTGCAACGCGGAGAAGGCTCCGAAGGCGAGCTGCCTTGGCCGACGGGGGGCGAAGACGAGGAAGGGCACCGCGGCCTCCAGCGCGAGCACCATCGCCGTGGAGGCCTTCTGGAGTCGCTCGGGCAGGTGGTGCGCATACCAGCCGCCGCGCGTGGGCAGGGGCGCCGTCTCGTAGTAGTGCCGACAGGCCGTCAGCTCGCGCCAGGTCCTGTCCCCCGACTGCCACTTGCTGATGCCCGAGCCGAAGTAGAGCCGGAACACGAGCAGCCGGAAGAGGAACACGTCGAACGCGCCAGGCGAGTCTCGACCCAGGCCGGGTCGAAGTCCTCGCGGAGCGGTGAGCGCGGACAGGAGGCCCATCTCCAGCAACAGGACATCCCACTGGAACGAGAGGAACTCCCGGCCGACGGCCGCGTAGGAGAGGTACAGGCCCCACAGCAGGGCCAGCGCGCTCCGGGGCGCCACGTTGAAGAGGACCGCGAGGGACAGGAGCTGTCCCACCCTGCAGCCGCGCATGAGCGCCTTGTCGGAAGCGCCGAACCAGAACACCGTGGGCAGTTGGCGCCAGCGCTCGCGAGCGGGCTCCGACTGCCGTCGCTCCTCGCTGACCAGGTCCTTCACGGGGCGAATGCCGCGCGAGCCGAACAGCCCTGGCACTTGTCCTCGCAGCGAGGTGAAGGCGATGAGGAACATGCCTCCCATCAACCGGAGGAAGACCCAGCGCACCTGGCGCAAGTCACGCGGTGCCACGGTGCGCCCGAAGAGCCAGCGGTCCACTCGCGAGGCCGTGCGACGGTTGCGAGCGATGACGCCGTAGACACGCTGGGACAGGCCCAGCACTCCGGGCAGCAACCCCAGCCTCGCCACGCCGCGAGTCAGCCTGCGTGGCGACCGTCCAAGCGCGCGGAAGACCGCCTCTGCTCCCTGCGACACGCGGCCCGAAGGCTCCACGAGTTGCGTGGCGCGACGCATGCCCCGCTTGGGAATGCCGAGCAGCAGGAGGAGCCAGCGTCGACCTGGGAGGAAACGGACGCGGCCTTCGACGCTCTGAGCCCAGCGCGCCACCCAGCGGCGACAGAAGCCACAGTCAGCGTCGTAGAGCAGCAACGGCGGCGGACGCGTGAGTCGCCCGAAGGCGGAGACACGCGCGTGCGTGTGTGAACCCACCATGGATGAAGCATGGGGGCGGCGGGTGGAGATGGCTGCCCGCGCGTACGGAGGCAATGGCCGCTCCGGGGCCGGGGTGGCGAGCGAGCAAGCGCGGCATCTGCAGGGCCCCCCTGGACATCGAAGCGGGGTGCCTAGCTTTCACGGCATGAGCGAGCCGAAGGGGAAGGCAAAGAAGCTGGTCGAGTTGGCGCCTGGCGTCCATCACTGGACCCTGAACGACAGCCGCCTCGGCGGTGCGCGCAGCGATGCCTACGCGGTGGTGGATGACGCGGGGGCGGTCACCCTCATCGACCCGCTGCCCATCGACGAGGCGAAGCTGCGGGAGCTGGGTGACATCACCGCCATCGTCCTGACGTCGGGAAACCATCAACGCTCCGCCTGGCGCTTCCGCAAGGCCTTCGGCGCGCCGGTGTGGGCTCCGGAGAATGCCTACGGGCTGGAGGACAAACCCGACTTCATCTACGTGGCGGGCGACACGCTTCCGGGCGGACTGCTCCCCTTCCACACGCCGGGTCCCGCCGTGGCCATGTACACGCTGTGGATGCAGAAGCATCCGCGCGGCATCGCCTTCATCTCCGACCTGCTGACCCACGAGGGCGACGGCACGCCGGAGTTCATCGCCAGCCAGTACCAGGACGAGCCCCTGCGCACCCGGCAGAGCGTCCAGCGCATCCTGGACCACCTGGCCGTCGTGGACATCGTCTGCTTCGCGCACGGGGAGCCCATCCTCTCGGATGGCGCGAGCGCGTTGCGGCGTGCGTTGCAGGAGGACATGGACGCTCCCGCCGCGCCGTCACCTTGAACCGCGCACGGCCCGAGTCACGAACGAGGGCAGCTCAACGCGCGCCCTCGCGCACCAGCACGTGGCCCTCCTGGACACCAGGAGGGACGAGGTACAGCGCCTCGCCCGCTTCCGCGCGGTCCAGCAGCACGCTCAGCGCCGACAGGTCCGTGACGGCGATGCGCCGCGTGGGCTCCAGCGACAGTCGACGCTCCATCGCCTCCGCCACGCACGCCCCATCAGACAGGTCCGTCTCGTAGACGAACGTGCGCTCGCCGTACTCGTGTCCTCCAGGAACACGCCCCATCAATCGCAAGGGTCCCAGTCGCGCGTGGACACGAACACTCGGGTTGTCCCACTGCGCCACGCCGCGCAGTCGCGTCGCTTGCAGCATGCACAAGGTCAACGTCTTCACCCACGCCCCCGCGCCCGTCCTCGGCAGGAAGCTCAGCAGCGACACCCCGATGAACAGCCCCGACGTCATCGACGGCGCCGCATAGTACGCCGCACCGATGGCCGGCTCCTCGTCCGCGAGCCCCAGATGCGCGCGCAGCTCCGGCTTCAACATCCGCGCGGGGCAGCGCAGCAACCCAATCGCTCCCGGCATCAGGTACAGGTCCGACAACACCCAACGCGGTACACCAATCCCCCTGAAGGCGAACTGGTTCAGCGCCAGGTATTGCTTCGCCAACTCCAGGTTCCGCTCGGCGGGCAGATACGTCGCCGGCAATCCCAGCGGTGACAGGTCCATCGCCTCCGCGTGCTCTCCCGCCCCCAGCGCCATGAGCGACACGCCCGGATGCGCGGAGAAGAATGCCTCGGCCTGCCTCGCCAGTGCTTCCGTGTCACGCATCGGCTTCGATGTCCTTCGCCACGACTGACAGCTTCGCCTCGTCCGGAATCCGCACCGCGCCGTCCTCTACCCACGCGCGCGACACGAGGCAGCGAGAAGAGCCTCCGCCCTTCTCACACAGCTCGCTCATGTCGAGCGACACCACCCCCATCCCCAGCGCCTCCACCCTCGCCTTCACCGCCTCCGGCACCACGGAGGGCGCAAGCAAGTCCCTGCCCACCGGCAACCCGTTGGTCGCATAGCGACGAATCTCGTCCTCCGTCACCGTGAGCAACCGCTCCTCACCGAAGCGCTCGCGCAGCCGCGCATACGACTCCGCGGCGATGACCTCCGGACACACCAACATGCGGTCCACGGCCGGCAACGGCAGCAGCGCCATGTTGCCGTGGAACGCGGGCTCGCGGACCTGCACGCGCACCACCTCGCCCGGAAGCCAACGCGACGCCGCCTCCAGCCCGTCCAACGTCGTGCGTCCACCCCAGAACACCAGCGTGGCTCCGTCGAAGTGCGCCACGTCTCCATGGGCCTCCCAGATACCCACGTCCGGCTCCACCACCTCGAACCCCATGCGCCGCGCCAACGCGGCCCAGTGCTCCTTCTCCGCCTGACGGTGCGCGCTCATCATCCGAGGCAACACGAACCACGGCGCCGCGCCCTCGCGCGCCACCACCTGTCCGCACTCCGCCGCGTACGGCATGCCCGTCAGCAACTCCGACGGAGAGGGCAGCGCCACCACCGTGCCACCCCGCGCCTCGATGGCCCGCGCCAACGTCAGCCACTCACGCCGGGCCTTGCGCGCATCCACCTGCCCCGCCTCGCGACTGCGGAAGTTGTTCCGCCCGCGCAGCGCCCAGCCTCGCCCCGGGGGCGACATGAGGAAGAGTTCCATGACCCCTCCGCTTCTACCCTTCCCTCCCGGAGGACCGCCACCGCACGCCCCTCCATTGAACGCTGGCGCACGCCTCGTCACATTCGCGCTGGCCCTCGACGCGACGCCGGGACAGGCTGCCCCTCACGTGGACGAGACGAGCCTCCCTGAACCCGATGCCCTGCGGTCCCTCCTGAAGACCGCCCTGGAACTGCCACCGCTCCAGCCGCATGCGGCGCGGTTGGAGCGCCTGGTGGACGACTACGCGCGCGGCGTCGCGAGCAGGGACGCTCCGCTCGCTGTCGCGCTCGTGGGCGCCACCGGCGCGGGAAAGTCCACCCTCCTCAATGCCCTGGCTGGACAGTCCCTCTCCCGCGAGGGCGTGGACCGGCCCACCAGCACCGCCGCCACCGTCTTCGCCCCCGAGGGCGCCGCGGCGGACACCCTCGCGCAGACAGGCGCCCGCGTGGCGCGGTACGTGCCCGGCCCCCAGGCCCTCTGGGGCGGACAGGTGTTCATCGACACCCCCGACCTCAACAGCGTGGCCACCACGCATCGCGATGTCGCCCGCGCGGCGCTGGAGCGCGCGGACGTGGCGCTCGTCGTCATGCACCGGGGCAGCGTGGCCGAGGCCACCCAGGTGGAGTTCCTCGCGGAGTTCGCCCGCCGCCGCGCGCTCGTCTTCATCCTCAACTTCGCGGATGAGCTGTCCCCCGAGTCTCGCGAGACGCTCAAGGCCCAGGTGCGCCGCGTCGCCGCCGAGCAGTTCGGCCTCCCCGCCCAGGACGTGCCCGTCTTCGCCATCAGCGCGCTGGCCGCGAAGGAAGGCCGCGACGTGTCCGGCGAGTTCGGCCCGCTCCTCTTCCACCTGCGGGGACTCGCCACCCAGGCCATCGCCGCGCGCGTGCGCCGTGGCAACGCCCTGGGCGCGCTCGACGAAGTGTCCACCCGCGTGAAGGCCGCGCTCGACGAGACGGACGCACTGCTCGCGCGCACCCGCGCGGCCCTGGACTCCGGACTGGCGAAGGCGTCCGACGGCTTGCGCGAGGACTTCGACGCGCGGCTCCGACTGGCACACGGCCACCTGGCGGCGGAGGTGCGACGACAGGCGGGAGGACGCTTCTGGGGTCCGGCCGCGTGGGGCCTTCGCTTCTCCGTGTGGGGCGCGAGCGGCCTGGGCGCGGCGGCGCTGGTGGGACGACGCAGCCTGCCCGCGGGACTCGCGGTGGCGGCGGCCTCCACGGTGGTGGACGCGGTGCGGGGACACACCCGCGCGCGCGCCGCGGAGAGCGCGGTGATTGAGCCCTTCGAGGACGACTTCGGCGTGGAGTCCGCCGCGCGCACCGCGTTGGCGGAAGCCCGCAGCATCGCGCGCGCCGGGGGCCTGGAGCCTTCGGTGCTCGGCGTGCCGGACGTGGAGACGATGTTGGAGGAGGTGCGCGCCGCACGGGCCGCCGCGTGGCGCTACACGGCGACGACGGGCGTGGCGGAGGCAGTCGCGGGGTGGTGGCGCACCGCGCGCTGGCTGGTGCTGCCACTCATCAACCTGCCGCTGCTCGTGCTGCTGGGACACGTGGGCTACCGCGTGGTGCGTGCCTACGTGGAGGGCCCCCTGCTGCCGCTGGACTACTTCGTCAACGCGGGAGCCCTCTTCACGCTGCTCGCGGGAGCAGGCGCGATGCTGGCCTCAGCGAGTCTCGCTGGGGCCGCTCGCCGTGCGGGCGCTGGCGGGCGCACGCGCTTCGTCGAGGCCCTGGCCACCCTGGGCGGGCGGCTGGGAGAGGCCGTCGATGATGGCCTTCGCCCCGGGCGGGAGGCCGCGCGGCGCATCCTCGCGCTCCGGTGACATGGACACCACCGGCTGACCCGGCGTGTGCGCGCCCTCCGAAGCAGCCATGAGCGTGTCGCGACCGGAGTCACGGCAGATGGGCGCGGCCACGCGCGTCTCGCGCACCGGGTCCCCATAGCCCGCGATGCGCGCGGGCACGGACGGGTTGTTCCACCCCTTGCCCACCTCACGCGCCACCTTGAAGTGCAGGTGCGCGCCGCACGCCCAGCCCGTGGAGCCGGAGAAGCCGATGAGCTGCCCCTCCTTCACGCGCTCGCCGGGCTTCACCACCACGGCGTTGAAGTGCAGGTACTGCGTCTCCAGCCCGTCCCCATGCGAGAGGACGACGTAGTTGGCGTAGGGCGCGAACTTCTCGTCACACCCGCCCTTCGTGCTGTCGCCACGAGCCAGCCGCACCACACCTTCACGCGCGGCGACGATGGGCGTGCCCTCCGGCATCCGGAAGTCCCACGCATACGTGTCGTTGTGTTGGTGACTGCCCGTGTCGTGCCCCTGGCTCACGGTGTGGATGCGTCCACACGCGAACGGGACGCCGACCTCGGGCATGTCGCCCAGAGGAGAGGCAATCGAGTTGGTAGCCGCTGGCGCCGTGGCCAGGAGGGAGCCGACAAGGAGAGCGGAGGAAAGGTTCATATCGGGCCGGCGGACAACGGAGACAAGTGGCTGGGGTATTTCCCTGCGCAATTATCTCGCGGTCTCAAGGCCTATCACCAGGGACCCCATGGCTCGTCCGCCTGGTCGTGGGGCTTGGAGCCCTCACTGTCGAGTGAGCGAGTCGCCTTCAGCGAACGGGCCCCTGTCTCCTCGCCCGCTCGACGGCCCGTCGCGAAAATGCCCAGGCGGGCCTTGCGCGGACGGAGTGGCTCTCGTGTCTCACTTATGCCTCCGAGGGTGGCACCGTAGATCACCCCCGCTCACCAGCAGCCACGACATAGTGACTGGTCACTCACTAACATCGGCGTTATGCTCTTCGAGAGATGGCCGTGAAGACTCCCATGGAAGGGCCACCCCGCCCTCCCCGCCGCACACAGCAGGAGCGCCGCGAGACGACGCGCCGCAAGCTGCTGGACGCCACCATCGACACGTTGGTGGACCTGGGGCATGCGCGCCTGACGACGGTGGAGGTCGCGAAGCGGGCGGGCGTGTCGCAGGGCGCGCTCTTCACGCACTTCGACACGAAGGAGGAGCTGCTCGCCGCGGCGGTGGAGCACCTCTTCCCGCGCATCATCCAGGACTATCTGGCGGGAGTCGGCGCGCGGCCGTCGAGCAAGGACCGCATCGCCTCCGCGGTGGACATGTTGTGGGCCGCGTACCAGCGGCCGGAGCTTCAAGCGGCCATCGAGCTGTACGTGGCCGCGCGCACGGACACGGGGCTCCAGGTGGCGCTGGCCGCGGTGGATGGCCCCCACCGGGAGAACCTGCACCGGGTGGCGCGCGAGCTGTTCCCCGAGGCGGCGTCCGCCTATCCGGAGTTCGACTCCGTGGTGGAGCTGGCGCTGGACGCCGTGCAGGGCGCGGCCGTCGGAGGCAGCGCGAGGCCGGATGACCCGGCCCACCGCCGCATGCTCGATGCCCTCACCCGCTTCATGCGCAGTGCCTTCTCTTCACCTACGACGCGTCGCCCGCGCCAACGCCACCGCTCCTGAGTCTCACGAAGGAGGTGTCCCATGGACGCCGTACACATTCCCGACCTCATCACTCCCGCCATCCCCGTCTTCATCCTGACGGTGGTGGCCGAGGCGCTGTGGGTGAAGAAGCTGCGCGACGAGGGCCGCGAAGTCGCGGGGCACGCGTTGAAGGACTCGGCCGCCAGCCTCTCCATGGGCCTGGGCAACGTGTTCATCAACGTCGTGTGGAAGGGCGTGGCCTTCGCCGGCTACCTGGCGCTCTACAACCTGACGCCGCTGCGCGTGGGCACCGGAATCCTCGCGTGGGTGCTGCTCTTCTTCGCGGAGGACCTCTGCTACTACTGGTTCCATCGCGTCCACCATGAGAGCCGCTTCTTCTGGGCATCGCACGTGGTGCACCACTCCAGCCAGCACTACAACCTCACCACGGCGTTGCGGCAGACGTGGACCAACCCCACGGGCTGGGTGTTCTGGGCGCCGCTGGCGCTGCTCGGCTTCTCCCCGGTGATGATTGTCGTCCAGCAGTCGGTGAGCCTGCTCTACCAGTACTGGATTCACACCGAGGCCATCCACCGACTGCCGCGGCCGCTGGAGTGGGTGCTCAACACTCCGTCGCACCACCGCGTGCACCACGCGTCCAACCCGCGCTACCTGGACAAGAACTACGCGGGCATCCTCATCATCTGGGACCGGCTGTTCGGCACCTTCGAACCCGAGGGCGAGAAGCCCGTCTACGGCCTGACGAAGAACCTCCAGACGTACAACCCCTTTCGCATCGCGTTCCATGAGTTCTTCGCCATCGCCAGGGACGCCATGAAGCCGGGCTCCTTGAAGCAGCGGCTGAGCTACGTCTTCCGCAATCCCGCATGGAAGCCGGACGAGCAGAGCGCGCCGCCCGCGAACCCTCCGACGACGGAACCGGTGCGCCCCTCGGCCTGAAGTGATTCCCCGCCAGGGGTGCCCCTGACTCCCTCGGGAGTGGGGGGTGTTGAGCACTGCGCCCTCCCCGGGTGTCGAGTCCTCGCGTCGCGCGCGTGTTCGGCTTCCCTCACGTGCGCGGAGGCGCTAAGCCAGCCGCCTGTTTTTTCGCGCGAGCACCCCCAAGGAGGAGGACGAGTCATGACCGAGCGTGAGCTGTGGGAGCGGTACCAGCGGTATCTGAGCGTCGTCCCGTCGCTGGGGTTCTCCCTCGACGTCTCGCGCATGGGCTTCGCCGCGGACTTCCTGGAGCGGATGCAGCCGCGCCTGGAGGAGGCCTTCTCCCAGATGGAGGCGCTGGAGAAGGGCGCCATCGCCAACCCGGATGAGAACCGCCGCGTGGGCCACTACTGGCTGCGCGCGCCCGAGCTGGCCCCGGAGCCGGCGCTGGCCAAGGACATCACCGACACGGTGGCAGCCGTGCACGCCTTCGCGCGCGATGTGCACGAGGGGAAGCTGAAGCCGCAGAAGGCGTCGCGCTTCACGCATCTGCTCCTGGTGGGCATCGGCGGGTCGGCGTTGGGGCCGCAGTTGGTGGCGGACGCGCTGACGTCGCGGGACGACAAGCTGTCGGTGTCGTTCTTCGACAACTCAGACCCGGATGGAATGGACCGGGCGCTGGGGCAGCTCGGGGCCCGGCTGGCCGAGACGCTGACGGTGGTCATCAGCAAGTCCGGCGGCACGAAGGAGACGCGCAACGGCATGCTGGAGGCCGAGCGCGCCTACGTGGAGCAGGGGCTCGCCTTCAGCAAGCACGCGGTGGCCGTCACGGGCGCGGGCAGCGAGCTGGACGCGCACGCGAAGAAGCAGGGCTGGCTGCGCACCTTCCCGATGTGGGACTGGGTTGGTGGACGCACGTCGGTGATGTCGGCGGTGGGCCTGTTGCCGGCGCGGCTGCAGGGCCTGGACATCGACGCGATGCTGGCGGGCGCTCGGGAGATGGACGTGGCGACGCGGCAGCGAGACGCGGTGAAGAACCCGGCGGCGCTGCTCGCGCTGATGTGGTTCCACGCGGGCGACGGCAAGGGCCTGAAGGACATGGTCATCCTGCCGTACAAGGACCGCCTGCTCCTGATGTCGCGCTACCTCCAGCAGCTCGTCATGGAGTCGCTGGGCAAGGAGAAGGACCTGGACGGCAAGGTGGTCAACCAGGGCATCGCCGTCTACGGGAACAAGGGCTCCACGGACCAGCACGCATACGTGCAGCAGCTGCGCGAGGGCGTGCCGAACTTCTTCGCCACCTTCATCGAGGTGCTGAAGGACCGCGACGGCGAGTCCATGGAGGTGGAGCGCGGAATCACCAGCGGGGACTACCTGCTCGGCTTCCTGCTGGGCACGCGCCGCGCGCTGTTCGAGAAGGGCCGCGAGTCCCTCACCCTCACCGTCCCGGATGTGAGCCCGCGCACGGTGGGCGCGCTGATTGCCCTCTATGAGCGAGCGGTGGGCCTGTACGCGAGCCTGGTGCACATCAACGCGTACCACCAGCCGGGCGTGGAGGCGGGCAAGAAGGCCGCCACGAGCGTGCTGGAGCTGCAGAAGAAGCTCACCGCGCGGCTCCTGGATGCGCGTGCGTCGGCGCGCACGGCCGAGCAGCTCGCCAACGACATCGGCCAGCCCGACGAGGTGGAGACGGTGTTCAAGGTGCTGGAGCATCTGGCGGCCAACCCGGGGCGCGGCGTGCAGCGCTCGGGTGGCGCGAGTCCCTCGGAGGCCCGCTTCCAGGTGAAGTGAGCCGCACCGCGACGGCCCGGCGTGGTGTTCAGCGCCGGGCTCTCGCGTGTCGAATCAGCCGATGCCCCAGAGGCGACGCGCCTCCTCGGCGATGAGGTCCGGGTACTCCTCGGGGAAGAAGAGCTTCGCGCCGGGCACGCGCCGCACGCCGCGCGAGACTCCGAACGTCTGGTCGAGATGGTCGGCGCTCGACTGCGAGAAGATGGTGTCGCCCGTTCCCCAGAGGATGCGCGTGGGCGCGGTGCATTTCTGGAGCGCCGGGCCGATTCCCGCCAGCGCGTTGGCCTCCAGCGCCAGCGTGTAAGCGTGGGCCTGGGCCTTGCCGCGCGGCGAGCGCACCAGGGGCGCGAAGTAGTACTCAATCGCCTCGTCCGTGGGCTGAGAGGGATTCGAGTAGCACATGCCCCCGAAGCCCTTCTCCGAGCGCGCGAGGGCCTTGTCCGCGAGCCACGGCGCGAGCCACGCGTCCACGTACTCGCCCTTCCGAGCCATCTCGATGACGGGCAGCACGGCCGCGGGCGGGCACTCACTCTCCACATCGCAGTTCGTCAGCAGCAGCGTCCGCACGCGCTCCGGATGTCGGGTGACGAGGAGCTGCGCGATGGCGCCGCCGCTGTCATTCGCGACGACGTCGACGGACTTGATGGTGAGCCTGTCGAGCAGCTCGACGAGCATGTCCACCTGGGCCTCGGGCGCGTAGCTCTGTCCCTCGGCGACCTCGGTGTAGCCGAGGCCCATGAAGTCGGGGGCGACGCAGCGGCGGTAGGGAGACAGCCGTTCAATGGCGCCGCGCCACTGGAAGCTGTTCAGCGGGAAGCCGTGCAGGAACAGCGCGGCCTCGCCCTGGCCACGCTCGACGTAGGCGATGCGCCCGAAGCGACTGTCGAGATAGCGCCGCGAGGAATGGTAGGCCGCAGCATCCAGGGCCTCGCCCCCTGGCGAGGAGGTGCCGCTGGTCGCGCGGGACATGCAGCCAGGGAGCGCGCTGGCCGCCAGCGCGCCCGTGGCGAAGGCGAGGAACTCCCTGCGACGCAACTGGTGCGTCACGGAGGGGTGCTGGCTCGGCGCGAAGTCCTTGGAGCTCATTCCCGAAGTCGTTTCCTGAAGGGGTGTGGGGTGACAGCGGGCCTTGTAGCGAGTCGCCGTAGGCGGCCTCTTGGCGAAAATTGCTCAAGGGTCGCGCGCGGGTGAAGCGACCTATCGCGACGCCGCCTCAGTCCCCGCGAGCCCCGCCTTCTCGCGTCGACACAGCTCCGCCACCCAGTCCGAAGCCGCGCGCACGCGAGGGCTGCGCTGCAAGTCCTTGTGGAACGTCAGCCACAAGGGACGCTTCGCCACGACGCCCGCGCCCACGCGCGTCAACCGAGCGTCTCGCTCTCCCGAGAGACACGGCAGCAGCGCGACGCCCAGGCTCGCCGCCGCCGCTTCTCGCAGCACCGCGGTGCTGTTGCTCTGGAGCAGTCGCCGCCCGCCCGCTGTCAAGCGCTTCAGCTCCTCGGACTCCGCCCCGGACGTGAGGGCGGTGCGGTAGACGAGCACCGTGTGCTCGCGGAAGTCCCCAGGCCGGGGAGCGCCCCGGCGACGCAGGTAGCCGCGAGCGGCGTACAGGGCGAAGGCAATCTCGCCGACCTTGCGCACCACCAGCGCATCGCCCTGGGGCGGCGTCAACCGCAGCGCCAGGTCCGCATCGCCGCGCTGGAGGTCCACCACGTCCGTGCCCACCACCAGCTCCAGGTTCAGCCCGGGGTGGCGCGTGTGCAGCTCGCCCAGGTGCGCGGCGAGCAGGGCCTGGGCCAGGTACTCCGTCGCCGCGAGACGGACGGTGCCCTCCGCCTTCGCCTCATTGGAAACGGAGTCATGGAGCAGCCGGAGCGAGTCCTCCATCTCCCGCGCTCGCGCCACCACCGCCTCGGCCTCCTCCGTGAGCCCCAGCGTGCGCGAGCCTCGCAGCACCAGCCGCGTGCCCAACGCCTTCTCCAGCGCCGACAGTCGCCGGCCCACCGTGGTCGCATCCACCCGCAGCTCACGGGCCGCCCCGGCGAGCGAGCCCTGGCGTGCCACGGAGAGGAGGTAGCGCAGGTCGTCCCATCGCATATCCATGCCTGCAATGGTGCAGCAAAGCCCTGCATTCCCGCAGCACTTCCAGCGCTATCTCCAAACCTGGAAGCGGCGGCACGCCTGGCGGCCCCGCGCGAACGACAGGAGAACGCGATGTCCATGTCTCATGCGACGGCGCTGGAGCAAGACACAGTCCCCTCGGTGCGGAGCCTCCCCCAGGAGGACGGACTGACGGCGGTCACCCAGGCCTCGAGCCCGGGCGTCCCCTTCCGACTCAAGGCCCAGGATGGCTACACGCTGTCCGCCACCCTCTTCCCTCATGAAGGCGCGGAGGTCGGCGCGGTGGTGCTGGTGGCCGGTGCCACGGGAGCACGACAGCGGTACTACTCACGCTTCGCGTCCTTCCTCGCGCGCCGGGGCTTCCCCACCGTCACCTTCGACTACCGAGGCATCGGCGGTTCGCGTCCGGACTCCTTCGAAGGCTTCGGCGCGCGCATGGAGGACTGGGGGAGCCAGGACCTCGCGGGCGCCATCGCCACGATGCGCGAGCGCTTCCCGGGGCGCCGCTTGCTGATGGTGGGCCACAGCGTGGGCGGGCAGCTGCTCGGGCTGGCGGAGAACGCGCGCGAAGTGTCCGCGCTGCTGAACGTGGCGGCGGGCTCCGGCTACTACAAGCTGTTCCCCCAGCGGCTGCGCATGGCGCTCAACTGGCGCGTGTTCACCCCCGTGTTGATTCGCGCCTTCGGCAAGCTGCCGGGGTGGGCTGGGACGGCGGAGGACCTGCCGGCGGGGGTGGCCGAGCAGTGGGCGCGCTGGTGCATGTCTCCGAACTACCTGCTCAGCGAGGGCGGTGAGGCGCGCCGTGAAGCCTTCGCGTCCCTGTACCTGCCCATGCGGGCCTACAGCTTCGCGGACGACCCCATCGCCTCCAAGGCCGCCGTGGAGCACCTGCTGTCGTTCTACGCGGACGCACAGGTGGAGCACCGCCGGGTGACACCGAAGCAGGTGGGCCAGCCCATCGGCCACTTCGGCTTCTTCCGCGAGAGCTTCCGCGACACGTTGTGGGAAGACGCCGTCGAGTGGCTCGCCACCCAGGCGCTCACCCCGCGCCCCGTCAACCCTCGGTAGCGGTGTAGGCCATCCATCAGGTCGCTCGCGAGCCGCGTTTCCTCCCGGGTGACCTGAAGTAGAACCCGGCGCCATGGAACTGGAGCTCAGAGGCAAGGCGGCGCTCGTCACCGGAAGCAGCCGGGGCATCGGACGGGCCACGGTGGCGGCGCTGGCCCGTGAGGGCGCGCGGGTGTGTCTCAGCGCACGGGGCGCGGAGGCCCTGGAGACCGCCGCGAAGGAGCTGCGCGCGGCGGGCGCGGACGTGGCCACCGTCGTCGCGGACGTCGCCACCCAGACAGGCGCCGTGGCGGCGGTGGATGCGGCGGTGCGCGCATTCGGCACGCTCGACATCCTGGTGAACAACGTGGGCGGCAGCGGCGGCGCGGGCTCGTTCGACGCGGCCACGGTGGAGCAGTGGAGCGCGGTGATGGACCGCAACCTGATGTCCGCCGTGTGGTGCAGCCAGCGCGCCGTGGAGGTCATGCGCGCCAAGGGCGGCGGCACCATCATCCACATCAACTCCATCTACGGCCGCGAGTACGCCGCCAGCGCGCCCTACACCACCGCGAAGGCGGGCATCACCGCGCTCACCAAGGAGATGGCCGTGGACCTCGCGCGCCACCGCATCCGCGTCAATGGCGTGGCGCCCGGCTCCATCCTCTTCCCCGGGGGCAGCTGGGACAAACGCCAGAAGGCGGACCCGGACAAGGTCGCGAAGCTGGTGAAGGACGAGCTGCCCTGGGGTCGCTTCGGCTCGCCCGAGGAGGTGGCGGACGTGGTGGCCTTCCTCTGCTCGGAGCGCGCCCGCTGGGTGACGGGGGCCACGCTCCCCGTGGACGGCGGACAGGGCCGCGCCTTCTGAACGGCCCCCCGGGCCCGGGCTCCTCCACGGGCTGGCGCCAGCCGGACGCCATGCTATGGAGGGCCCTCCCCTGGGGTTTGACTTGCTGAAGCTCTACAAGAAGGAAGGCGACAGCCTCCGTTACTGGGAGGTCTGGGTGCATGAGGGCGTGCTCACCACGCACTGGGGCACCGTGGGCGAAGTGGGCGAACAGAAGGACACGCCCCTCCCTCCGGAAGAGGACCCCGACTTCGCCATCGCCGACGCCGCCGGTCCGCTCATCGAACAGGACTACGACGAGCCCGAGCCCGACGCCATGGCCACGCTCATCGTCCAGTACCCCATCGAGGGCAAGGGCACCGGCCACGACGTGGAGAAGCGCGTCGCCGTCGAGGAGCTGCTCACCGACGCGCTCGGCTGGACGGGCAACGGCGACGTGGAGGGCGGCGAGCTGCGCGACGGCCACCTGCGCGTCCACTGCCAGGTGATGCACGCCGAGGCCGCCGTCCGCACCGTGCTCCAGGCCCTCGACTCCGAGGACCTCGTCGATGATGTCAGCGTGCTCGTGGCGAAGGGTGACGAAGAGCCTCGCCTCATCTGGCCCACGACGCCCTGAGCGCCACGTCGCACGAGGGACAGCTCCGGAGCAAAGGAGCCGTCCCTCTTTTCATCGAGAGAGACTTCAGGCCCCCGCGGGGCTCGCGACGGGCGAGGACTCCACGCCAGCCGACACGCGGTGCCAGAGCTGGTGCGAGGTGAGCAGCAGCGTCAGGACGACGATGGGCGCGACAGCGGTGCCCAGCGGATCTCCCATCGCGATGTGCGACACGGCCGCCGCCACGAAGTCGATGGCGAAGCCCGCGTAGGCCCACTCGCGCAACGTGCGGGGCAAGGGGGCCCACAGCGCCACCACGCCCAGCAGCTTCGCGATGCCGAGCATGGTCCGGAAGTAGTCCGGGTAGCCCAGGTGCTCGAACGCCGCGACCATGTTCGGCGCAGCGGTCAGATACAGGAAGGCGGAGCCCGCGGCCGACAGTGATACCAGCCCGGTGACAACCCAATACGCGACTTTCAGTTTCATGCTCACGCCTCCAAGGACCGTATGGGCTGACGAGCAGCCCCCCACGTGAGACGATACGGGTTACAAATCCGCGGTCGCAAGCGGGCCACTCTGACCCGCCCCCTCGCCCTCGACGAGCCGGCGGCCATCATTCGCCAGGTCCGGCCTGCGACCCCGGTCCAGCTCGTCCCGGTCCAACATGCCGTCCTGGTCCTGGTCCACGCCGATGCGTCGCTCGGAGCCCGCGGGCACCACGGTGTACGTCAGCTCCGAGCCAGGCCGCGCCCCCGCCAGCAGCAGGAACGCGCCCACCTTCTCCGAGGCCCGGTCCGACTGGAACACCCCGCCGCCCAGGTAGGTGAAGCCACGCGCCTCGCCAGCGCGGCGCCCCTTCACCACCAGGCCCACCTTGCCCTGCTCCGCCAGGGACATGAACTGCATCACCCGGGCGAACTCGGAGGGCGTGGCCGTCGTCAACGTCACCTGCTGCCCCACCGCCGCGTGCGAGTCCTTGCTGTCAGGCCCTGGCGGCAAGAACATGTCCGTGGCCGAGCCGCGCGGCAGCTCCGAGCCCGAGAACGACAGCAGCAGCGCGACGAGGTCCGCCACCTCCTGGTCGCTCTCCGGATTGAAGGTCGGCTCGGTGATGAAGCGCGCCAGCGAGTCCACGCTGCCGTCATGGATGAAGGCGAAGCCCGCGAGGCTCTCCTTCTGCGTCAGCTCCATGCCCACCTTCTCGTAGACGTTGCGCAGCTGCGGCACCTTGAGCGTGACGTTGGTGCTGCCGTCGGTGGACACGAGCGCGTGGTGCGACTCACCCATGGCGCCCTTCGGCATGGGCATCCACATGGCGCCGGTCCACTGCATGTCGACGGCGAGACCCGACGGGAAGGTGTGGCACGTGTTGCACGCGAAGAGGCCCTGCGCGAGCAGGCGCGGCGGACGGAATATCGCCATGCCCCGCGTCGCGTCGCCATTGGGCAGCGGCTGGCCCGCGGGCGCGAAGCGGCCCGTCGTGTAGTGGCCCGGCAGCGGCAGGTTCCGGGGCAGCGAGTTGTCCAGGTTGCGGAACGGGTTGGGCGGGAAGGTCAGCGTCGCGAGGAACGAGCGCAGCTCCTTCATCTCCCGCGTCGTGAGCTGGGCATCGTCACCCTGGAGCCCCTCGAAGGCGGGATTGAACTCCTCCAGGCTCGCGCGGTCTCCGCGCCAGTGCAGCGGCTCCTTGCCGATGATGTCCTGGAGCGTCTGCGTCGTCATGGGACCCTTCATCGGGTGCCACGCCTCGAAGGGCGGCAGCGGCAGGCCCATGCCCAGGTTCTGCCCGGCCAGCGACTTCACCGCGCCCGTCGGGTCACCCAAATCCCACGCCAGCCGGTCCATGCGCCCGTCGATGTGGCACGACGCGCAGGCCACGTGGCCCAGGCCCGAGGTCTTGTGCGTGTCGTAGAGGTGCTTGCGGCCCGCCTTGAGGGACTCGGGCGTCGGGTCGAAGAACGCCACCCGCGACAGCTCCTTGAGGCGGTCCGTGCTCAGCACGGAGATGCTCGCGCCGAAGCGGTTGAGCACGTAGAGCCTGTCACGCGAGTCGTCGAGGACGATGCCCGTGGGCCCCTCGCCCACCTCCGCCTGTGCCAGCCGCGCGCCACCCAGGCCCACCGCCACCACGTTGTTGGAGCCCATGCCCGTCACGAAGGCCCGCGTGCCGCGCGAGTTCCAGGCGATGCCGCGCGGGTCTCCCACCGACAGGTTCCGCACGGCCTGGGGCACCGTGGGCGTGGAGTAGTTCAGGTGCGGGTTGAGGTCATGCACCGAGGGCGACGAAGGCCGGCGCGGGTCCACCACCGCCATCAGCACGCGCAGGAAGCGCCCGTTGACGTTCGGCTCGAAGCGCACCTCGTTGTGCGCGTCGGTGCCCACCACCGTGACGGAGCCAGAGGGATGCACGGCCAGCGCCATGTTCGCGCTCATCAGCCGCGTGGCGTAGCTGACGGTGAGCGACGCCGTGTCGATGATGGCCAGGTCGCGGTCCGGCAGGTCCCAGCCCGTGAGGCGACCGGAGGCGGCGGCATTCGAGCCGCTCACCAGGTCCGTCCAGTCCGCGCGGTTGTCGTCCAGCCACTGGCCTCGCGTGTTCTTGCGCACGATGAGGCCCACGGGCGGAGGCGGCGGGTTGGCCGGATTGAGCGCGGGGAAGAACGAGGAGCCCGCGTTGGGCGGCGGGTTGATGCCGCCATAGGGCCCACGCGTGTCGCTCACGGCGTTGGGCGGGTAGGCGTCCGGAATCAGCGAGCCACCACCGAGGATGGTGCTGCCGTTGCCGGACTCGAAGATGGCCGCGTAGACGAAGCGGCCATCGGGGCTCACCGCGAGCGCGCGCGGGTCCTCGCCCTTCAGGGTGATGCGCTGAGGTGTGGCATCCGGACGGCGCGGGTCCACCACCAGCACGCGGTTGACCTGGGAGCAGGTGATGAAGGCCCGCTCCGGGCGTCCCGCGAAGACGACGTCCGCGGGCTCGTCATCCGTATGGATGGTGGCCGTCACGGTGCCGCGTCGCAGGTCGACGATGCTCACGCTGTCGGAAATGTGGTTCACCACCCACGCCTCGGTGTTGCTGCGAGCCCGCACCGACACAGGGTCCAGGCCCACGGGGATGGAGGCCACCAGCTCCAGCCCGCGTCGCGGCGTCACGTCGAACACCATCAGCCGGTTGTCGGCGGTGTTCACCGCCAGCAGCAAATTGCCGTCAGGAGTCAGGTCCAGCGGGTGGACATGGGGGTCCTCCCAGTTCACGAACGATTCACCGGCGTGAGACATCTGGGGGAACAGGAGTGCAACGAAGCACAGCAGCAAGACCGCGCGTCGGACGACAGCCATGAAGGCGACCTCCACGTCAGGAAGAAGCGGTGCTTCTCACTGTCTTGCATTTATCAACGCCGCGGATGCAACTCCTTGCGTGCAGAAAATGAAATTCCTACATCCACCCATGCGGGGTGCGTCCTCTCGGGAATCAAAGATTCGAGCGGCCTGGAAAACGACTCAGGGCGTCACACACGCCAAGCAAAGGCAGACACACAAGTCCCTTTACCCACGCCAAAGCGGACAGAACCGCGACACCCAAAAATACGAGCGCCACGCAAGAAACCGCCCGCATGGCGTTACAGGTGTCGCGCTTCATTGAGACAGGATTTTTCTGTCTCACGCCGCCGCCCTCCAGGGCAGCCCCACGTCAGGGAGGCATCACGGCGTCCCACAGGAGGGCATGCCCGGGAACACGGCGTAGCCTCGGGTGCACCCTACATCGCGCACGGCGATGGCGCGGGCCCGGGCGTCATAGGTCTCCAGCGCCGTGGACAGCTCGCTGACGAGCGCCGTCTTCAGCGCGAGCGTCTGGCTGTTCGGCCCTGACGCGACACCTCGCGCGGTGGCGAACTCGAGCAGCGCGTCGAACACCTCGCCCAACATCGCCGGGGTGGTCTGCTCGCGCGCCGGCAGCGCGGAGAAGTCGACGCCCGTCTCCCAGACGTGACGCAGCACGTGCATCGTCTGGACGCACTCGGCGTTGGACATGTCGACGGTGAAGGTGCGCTGCGGCCCGAGCGGCCCGTAGCTCGACGAGGCGTCCGTGCAGACATGATGCGAGATGCGGTCCGCCAGGGCGTGCAGGTAGATGCCCGCGCGCGCCTCGAACGCATACGCGCCGATGTACTCGTCGAAGCCGGTGGACAGCACGCCCGTACCCACGTCCATCACCTGCGGCCCCGTCGTCGAGTTGATGGGCACCGCGACAGGCCCCACCGCCGCAAGACTGCCCGAGATGACGCCCGGCTCGCCGGAGAACGCGAAGCAGGCGGTGCCCAGGGCATATCCCCCGGTGGCGATGGGCGTCGTCAGGCCGCCCGTGCAGCCTCGCCCGGAGCCCTGGCCCTGGAGCACCCACGCGCGCAGGTTGGCGAGCAGCACCTCGTCCACGTCCGTCGGGTCCGGATGCAGTCCGTCCACCGTGGCGTCCGGGTGCATCGCCCCACCGTTGCGCGGGGTGACGAAGTGGAACAACACGCCGCCCTGGTCGAAGTTGCCCCGGTTCACACCGGAGATGGACTTCGTGGTGCGCGCCACGCTGTCCGGCACCGCGCCGCCATTCAGCGTCCGGGGCGTGAAGACGGACAGGTCCGTCGCCTGGTCATAGGCCGCAATCCAGTACGCGCTGACGGAATCGAAGCCCACCGCCTGTGCCAACAGATGGGTGGCGTCCGCGTGGACGAGGCTGCGCGCGCCATTCGACTGGCCCTTCGCGCTCGCCGCCGCACTCAACGCCGCGGACTTGCACGCCATGGACGCGTCACCCGGCGCGCACCCCGAGGGGAGCGGCTGACAGTTGAGCGGAGCACCGCCCGACGTCGCGTAACAGAGGTCCTCGCCGAAGCCGAAGCTCGCGGAGGAGAACAACAAGGAGGCCAGCAGGAGGGGTCTTCTCATGCCTCCAGGAACACGTCCTCGCCCCCCTGGTTGCGGAAGCCCCCTCGCTGACCTTCGAGCGCGTCAGTGTCCGGAGTCCACGGTGGATGCGCCCTCGGGCCTGGGGCGGAACACCCGGAACAACAGCGCGATGGACGGAATCACCGTGAGCGCTCCCACCGCGAGCGCGATGAGCAACAGGCGCTGCGCCGCGGGGCTCGCCGCCGCGCCTTGCAGCGTCACGTCCGGCACCACCAGATAGGGATACTGGGACGCCGCCCAGCCCAGGACGATGAGCCCGGCCTGGAGGGCCGCCGCCAGTCGCGCCCACTGGAAGCGGCGCGTCCACAGCAAGGCGAACGCCGTCACTGCCGCCACACCCGTCGCCGCATGCAACGCCAGCGCGAAGGGCGAGCGCGACAACCCCTCCCACACCCGGGGCGCTCCCTCCCGCGCGAGCAGCAACACCACGAGCGCCGCGAGGAACACCGCCACTCCCGCGCCGAGCGCGCGCTTCCGGAAGTCCTCTCGCAGCTCCGCTCCAGACGCCTCGTGCGTGAGGAACACCGCCGCCAGGAAGGCGAAGAGCGCCAGCGCCAGCACCCCCACCGCCCAAGAGAAGGGCGACAGCCACGACGCGAAGAAGCCACTCACCACCACCCTGCCCTCCACGCGAATGGAGCCGCTCACCACCGCGCCCACGCACATGCCCAGCAGCAGCGGCGCGACGATGCTCGCCCCGCTGAACACCAGGCCCCACTGCCGCTGCGCGGCGTCGCCTCGCATGTCGTAGGTGCGGAAGGTGAAGGCCGCGCCCCGGAAGACGATGCCCAGCAGCAGCAACGTCAGCGGCACATGCAGCGCCACGCTCAGCGCCGCGAAGGCGCGCGGAAACCCCGCGAACAACAGCACCACGCCCACGATGAGCCAGATGTGATTCACCTCCCACACCGGGCCCATGGCGCGAGCGATGAGCGCCCGCTGCTCCGCCTTGCGCGGCCCGAAGGACAAGAGGTCCCACACCCCACCCCCGAAGTCCGCGCCGCCAAACAGCGCGTAGAGCACGAACGTCCCCGCCAGCACGAAGCCCAGCACCGCGTCAGTGGACATGGGCCTCGCCTCCCTTCGCGTCAGGCCCCTTCGGCTCGCGGTCCGGCAGCGTGTCCGCCACCTGCCGCTTCAACAGCGCCACCACCACCACGCCAAGGAACACGTACACGACGGTGAAGGTCCAGAACGGCGCGGCCAGGTGCGGTACCGGCGTCACCGCGTCCGCCGTGCGCATGACACCCCGGACAATCCACGGCTGCCGTCCCCACTCCGTGACGAGCCATCCCGCCTCCAACGCCACCAGCCCGAGCGGCCCCGACACCAGCCACGCCCACATCATCTTCCGACCCGAAGGCCACGCCTTCTTGCGCCACCGGTACCCGAGCGTCACCAGCGCCAGCAACGCCATGGCACTGCCCGTGCCCACCATCACCTGGAAGGCCACGTGCACCTTCGCCACCGGCGGCCACGTGTCGCGAGGGAACTCGTTGAGCCCCTTCACCTCCGCGTCTGGATCTCCAAACGCGAGGATGGACAGGCCCTTGGGGATGTCCAACGCATGCGAGACAGTCCCCGTCTCCACGTCGGGCAACCCGCCCACCCGCAGCGGCGCGCCGCGCTCCGTCTCGAACTGTCCCTCCATCGCCGCCAGCTTCACCGGCTGCGCCTTCGCCACGTGCTTGGCGGACAAGTCACCCACCACGGGCTGGAGCAGCGCGGTGACACACGCGAGCGGCAGCGCCACCGACAGCGCCTTGCGATGGAAGGCCGAGCCCGGGTGGCGCAAGAGCACGAAGGCGTGGATGCCCGCCATCGCGAACGCGCTCGCCTGATAGCAGGAGAGCAGCACGTGCGACGTCTGGGTGAGCCAGCCCGGGCTGAACATCGCCGTCAGCGGTTCGATATCCGTGGGCCCATGCGGCGTGGACACGAAGCCCGACGGATCATTCATGAACACGTTGACCAGCGTGACGAAGAACGCGCTGGCCGCGCCGCTCACCGCCACCATGACGCCGGAGAACAGGTGCAGCCCCGGCGACACCCGCTCGCGGCCGTACAGATAGATGCCCAGGAAGATGGCCTCGGTGAAGAACGCCACGCCCTCCAGGCTGAAGGGCAGGCCGATGACTTCGCCGTACTGGCCCATGAACTCCGGCCACAGCAGGCCCAGCTCGAACGACAACACCGTGCCGCTCACCGCGCCCACCGCGAAGAGGATGGCCGTCCCCTTCGCCAGCTTCTGGCTCAGCTTCCGGTAGTCGGAGTCTCCCGTGCGCCGCTCCTTCCAGTCACTCAGCACCATGAGGACTGGCAACGCCACGCCCGCCGCCGCGAACACGATGTGGAACGCGAGCGACAAACCCATCTGCGCCCGCGCATAGAGCAGGTCCGTCATGGGCATCAGAATGCATTATGCCAATTTGTTGTGCATTCAGATATTCTACTGCTCCGACAAAGCGGGGCTCGGGGCCTGACGGGCGGGCACGAGCGTCTTCACGGAGTTCTTGGCCACGGCGGTGGCCAGCGTGGTGGCGAAGATGAGGACGAGCTTGCGGCCCAGCTCGGCGCCCACGGGGCGTTGGTCCGCGCTGGAGGCCAGCTGGTCCGGATGCTCCCACGCCCGCTGGAGCGCCTTGCGTCGCTTCTTGCGCAGCACCTCCGCGCGATGGCGGGAGCGGTAGATGGCCAGGCCCACGCCCGCGCCCACCAGCACCATGGCCACGGCGCCCGCGGCCACCAGCGCGCCAGAGTGCTGCTTCGCCTGATAGCGGACATCGAGGATGCGCCCGCGCCGCCGGTCCAGTTCCTCCAGCGTCAGCAGGAGTTCATCCCGGATGCGGTCCGCGGTCTGCTCCACCTGCTTGCGGTCATCCATGCCCTTGGTGATGCGGTGGTCGACGTGGCGTTGACGCTCCGCCAGCTCGTTGCCCCCTCGGCCGTTGCCGTTCATTGCAGCGTCTCCCGTGTGAGCTGGTAGTCGAGCTTCAGGCGCTCCTGCGTGTGCGTCAGGGGCTTCTTGGGCACGCGCTTGCTGCCCAGGAAGAGCATGCCGCCGGCGATGGCGAGCAGCACCACGCCCACGAGCAGCACGCCCAGGGCCGCGCCCAGGGGCAGGGCCAGGCCCAGTGCCACGAAGAGCACCGCCAGCGACGTGAGGGCCAGCACCGCGCCGGCGCCAATGAGGATGCCCGCCGTGCGCGCGGCCTTCAGCTCGTCACGAAGCTCCTTCTTGGCGTGCAGCACCTCGGCGCGCACCAACAGGCGCGTCTCCGCCAGGGCATGCCGGATGAGCTCCGTCGTGGAGAGCGACTCCAGTTGGGTCCGTTCCAGGCGTTCCGATTCGAGGTCCACGACTCACGTCTCCCGCGTTCCGTGGAGGGGGACTCCCGGGTGCGCGCCCGTCCGCTCGGCCGGCACCTGGCCCCACTCCTCCGGACAAGGTGGGCAGGGCGAACGAGCGCGCAAAGCCCGCCTGGAAGTGCAGGGCCGGCCCGCCTGGTCGCCTGCCTGGGGAGATTCGCTGGAGACTAGCGGCGGCGCTGGTGGGCCAGGGCCGTGGCCAGCGTCTCGCGCACCTGGTGGGCCCGGAACAGCCGGTCCGCGGTGTCCACCAGGTTGTCCATGTACAGCACCTGCTTGCGCAGGCGTGGCGGGAGCGCGCGCGTGCCCAGGTGCGCGCCCAGCAACGCGCCCGTCAGCGCCGCCGCGACGTCCGCTTCTCCGCCGCAGCGCAGCACCAGCGCCACCGCCTCGCGGAAGTCGTGGGGCACCTTCAGCGCGGCGTACAGCGACGTCAGCAGCACGGGCACCACGTGCGAGGGCAGCCCGTCCACGCCCTTCAGCTCGCTGGGGGGCACGCCCACCTTGCGAAGCTGCGACAGCGCGCGCGCGGTGTCCCACGTCAGGAGGCGGGGCAGGTGCCGCAGCTCCTCCGCCAGTCCCTTGTCGTGCACGGCGGCCGTCAGCGACAGCTGCTCGCAGAAGGCCGCGGGCGTCAGCGGCGCCTCCTCCATGCCCAGCGCGGCGGCCTGCGCGAAGGCGGCGGCGGCGGCGGCGCAGACCGGGTCCTTGTGGGTGATGACGGTGAGCACGCCCGCGTCATGCGGCAGGCGCGCGCGCTGCCCGCTCTCCAACAGGCCCACCACCAGCGAGCGGCTGAGCACCGACGGACAGCGCGTGCCCAAAGGCGCGCCCGCGCTCATCCACGGCGTGCCACTGGAGAGCCGCTGGAGCGACTCCGCGAGGCTGCGGGGCGGCTGGAGGATGATGCCCTCCTGCCACAGCCACGCCAGGTGCGCCGCCGCGCTGCGCCCGTCCACGCGGCCTTCACGGATGACGCTCTCCGCCGCCGCGAGCAGGAGCTGCGTGTCGTCGCTGAACTGGCCCTTGGCGAACTTGCCTCGCGGCCTGGGCGCGAAGTCCTCGGCGAGCCCCGGCAACCGCGCGAGGCTCGCGGGGGGGATTCCGCGCAGCGGAAAGCCGAGCGCATCCCCAATGGCGAGCCCCACGAACGCCGCTTGGAACCTGTCCTGGCGCTCGGAGGGAGTCAGCGGCATGGATTCGAGGAGATTAACCGAGGCTCAGGGCTGGACGGACAGGGAGAAGCGCGCGAATCGCGTGAAACGCGCGCGGCTTCCGACGAAATGACACGCGTGGGGACTTGACTCGCGAAGGAGGACGGCACCCGCGTGTTTCACGCGAGCGACTTCCGCTGCATACACCAGGACGCCCGCCGTCATCACCGTCCACCCTCCTTGCCTCGTGCCCCCGCCGTCGCGCGCGGGTGGGCTGACTATCGCAACCAGCACGCGCGCGGCAAGCCCGAGCACCAGCATGCATTCGCGCACCTGCACGCGTGTCCAACTCCGGAAGCTTCAGCGCGTCCGCTCACACGGAGCGCATGGCGCACGAGGAGCGCGCAGGTGGCAGCCCCACGCGGGAGTCGGCACACGCGCCGTCACGCGTCACGCGTCGTCGCGGCCCAGGTTGACGACGGCCTGCAAGCGCGCCAGCACCGCCTCCGCGCCCTGGTGCAGGTGCGTCCCGTCCCAGAGTGCGGGTGTGGAGTGGCCGCCATGCAGCGTCCAGTCCAGCTCGGCTTCGGCGTACACGAGGTTGCGGAAGACGATGCGGTCCTCCAGCGCGTGGTCGACGATGTAGCGGCGCGCCGCGGCGGAGGGCTTGTCGGCGATGCGGTGGAACAGCTCGAGCGGGGCAGAGGTCATGGCGCCGTCACGGGAAGGAAGAAGTCGGCCAAATCCTTGCGGGAGCGGCCGACCAGGTCCGCCAGTGTGTACCGGTCCAGCACGGCGAGGAAGGCCTCGCGCGCCTCGGCCAGCACGCCCTTGAGCCCACAGGCCGGGGCGATGGGGCACGTGTTGGTTTCACGGTTGAAGCACTCCACCAGTTCGAAGTCCGGCTCCGCCGCACGCAGCACCTTGCCCACGGAGATGTCCTTCGGGGAGCGTGCCAGCGTGACGCCGCCGGAGCGCCCCGCTTTGACCTCCACGAAGCCCTCGCCCGACAGCGTCTGCACCACCCGCACCAGGTGGTGCTTGGAGATGCCGTACGCGTCCGCCAGTTCCTGGGTGGAGGCGAGCCTTCCAGGACGGGCGGCGAGGTAGAGCAGGACGCGCAGCGAGTAGTCGGCGTGGAGGGTGAGGTGCACGGTCAGCGGGCTCCGACGGGCTCCACCCGGGGAGCGCTCGGCAGGAAGGCATCCGCGTGGAGGTCCTTCAGCGAGAGTCCCGAGAGGAAGAGCTTCTTGCGCAGGGATAACACCATTCCGGAATCGCCGCAGAGCCACGCGCGGAAGCCCACCGGCTTCGGGCACTCCGCGCGGATGAGCACGTCGAGTGCTCCCTCGGCCACGTCGCGGCTGCCGCCCGTCAACACACAAGGCCTGTAGTGGAAACCCGAGTGTCGCGCGGCCAGCTCACGCAGCGCGTCCATCAGGTAGAGCCCCTCGGGCGCGCGCGCGCCGTGGAAGAGCCAGAGGGGTCCGGTGTGCCCCGACTCCAGCGCGTCCCGGGCGATGCCGAGGAGCGGAGCGAGCCCCGTGCCGGTGCCCGCCAGCAGCAGCGGCTGCTCGGGACGGCCCGGCACATAGAAGCAGCTCCCCGCGGGGCCCTGCACGGACAGGGTGTCACCGACGCGCGCCTGACTGGCGAGCCAGCCGCTCATCGCCCCGCCTGGTATCAGGCGCACGTGCAGCTCCAGCAGCCCCTCGCGCGGCAGGCTCGCCAGGGAGTAGCTGCGGGTCAGCCCATCCGCCCGCAGCAGCGACACGTACTGCCCCGCGCGGTAGTCGAAGGGCGCCTTGGTGGACAGCCGCACGCGCAGCACGCTGGCGGACAGGAGCGTCAGCGAGTCGATGCGCGCGGGCACACGCAGCGCGTCCGCGCCCGCCACCTCCAACTCCGTGCCCGCGACGGGCTTGCAGACACACGCGAGGAAGTAGCCCTGCGTGCGCAGCGTGTCCTTCAGCCCCACGCGCGCGGCCTCCGGGATTTCGCCCGACAGCGCACGCATGAGACAGGACTGACAGGCTCCGGCGCGGCACGCGTTCGGCACGGCCACACCCTGTCGCAAGAGCCCGTCCAGCACGCTCTCCTCGGACTCCAGCGGATACCACCGCGACTCGTGCTTCACCCTGGCCATTGCGCGCCTCCGGTGGCTTCAGCGGTTGAGCACGTCCGCGCGAGCGCCCCCGGCGATGGCGAGCACCCGCTCCACCAGCGGCGCGGGCACGTTGAGCTCCTCCAGCGTCGCGCGCAGGTGCTCCACCACCGCGTCGAAGTGCGTCTCGTTCAGCCCGCGCTTCACCAGGGGCGCATGCCCCGCGCGCATGTCCTTGCCTGAGTAGTTCGATGGGCCGCCTGTCACCATCGTCAGGAACGCCTTCTGCTTCGCGGCCTGGCGCTCCATGTCCACGTCCTCGAAGAAGTGGCTGATGCGGTCGTCCGACAGCACCTTCCGGTAGAACACGTCCACCGCCGCCGCCATCGCCGGCTCTCCGCCAATCTGCTCGTAAACGCTCTTCTCCTGCGCCGCCGTGCTCATCTCGGTCCGCCCCTTTCGCCCGCTCGGGCTTAATGATGCATTTCAAATGCATCGATTCGGGCGTAACGTCAACTTCGTCGGGCAGGGCTGTTGAATCGACGGAATCAGGCGGCCCTTGGGGGCACCGTCGCGGGGGCGTCATGTCTTCGCGCGGACGTCGCGGCCCGTGGCCGCGCTGGTGTCGACGTCGTGGCGGAACACGGAGAGCAGGAGCCTCCAGCGTTCGACTGGAGGCCACGAGGACGCGGAGGGCAGGTTCACCACGGCCTCCCGCGTGCGCTCCAGGGTCAACCATGTTTCGGCGTACACCGAAACGTCCTGGTACGCTCCGCGCTCAAGCTCCCGCCATGCCCCATCCCATCGACCTCGCCCTCACCGCCTCGCTCATCGGAGACGCCACGCGCGCGGGCATGCTCTCGCGCCTGCTCGAAGGGCCCGCGCGCACAGCAGGAGAGCTCGCACGCGAAGCAGGCATCTCCCCGCAGACGGCGAGCGGACACCTGGCGAAGCTGTTGGAGGGAAACCTGGTCCGCGTGGAGGTCCAGGGTCGGCACCGCTACTACCGGCTCGCCAGCGCCGACGTCGCGCGCGCCCTGGAGGCGCTCAGCCTGCTCGTGCCCACGCGCGTGGCGCCCGTGCGCGTCCCGGAGCCGCTGCGCTTCGCGCGCACCTGCTACGACCACCTGGCGGGCACGCTCGGCGTGGCGATGGCCGAGGGCCTGGAGCAACGCGGACTCCTGGAGTCCAGCGAGGACAGCTACGCGCTCACGCCCTCCGGCGAGCGCTTCGTGACGAAGTGGGGCGTGGACCTGGAGGAATTGTCCCAGGGCCGCCGCGCCTTCGCGCGCCGCTGCCTGGACTGGAGCGAGCGCCGCGCCCACGTCGGTGGGGCGCTGGGCGCCGCGCTGGCGGAGCGCCTCTTCGCGCTGCGCTGGATTGCGCGCCGGCCCGAGGGCCGCGGAGTGCGGCTCACCGTCGAAGGCCGGCGGGGCTTCGAGAGGTCGCTGGGACTGTCCTGGCCCTGAGGCCAGGAGGGTGACTCAGCCCCGGGCGCCCGTGGTCGCCGCGCCGATGCGCGCCGTCTCGCGCCGCACCGTGGCCTGCTCCAGCGCGTAGCGGGCATCCTCGGTGGGCAGGTTCTTCAGGCGCTCCTGCGCCTCGGACATGCGCTTGCGCGCGCCCTCCACGTCGATGCCGGACACGTGCTCCGCGGCGTCCGCCAGCACGAGCACCTTGTCGTTGGCCACTTCCACGAAGCCGCCGGCGACGAAGTACGCGTCACGCTTGCCGGCCTCGATGAGCGTCAGCGGGCCCGGCTCCATCAGCGACAGGAACGGGGTGTGGCCCGGCCGCACACCAAACAGACCCGTGCCGCCGGGAACAATGGCCTCGTCGGCCTGCACCGACAGGATGCGCTTCTCGGGGGTGACAATCTCCACAGTCAGCTTGGCCATGAGGCTCCTCGCACTACCCAAATCAGAAATGGAGCTGCTGGGTGGTTCCACCCACCGGCTCGAACTCCACCACCCCGCCGTCCGTCAACCGAGGCCCCTTGCCGGGGATGCCGAGCGTGCCCTCCACCCATTTCAAGTGGTGGGTCATCTGGCGCACCTCGGTGAGCTGCTTCGCGGGAACCAGGTCCGTCAGCCGCCGCTCCAGGACGCGCTGCCCGTCGCGGCCATACTGCCCCGCCACCAGCACGTTCACGGCCCAGCCCGGAGGACCCTTGGGCTTCTTCGCCTTGCCCCGCCTCGGCGCCGGCTCTTCCTTCCCCTTCCCCTTCTCCACCAGGGGCCACAGCACCCAGACGCGCTCGCCGTCGTTGGAGACGAAGTAGTAGTCGTCCACCGTCCCCACGCACTGCTCCAGCTGCCAGACGGGCCCGCTCTCCTTCGTCACCTCGAGCCGGCACTTGCCCGGCCCCAGGTCCACCATGCGCACGCTGTACAAGCCGTTGGCGCTCACCCGGGCTCGGCCCTTTCGCTCCTCCGCGACGGCGGGGAGCGACAGGACGGTGAGGAACAGGGCGAGCGCCGCGTGACGCATGGTCACCTCGGAAAGCGGGTTTGGACCGAGTCTACGCCGCCTGCTTGATCGCGTTCTCGACGACTTCGCTGATGGTGCCCGCCATGTAGAAGGCGCCCTCGGGGATTTCGTCGTGCTTGCCCTCGGCGATCTCCTTGAAGCCCTGGATGGTGTCCTGGAGCTTCACGTACCGGCCTTCCTTGCCGGTGAAGACCTGGGCGACGAAGAACGGCTGGGACAGGAACTTCTGAATCTTGCGGGCGCGCGCCACCACCAGCTTGTCGTCCTCGGAGAGCTCGTCCATGCCGAGGATGGCGATGATGTCCTGCAGCTCCTTGTACCGCTGGAGGATGCCCTGGACCTTGCGAGCCACCGCGTAGTGCTCCTGGCCGATGATGCCCGGGTCCAGGATGCGGCTGGTGGAGTCGAGCGGGTCCACGGCGGGGAAGATGGCGAGCTCCGCGATGGAGCGGTTGAGCACCGTCGTCGCGTCCAGGTGGGCGAACGCCGTCGCGGGCGCCGGGTCCGTCAGGTCGTCGGCGGGCACGTAAATGGCCTGCACCGAGGTGATGGAGCCCTTGGTGGTGGAGGTGATGCGCTCCTGCAGGCTGCCCATCTCCGTGGCGAGCGTGGGCTGGTAACCCACGGCGCTGGGGATGCGGCCCAGGAGGGCGGACACTTCCGAGCCGGCCTGGGTGAAGCGGAAGATGTTGTCCACGAAGAGGAGCACGTCACGGCCCTCCACGTCGCGGAAGTACTCCGCCATGGTCAGCGCGGAGAGGGCCACGCGGGCGCGGGCACCAGGCGGCTCGTTCATCTGGCCGTACACGAGGACGGCCTGGCTGGCCTCCAGGTTGTCGGTCTTGATGACGCCCGTGTCCTGCATCTCGTGGTACAGGTCGTTGCCCTCGCGGGTGCGCTCGCCCACGCCGGCGAACACGGAGAAGCCGCCGCGCTCGATGGCGACGTTGCGGATGAGCTCCTGCAGGAGCACCGTCTTGCCGACGCCGGCGCCGCCGAACAGGCCAATCTTGCCGCCACGGGTGTAGGGGGCGAGCAGGTCGATGACCTTGATGCCGGTCTCGAACATCTGCACGCGCACGTCCTGCTCCGTGAACGCGGGGGGCGCGCGGTGGATGGGCCAGTACTCCTGCGCATTCACCGGACCCATCTCATCCACCGGCTCACCGGTGACGTTCAGGATGCGGCCCAGGGTGGCCTTGCCGACCGGAACCTGGATGGAGGCGCCCGTGTTGCGGACAGCGGTGCCACGCGCGAGACCCTCGGTGGAGTCCATGGCGATGGTGCGCACCGTGTTCTCGCCCAGGTGCTGCGCCACTTCCAGGGTGAGGTTCTCCTGCTCCGGACCCAGGTTGGCGTTCGTCACCTTCAGGGCGACGTACACCTCGGGGAGACCGCCCGGCGGGAACTCGACGTCGACCACGGGGCCGAGAACCTGGATGATTTTGCCTGCCGTAGGAACTTGAGCGCTCATGGGATTTCGTCTGCCTCGTGAGGGGGAGCGGCCGGCGCCGTGCCCGTCATCAAATTTCGGCCCGGGTGGGAGGGCGGTGCCCCTTTACCGGGGGCCTCCCCCAGAATCAAGCCTCCCGGGGTCCTGACCGGTAAGTCCCGCTTAGCGGATCCACGCCCCCGGCGCCAACCCCCCGGCTACTTCCCGTCCACCTGGTAGACGAGCGGCAGGTTGCCCCTCGAGCCGCCGCCCACGACGACGACCTTGGCGTTGGGGCTGGAGGCGAGCTTCTCCGTGGCCTCGATGCCCTTGAAGCGCAGGTACTCCTCGGTGAGGCCCTGGCGGACGATGTCCTGGTACTTCGCGATGCCCTCGGCTTCGATCTGCCGGCGCGAAGCCTCCTGGCGCTCCTTGTCCAGGGTGAAGCGCATCTTCTGGCTGCGCTGCTCCTCGGCCAGCTTGTCGGCGATGGCCTCCCGGATGGCGGCCGGCAGGCTGACGTCACGGACGAGGATGGCCTCCACGACGACGTGCTTGCCCTGCAGGGCCCGCGTCACCTCGTCGTGGATCTCCTTCTCAATCTGCTCGCGCTTGGAGGAGTAGATCTCCTCCGGGGCGTACCGGCCGAACACCTTGCGCGCCTCCGAGCGGGTGATGGGGGCGATGAGGATGTCCGCGTACCGGGGCCCCGTCTGCGTGTGCAGCTCGAAGAGCTTCGCCGGGTCCACCCGGTAGCGCACACTGGAGTCCACCTTCAAATCCAGGCCGTTGTTGGAGAGCACGCTCAGCTCGTCCTTCATCTCCTGGACGCGCAAGTCGTACGTGATGAGCGACTTGCCCGGCCTGAGCACGTGCAGGCCTTCTCCATAAAGCTCGCGCTGGGTGCCGCTGCCGAACGAGTCGAAGCCGATGCCTCCGTGCCCGCTGGACACCGTCTCGCAGGCACACCCGCTGATGCACAAGAGTCCCAACACCACCCACAGTCGCTGCTTCACGCGGCCCTCCTCGCGCACAGCCCACTCGCGCTCGTGGAGGCCTTTAAACGCGAAGGGCCCGCACCCAAAAATGGGGCGGGCCCGAGGGCGCTGCGGACCAGAGGCGAAGCGCTACTTGAGCGCCTCGGCGCCGGAGACGATCTCCATCAGCTCCTTGGTGATGACCGCCTGACGGGTGCGGTTGTAGGTGAGCGTCAGGCTGGAAATCATGTCCGAGGCGTTGGAGGTGGCATTCTCCATGGCGCTCATGCGGGCGCCGTGCTCGCTGGCCACGCTCTCCAACAGGGCGCGGTAGACCTTGATGTTGACGGCCTGGGGGACCAGGCGGTCCAGCACGGCCTGACGGTCCGGCTCGTACTTGAAGTCCACCATGGCGGTTGCGCCCTCGGCGGGGGGCGCGCCGGCGCCGAGCGTCTGCAGCGGCAGCAACTGCGCGACGACGACCTTCTGATTAATCGCGCTGATGAACTCGTTGTAGACGATGTGGACCGCGTCCACCTCGCCGTTGAGGAAGCTGGCGACCAGCTCCTCCGCCACTTCCGCGGCGGCGCGGTAGTTCAGCCGCTGGTACAGGCCACCGAAGTCCTTGCGGATGGTCTGGTTGCGGTTGCGGAAGAAGTCGTTGCCCTTGCGGCCCACCGTGGAGACCCGGATGCTCTCCAGCGCGGTGTTCTCGTAGATGAAGCGGTTGGCGCGGCGGGTGATGTTGGAGTTGAAGCCGCCCGCGAGGCCGCGGTCCGACGTCAGCGTCACCAGCTCCACGCGCTTGACCGGGCGGGACACCAGCAGCGGGTGGGTGAGGTTGTCGTCACCGGAGCGCGCCGACAGGTCCGAGATGATCTGGTCCAGCATCGTCGCGTACGGACGGGCGGCGAGGATGGCGTCCTGCGCCTTTCGCAGCTTCGCGGCGGAGACCATCTTCATGGCCTTGGTGATCTGCCGCGTGTTCTTCACCGAGCGGATGCGCTTGCGAATGTCGCGAAGGGACGCCATGGGACGGAGGACTCCTGTGGGACGTTCTGCCCAGGTGCGCCCGGGTGGGAGCAAGGCAGTCTGACGGCGGGGCCCCCTATATAAGCGGGCCGCAAGCCGGTCAACGGCAGTCCTGCCGGGGTTTTCCCGACACGCGGCCCGGGTTTGCTCCCCGCAAGCTCCGGCGGAGGGCTGCCGGGCGGGCACCCCCCATGCTGTCGGTGGTGTGTGGACCCCTTACCTTCCAGGGCATGGCCTCAGCAGTCACCGCCGGTGGACCCCTGCTCATCGTCGAGGACGACGTGGATATCCGCGAGGCGCTCCAGGCCTACCTGGAGCTGCAAGGCTACGAGGTCCGCGTGGCGGGCGACGGCCGGGAGGCGCTGGCGCACCTGGCGGGTCCGCAGCCGCCCTCCCTCATCCTGCTGGACATGGGGCTGCCGGTGCTGGACGGCCACCGGGTGCTGACGGCGCGTCGCACCGACCCGGCGCTCTCCAGGGTGCCGGTGGTCATCCTGTCGGGGGAGACGGCGGACATGAGCCCTCGCGACAGGGCGGTGTACGCGGCCAGCCAGGGCGTGGCGGCCTTCCTGCCCAAGCCGGTGGAGCCCAAGCGGCTCCTGGAGACGCTCCGGCGGCTGTTGCCAGGGCTGGCCGCTCCCCAGGCGGACGCGCCTCTTTGACGCAGGCAGCCCACACGGGGCTTTGCGAGGGCGGGCGGCCGTAACACAATGGCGCCTGGAGCGGTGGTTCCAGGGGTCCATGAAGCCAACCCGAGCGAGCGGTATCTGGGCGCGCAGGGCCCTCATCCTCCTGCTCGTGGGCACGGTGGGCCTGCTCGTCACCTCGCACCTGGTGCGGGTGAGCTACGAGGAGCGCATCGTGTCGCTGGCCCAGGCGCCGTCCGCGCCGGTGGCGCTCGTCTTCGGCGCGGGGCTGGCGCCGGGCGCGGTGCCCTCTCCGGTGCTCGCCCAGCGGTTGGACATGGCGATGGCGCTGTGGCGCGAGGGCAAGGTGCGCGCGGTGCTGGTGAGCGGGGACGAGGTGAAGCCCTTCCACCACGAGACGCGGGCCATGCGGCGCTATCTGCTGGAGCGCGGCGTGCCGGAGTCCGCGGTGCTGGGCGACGAGGCGGGGCTGTCCACCTACGACAGCTGCCTGCGGGCGCGCGGCGTGTTCGGAGCGAGCCAGGCGCTGCTCGTCACCCAGCGCTTCCACCTGCCCCGGGCGTTGTTCATCGCCAACTCGGTGGGCATCGACGCGTGGGGCGTGGCGGCCGACGAGGGGCGCTCGACGCCCTGGCGCTACACCGTGCGCGAGACGCTGTCGCGCGTGCTGGCGCTGGGCATGGTGGTGCTGAAGGTGGAGCCCGTCTACCCCACGGGCCGCGCGGCGTTCCCGAAGGACTGAGTCGTCGAGCCCGGCAGGCGGGCGGGCGGCACGAATTGCGGCGGTGCTCGCGGGTTCTCATTGTTGAAACACGGCGGCCGGCCCACCCCGCTTGAGCGAGGAGACACCATGCGATTCAAGAAGCTCGGTTCGGAGGACGTGGGCGAGTCCACCTCATTGCGTCATGTGAATCAGGACACCGGTGAGGAGGAGATCAACATCTCCGACCAGGACCTGGCGGCGACTCCGCCGCTGGAGGAGGAGCCGGACTTCCGAGACATCCTGCCGGACCAGATTCATGAGTTCCGCCGGGGTGACGAGGAAGAGGAGGAAGTGGAGCTGACGGCCCAGCCCGAGGAGCGCTTGCGCCCCGCGCGCAGGGATCAGCTTCCGGAGAGCTGACTGACGGCATTACCGGTGGGATGGGCGGGGCCGGGCTGAAGAGCCCGCGCCCACGGTCCTCAGCCGCCAGTGGGCGGGAGCGGAGCGCTTCCGGTCGCGAGCTTCTCCCGCCACGCCAGGAAGACCCCCAGAATCTCCCGCAGGTTCGAAGCTCCACCGAACCCCTCGAAGACGTCAGCACGCACCCGGCAGCGGACCCAATCCTCGTCCGTCCGATCGAGATTCACTTCCTCGAAGAGGACCCCCGACAACTCCGTCTGGGTCAAATCGACATAGACCGACCACCCTGGGTTATCGAGGCTCTCGATCCGAACACCGTACTGGTGCTCCCAGTCTCCGTTGGAGTGATTGGCAAGCCAGCCTTCGAGCGCGCTCAGAGCATCCCTCGTCATTGCTTCCTCCCAGAAGTTCCGTTGGGGGGTGAGGAACGGCGAGGCGTCGCCAAGCTGACGTCGAGACGGTCTTCTTGCATCGAGCCGTAAGGCGACTCCCTCAGGGAGTCACCTTGCCTCGAGCCCACGGGGCGGCCCCTTGTTGAGTCGAGGGGCCGCGCGTGGACACGAGGAATGACTACCTCCTCGCCTTGGCCTTCTTGGTGGGGGCCTTCTTCGCAGCGCTCTTGGTCACTGCCTTCTTCGCGGCGACCTTCTTGGCACCCGCCTTCTTCGCGGCAACTTTCGTGGGGGCCTTCTTCGCGGCACCCTTGGCCACTGCCTTCTTCGCGGCGACCTTTGTGGGGGCCTTCTTCGCGGCGCCCTTGACCCCTGCCTTCTTCGCGGCTGGCTTCTTCACGGCGGGCTTCGCCGGTGCCTTCTTCGCGGCTGGCTTCTTCACGGCGGGCTTCGCCGGTGCCTTCTTCGCGGCTGGCTTCTTCACGGCGGGCTTCGCCGGTGCCTTCTTCGCGGCTG
>Ga0126314_10000149_pt1 | contig 37111 bp, 40 predicted proteins | sample Plot105B_FD_92535 | JGI IMG/M metagenome (GOLD analysis project Ga0126314, IMG submission 92535) | Serpentine soil microbial communities from UC McLaughlin Reserve, CA, USA - Plot105B | ecosystem: Environmental > Terrestrial > Soil > Grasslands | place: USA: UC McLaughlin Reserve, Lake County... | reverse complement strand
TGGTGTTTGTATTAGTTCAATAGAAGGATATCAAATTCACAATGATACGGGCCTAACGACTGTAAATCAAATCAGAGATGGTGACAGAATACATTTAAGCGATGGGATTCAACTAGACGCAGTACATACACCAGGTCACACAAAAGGAAGTATGTCCTTTAAATTAACTCTGAATGGCAATAGTACCTATGTTTTCACAGGAGATCTATTGTTTGTAGATGGAATAGGAAGACCAGATCTTCATGATAAAGCAGAAGAATTTACTGACAGTCTATTTGATACGTATCATCAAAAGATACTGAATCTTCCTGATGAGACAATAATCCTCCCTGCGCATTTTAGTGCTAGTTTTGAGCATGAAAAACCTGTCTTCGCTACGATAGAATCGATAAGGAAAAAGGTCAGAATTCTTTCTGCTCCATACGAAGAATTTGCAAAATTTTTGATGAATAATATTCCATCTCAGCCAATGAACTATAAAAAAATAATGGACATTAACAAGAACATGACACCATGTGATACTATAAAGGTGGCAGACCTAGAGGCTGGCTCTAATTCATGTGGAGTCATAGGCTAAGGTCTCTTTGGAAAATATATAAGCACAGCTAAAAAATTGCATATGCTAATTTAGATTCTTCTATCCTCTTCGTCCCGTTTGTACGTTAGGTTCTTGCTTTGTTTGCAGCTAAAAATACATCAATTCCTGAACCAGAACCTAAGTCTACGGTAGTCTCGCCTTCCATCATCATGCAAACTTTGGCGGCGCACCGCATGCTACTCCAAGTACAGAAGCTTCAGGTTCTTCAGCCTCATTTCCATTCCCATATTTTCGATGAAGTATTTTCTTGTTTGTCTGATTGGTATTCAAATACGCCTACCAAATTATTCAGGAAGGCTAACTGCCCAGGTGATGTCGTTCTAAAGAAAAGTAATCCTGCAAATCTTGTTTTCCCTTGACCGATGGACTTACCCATTCCGAGTAGTAACCCCAAGTATTCAATCTTTTTTATATTCATCTACCCATGCACAACACGGAGACGAATCAGACGCCCGCTCTACATTTATGCAACTAAATTGGTCCCTTGAGTATACAAATACATGTAACATAACAGAGGGTACTCTAGAAGATGACAAAATTTAGTATCCAAGCGGCACACGAGCAAGTTAATCCTTTAGAATTACTTGATGATGTTCTTGTCATGGAGCGCAATGGAATAGAGAGATGTTGGACAAGTGACCACTATATGCCGTGGTGGGATACTGGAGCCTCAGGTGGGGCCGCTTGGCCATGGCTGGGTGCTGCGCTTGCTAGAACCAGCACAATCACGATCGGCACTGGCATCACTCCGCCCATACTTCGATATAATCCTGCAATTGTTGCACAGGTTTTTGCAACCTTAGGCTTCATGTTCCCAGACAGAGTCTTTTTGACGGTCGGTAGGGGAGAGGCATTAAATGAGGTACCATCAGGAAATCGTTGGCCATCTAGCCTAGAGAGATTTGAAAGGTTAAAGGAGGCTATACAGATAATCAAGACCCTATGGAAACAAAATTGGGTGAGTTTTAAGGGCAAATATTACGAATTGAAAGATTCTAAGCTTTATACAAAGCCTAAGACACCTATTCCGCTATACATAGCAGGTCTCGGCCCGCAGTCGGCTAGACTCGCGGGAGAACAGGGAGATGGATTTGTTACTAATGAGCTTAACGTAGATAAAATCAAAAACAAAATATTTCCTGCTCTAAAGGAGGGAACAAACGCAGTAGGGAAAGATTATGACTCCGTACAAAAAATATTGTTTATCCCCGGCTCGTATGACGAAGATAAACAAAAAGCACTAAGGTCAATATCCTTTTGGAAAGGATCAATGATAAAAGCGTTCTTTGACATAGACGTACACGATCCGAGACAAATTGAGGAAAACGGGCAGGTAGTTGGCGATGATACAATGCAAAAAATGTTGCTAGTCGTATCAAGTGCAAAAGAGGCTATCCAGAAGCTTCAGGTTTATGTTGATGCTGGGTTTACAGAAATCGTTATTACAAACTCTAGCCCGGACCGACAAAAAATGGTAAAGCTGCTTGCAAAAGAAGTTATACCCCACTTCCGTTAAGCCGTATCAGCTATCACGAGCTCTTCAGATACATGCATCGGTGGTTATCATATGCCTGGGCTTGTTCCATCTATTCGACTCAATACATAGGATAAAATCATCGATATGTGAAATATTCTGATAAGGGATACCACTACCTTTTGTCGATACTAATCTGTACAATGGCTAGTCTACATACTTGCCAGCTCTTGAAAATTCCTATGAATTAAAAATAATCTTTCAGTAGCGTCCTCTGACATCTGATGAATGTGATGCATATATAAGTAAACATTAAATGCAAGTCCACTATGCAAGACCACTAAATACAAATTACTAGAATAAAGAAGTGTCCAATAGAGTGGAAAAATTTTCGAAAATATTGGTTCCAGTCGATGGCTCAGAACAATCAATGCGGGCAGTCGACTATGCAATTGAATTGGCAAAAAAATATCACGCCGAGCTTATCGCTTTAACGGTTTCTCATATTCCGCTCTCTTCGTACGGATTTCGATCTCGTCCAGATACAGTAAAACACGAAAAAGAGAAAGAGACACTGGAATCAAAAGAATGGTTTCTTAATATAGAAGAGGCTGCAAAAGAAAATAACATTTCATTGAAAACAGACCTCGTTGATAGTCAGATGTCAGTCGAAGGAACAATAGTGGAATATGCCGAAAGCCAGCACATTGACCTCATAGTCCTTGGAACTACTGGTAGGTCTGGTTTTAAGAAGCTACTCCTTGGAAGCGTAGCATCAGGTGTGGTCAGTTATGCAGCTTGCCCAGTGATGGTGGTCAAGTAGACGTCAATAAATAATCAGATATATACGCATAATTTTGATTTTAGGCTTTTCTGTTAGGGTTTAGGTTGCAGTCTGTGTTTTCTAGCTGAGTTTAAATCGAAATGAAAGATCTCGTTTATGAGTGTATTGGCATCTTTGAACACGGTTCTTGACATATTGGTTATATACTCTGCTAAATTTAATACGGAGACAGAATCGAGTGGCATGTTTTCACTTGTTTTTAAAGTGGATATCAATTGGTTCAATAATATGAGCTGATCATCGATATAAATGACCTTGTCAACCAACGGTTGATATAAATCATAGATATCCTTTTCGTTCAATATTTGCTGTTTTGATGATTTTTGCATTTTACCAGATCTCTTATTATTGCTTTTCTCGAGGTTTAGTATAGCTATCGTGCATATTTACGGTTCTCAATTATTAAAAAAGATCATGTTAATGATAGTAGACTTAGAGCTAAATCAATTTGAGTAAATATTCAATTCTATGCCTAACGAATAAAAACATAGAGGTAAAAAACAGCTTTCATATCTGCCAAGAGCGCATTAGGTACGTACCTCCTATCATACAAGCCCACAAAGTTCTAATTATTAGAAAATACCACGTGGGACTAATATACATGAAAGCTTAGCACTACCTAAACTTGCTTCTTGGGACCTTGACAATTTGGTTAGAGATCCAAATGGCGTGTGGAAATTGCTAATAATGGGCATTTGCTATTGCGAATTAATTGTTTTCCATATAGCGTAGCAAAGAGTCTCCATACCGACCTTTTTCGATCTTTTTAAATTCCTCAGATAATTTTAAAATATCGTTTTCAAATATATCACGCAAGCTTCTGTTGTAAATTGCCGCTGCTGGATGGACTGTTAAGAAATATCGTTGGCCTTTGTGCACTATGATTTTACCTCTGCTTGTAGTTATTGACTTTCCTCCTAGAATTGACGTATACGCAACACTTCCTAGTATGCAGATGATCTTTGGCGACAAGAGTAAAATCTGTCTTTGGAGATATGGTCGGCATGCTATGCGTTCATCTTCCTCGGGTACTCTATTGCCTGGTGGCCTACATTTTACTACGTTCGTTATGAAAACCTTTGATCTTTCTAGTCCTGCTTTTTTCATAGCTTCATCCAAAATTCGTCCTGCGGCTCCAACAAAGGGCTTGCCTTTTAGATCTTCGTTCTTTCCAGGGGCCTCGCCGATGAACATTAATTTGGCTGACACTTGTCCTTCACCCGGTACAGCACTCTTTCTTGTTCTAGAAAGTTTGCAAAGCGGACATCCAACGACTTCACTAGCAATTTTTTCCAGGGAATCACTTTTCATCCTCATTCCTTGTCATCTTGAAGCTCATTCATCCCTTTTTATTTTACCATCGAGCAATCAATAATCGCCCAGTACAACTAGCTAAGTACAGAGATAGATCATATAGAGTGTTCAGGCCGTAATTTACCAAAATATAGTACATACTTTATTGAACTGAAGCATAATTTTTTATGAGTACATTTCCGTTATAATCAATGAACAGGTATGTTTAGCGGAATTATCGAAGGCACAGGCTCGGTAAAATCAATATCCAAAATGAGATCTAAAAAGGATCAACGGCGCTCAGATCTGAAACTAACCGTATGTCTTGGTCCCCTGAGTAAAAACCTCAAAGTTGGTAACAGCGTAAGTATAGATGGGGTCTGTCTCACCATTACAGCAATACACAACAATAAAGCTGACTTTGACTTGGTTCAGGAAACCACTAATCGTACGTGTTTGGGCTCCTTGAAGGTTGGAGACAAGGTAAACATCGAAAGGAGTTTGCGACTGGGCGATAGACTGGAGGGACATTTAGTTCTTGGACATGTAGACACAACTGGAACGATTGAAGACATAGATAAATCAGATTCCCAAATAAAGATGTGGATCGGAGTAAAGGATAGAGAAGTGTTGCGTTTAATTGTTACCAAGGGTTCGATAGCAGTAAATGGAACTAGCCTGACCGTCGTGGATATAGCAACTCATTCATTTTCTGTAGTCCTGATACCTCATACTGCATTACTTACAAGCCTAGGAAGAAAATCGGTTGGTGATGTAGTCAATATAGAATCAGACATAATTAGCAGGTACGTCTCCAAAATACTACCAAAAAATTAGTATCGACTCGAAAATTAGTAAACTATATAACAAGATTTGATTAAAGCTATTTCGTTTGTCTTCAATCGAAGAAGCATGTACAGCATTGCGAAGCGGCAAATTCATTCTTGTTCATGATGATGAGACACGAGAGAATGAAATAGACATGGTTTTTCCTGCAGAATATATCAGGCCAAAACATGTAGCCACCATGAGAAAAGATGCAGGTGGTCTTATCTGTCTAGCTATTTCAAACTATGTTGCCTCAAAGCTGGGTCTTCCATATATGCACGACATACTTCGCGGTCTTTCAACAGTTAACCAAGTTTTCTCAAAATTAATTTGGGACAAGTCACCATATGGGGACAAACCCTCTTTTTCAATCAGTATAAATCATCGCAATACATACACCGGTATCACAGATGCAGACAGAGCGATGACCATATCCTCAATGGCAAATATATGCAAGACCATCGATTGTGGAGGGATAGAACAATTCGGGAATAGTTTTAGGGCACCTGGTCATGTGCCGGTCTTAATAGCCTCAAAGGGACTTACCAATGAGAGAGCTGGCCATACTGAACTCTGCATCTATCTGGCCCATCTGGCACGTATTACTTCTGCGGTTGTGATATGCGAAATGCTGGACCCTGTTACCTATAACGCGTTGTCATCAGAAGAGGCCAAAAAATACGCCGCTAGGAATGATATTCCGTTCATCGAATCAAGTCAACTTAAAAAAATCCACATCAAGCAAGTTTGATGCACACAAATTGGAATTAGATACAAAAATAAGGATTGCCATAGTGGCCTCTGAGTTTAATAGAAGGATCACATCGCAGATGCTTCAAAAGGCTCAGGCTCATGCCAGAAAAATTAATGCAACCGTCAAGTATGTGTGTTATGTGCCAGGTTCATTTGATATGCCGTTAATAATACAACAGCTTCTTAAAAAGAAAGATGTTGATGCCGTAGTGGCTTTGGGTGCAGTAATCAAAGGTGAAACTGGTCATGACGTAATAGTGGCTGAAAACGCTGCCAGGCTAATAGCGGACCTATCAGTGAAGCATGGTAAACCAGTAGCACTCGGAATTACAGGTCCTGATATGACATTTGAGCAGGCACTAGCTAGAACAAAAGTTGTTCCTCTGCGTGCCGTGAATGCTGCAGTTAAGATGGTCATTAGAATCAAAAAGATAAGAGATGCAAAACCTAGTTCAGTGGCTAAAGTGACAACAATAGATTGACAATCCAGATTACAGTAGTAAGGATTGACGGCTATGGTCCATGGACACTTGGGCTTGGCAGCGACAGAGAATCGGCTCTGCAAATGCTTCAAGCAAAAATATATTATGACTTGCAACGCTTATTTTCAGAGCTCAACTGTCTAGTCTATCCAAATAGGTTTGATGAATACTTCGTAATAAGCAGCGGTCTTTCTCTACAAGAGCACCTACAGATTCAAACAGAACTCGGAAAGTTGTATAGCGCACTAAAACTGTCGATGGCGATCGGAACGGGGAGAACACCGTTTGAGGCAAATTTGAATGCTCATAGGGCAAGGAAGCAACGTCTAACCTTGGACAAAAGGCGCAGGATCTTTGGCAAGCGACCGTTTTCCCGGTATAGCCTCAACCGGAATGCAATCAAATATAACAATAATATCGTTAAAATAATGCACATTGATGTCAATGATTCTGCGGAACTCAGCTCGACATTGTCGCCCTATGAAGTTACAACACTCGTTTCGAAGATTGGGCTATCACTATCCCAAAGATTTCTCAAAAAGGGCGCCATAACCTTTTTCATAGGGGGAGACAATTTTATGGTCGTTTCAAATGGGACCACGAAGCAAGCCGCAAGAAGAATTATTCAAATGGTAAGTAAAGACACTGGAATCAAATTAAATTGTGGAATAGGCATTGGTAGGACAGGAAGAAAAGCAGCTCAAGCCGCAACGAGGGCTCTTGATACTATAAGAGATCTGAGAAATACAGGAAAGATCCTGCCTTTTTACGAGGTAAATTGTCTTTGATAATTGAAGACGCAAGTATGCTCCTTGGAAGAGAATTAACATTTGTGAGCAAGGGATTTATAGAAATCAGCAGCAACGGGATTGTAACTAGTGCTGGTGCTGGAAATCATTCGAAACACCACAGTGTTGCGAAGGGTAGAGACATTGATTCTAGCAACAAGAGAATTAATGCAGAGGAATTTCTTGTGATTCCCGGATTTATAAATGCCCATACCCATATAGGTGACTCCATTGGAAAAGACCTGGGAGTTGAATCAGGGCTAGAAGCAAGGGTCCATCCTATTTTTGGAATAAAGCAGTCAATTTTAAAGAATACCAGACAAGAGTATCTCAGATCCTTCATCAGAAATTCTGCCGTTTCCATGATGAAAAAAGGCATAACTGCATTTGCGGATTTTAGAGAAGGAGGGGAAGAAGGAGTACGATTATTAAAAGATTCAATAAGTGGTCTACCCATTAATTGTGTGGTTTTAGGCAGGGTTGAATCTTACCTTGACCCTAAAGGAACGATGACAATCCATTCTGCGAAAACAAAACCAACTCTAAACGAAAAAAAAGCAAAGTTCATTAAAACAGTAGGTCTAACGTCAGAACAATTACAACATGCTCGCCAAGTTTTGCTGATGTCAGATGGGCTCGGATTAAGCGGTGCAAATGAGAATTCCAACGAATCACTCAAACAGTATCATTGTTTAATAAATGAACAGAGGAATATCGACGGAAGGACTTTAAAAAGACCATTGCTCTCAATTCATGCTGCTGAGTCCAGAGAAACCACCAGGTTTTCGCTATTAAAAACCGGAAAGACAGAAGTAGAACGGATCATGGAATATTTGAAGCCGCATTTTATTGTTCACATGACCAATGCAACTGAAGAAGACTTTGCCCTACTGGCGAGCTATGGGTGCGGGATCGTTATCTGTCCTCGGTCAAACGGCGTGATTGGCGCCGGTATCCCCAGAGTCGCAAAAATGCTAAAGACTGGATGCAAGATCGCCATAGGAACAGACAATGTCATGTTGAATTCTCCTAATATTCTAAGGGAAATGGATTATATTTGGAAGGTATCCAGGGCAACAGAAGAAGAGGAATTTTTAAATCCACGACATATTCTGAAATTTGCAACGGTAAATGGTGCAGATCTTCTTGGATTAAACTCAGGATATATAGCTCCGGGACGGGCCGCAGACTTGATATTCATTGATAAGAGGCATATCGATTTGTATCCAATACATAATGCATACGCTTCAATAATTCATAGAGCTAGTCAAGACTCTATAAGAGCTGTAATGATAAATGGAAAATTTGTAGATGAACTATAGTCCGTCGGTCAAGATTAATGCTGCAATGACAATCGACGGCAAGATTGCTACTGTCTCCGGCGACTCTAAAATCTCTTCAAGAGAGGATCTAAATAGAGTTCACGAAATCCGATCATCAGTGGACGCAATTATGGTAGGTATATCGACTGTTCTCGTTGACGATCCTATGTTATCCGTTAGGCTGCCAAAAAGACTTGGTGTAGATCCAGTCAGAATTATAATAGACAGCACAGCAAAAATACCACTTACCTCCAGGATCCTGCGTAGTGCACATAATAGCATTACTATAGTTGCTGTAACAAATAGAGCGCCTGCAAGTAGGATAAAGAAAATACAGGGATGTGGTGCGTTGGTAATAGTTGCTGGAAGTCGTCTTGTTGATTTGAGAAATGTTTTATCTATTGTGCAAAGTATTGGAATACATAGCGTTCTTGTTGAAGGAGGCGGCGAGCTAAACTGGTCCCTTCTCAGACAAGGACTAGTATCTGAATTAATTGTAACAATAGCACCTCTAGTAGCTGGGGGGAGGACTGCTACGACTTTGGTGGAAGGGGAGGGATATAGACATATCTGCAAAGCCGCAAAAATGAAGTTGACAAATCTCTCAAGGCAAAGGAACGGGGAAGTAGTCTTGTATTATCAGGTGAGAAAATCTGAGCGCAAATCAAACTTACCTAGGTAACATGCTGGGCGAGCAGTTCCATACATTATACAAAAAGCTAATGAGGTATTTGCCAAAGTACGTCATTAGACTATGAAAATAAAATACAGCTATACATTACTTGTTTTATCGGATTCGTTTATACATTTACATGAAACAACCATGCATCTGCCATATTCCTTTCACTTTATAGTGATCAACTAATCTATGACAGCGATTTAAATATGATCGACATGTATATGATTACCTCGTACAATAGCAGTGCTAACTAGTTGGTGAAGATGTTTATTCTCCGTTACCAGAATATATTTATCATGCACTCACAGTGATATTGGGGATATATTTTCATGAGTGGACCAGAATCGTCAGTAGACCAGACCATAAAATACAGAGAGGATTGCCGCAATACTATTCAGTTGTCACCTAAAATTCGTTATGTGGGCATAATAAACAGGTTCGGTCGAACGCTAGCTGGACAATTACGAAAAGGGGTTGTACCACTTTTCAAGCCTGATGAGGCTAGGAACGACTTTTTTCTCGAAGCAACTAGAATCCAGCTCAGAAAGGCCTTTGAGAATTCTATAGGAAAAACATACTATACATTGACTGAAAATGAAAAAGTGAAGGTATTGACAATAGACAAGGACGACATTTTTTACTATGTCACGTTAGACAGCGATGCATCTGGAGAAGAGACATCAAGGATAATCAAGCTAATTAGAAATTCAATATACAATAAGAACTGATACACCAAAAATTCGTATTTCCTATTGATGATATATTCATTCTATTTTACAACTAAGTCAGTCTATCTTTGCTCAAGCAATGAAAGCGCGAGAATCGATGCAGGTACTGTCATCTCAGCAATATACCAATACAATTTCAGACGTGCCTATTTTATTGACTGCATCATTTTGCAAAAGCCCTATGTTTTCCACGCATCTCTTTGTCGTTAAAAATTGCAGGATGATGTGGGTCTACCAATATAACTTCATACCACAAGTACCTGCCATCTTTGTGTAGATAGTACGATCCCAGTACCTCTAAATTCGGAAATTTTTCGCTCACCCTGCTCTCCGCTACTTTACGCATATTGGTACCCTGCTTTATGTGAACTACACCCAAGTGTTTTGGTCTTCTACCTGACACAGGCCTTTGCTTTCTCATACCTCCCCTGCCTACTCTAATCCGAACTACGATAATACCCTGCTTCGCCTTGTAGCCTAGCCTTCTTGCACGGTCAAGTCTGCTCGGTCTATTAATTTTGTGAATGACCTCTTCTGTTCTCCAGACGACTGCTTTAGATTTCAATACGTCATTATTCGATTTCCACATGTTAGCCCATGTAGCAGTCATATAGTTATGCATAATAACTTCTTACTGGCACCGCCCTTAATATCTGTATATAAAAACGAATTGGTGCCATAATTATAAACGGATTTCGAATTAAGTTTTAGAAATTAAAATCTTCCCTTGTTCCCCTTCCCAAAGGTTCCTTGTAGCCGCTGGTAGACGTAAGTACCTAAAATCCAAATGTCTACATGTTGAGCCCACTTGCAGGGTTGTCATAGCCTGCGAGCGCCTGGATAACTTTCTCTGCAATTACAGTAGATGCTAGTTGTTGTGCCTCTCGGGTTTGTGACCCTATATGAGGAGTACAAACTACATTTGGGAGTTCTACTAGCATCCTGTTGGCTGGCGGTTCTATTTCGAATACGTCTAGCGCCGCACCGGCAATCTTTCTCTCGACGAGTGCACTATATAACGCATTTTCATCAATTATCTGACCACGTGAGGTGTTTACAATAAAAGATGTTTTTTTCATCTTAGAGAATCTCTCTGCATTGAACATATGTCTTGTTTCCTGAGTTAGCGGTACGTGACATGTGATAAAGTCTGCACTTTCTAACAAGGTATCAAGATCGGTGATAATTAAACCAACTTCCTTGACAAAATCTCTATTTATTGGATACAAGTCGTAACCAATCAAATTCATTCTTAGACCTCTAGCAATACGTCCTACGTTTCGACCAATATTTCCAACTCCTACAATGCCAAGATATTTACCCTTGAGCTCTACTCCGCTTAGGTTATTTTTAACCCACTGTCCTTTTTTCGTTTCTGAGTCCGCGTAAGGTATAGATCTAGCGAGACTTATCATGTGACCTATCGCAAGCTCGGACACAGCATTTATCGCTGCTTCAGCAGCATTGATAACACGAATATTCCTCATTTGAGCCGTATCCAGATCTATATTGTCCAACCCTACGCCGACCCTAGCAATGATCTTAGCATTAATTGCAGCATTGATAACTTCTTTAGTGATCCTTGTTCTGCTTCTAACAATTATGACCTGATAGTCCTTTGCCCTGGAAATCAATTCATCACTAGTTATTTCTGGCATGTAATCAACCGTCATTCCTGCAGCCCTTAAGCTGTTAATGCCTGTTTGATCGATCGAATCACAAACAAGAGCTTTGCCGCTAATTTGCATAGGCCCTGAGAATGTCTATGCTCATATATTAGCTGCTGCCTACGCTGGACCAAATTTAATGGACCACAACAATTCGGGCATGATGATACAATCTTCTAGACAGGGAGCCAAGATATTTTATAATAATACATGTCACCATATTCGCAAGGTCCCAATGAGTAACTGCATCGTGAAAATTTCGCGAACCGGACTCGTAAATCAAATATATTGGAAGCGGGTATATTACACTAAACTTAGAAGGGATTGGGCAAAAGGATCTAAAATTGTTTTCATAACAAAGAGAGGAGATTCAGAGGAGGCATTTGTTGGTTTAGGAAAAATTAAAATAATCTATGAATTATCTGCACTGGACGTAGATGAGAGGAAAGACTATGTTAAAAACAACTATTACTCAAAGATCGTATTTGGTACAATGGTCAGATTTCTTCCGGCAATAGTAACTCATCGCATGAAATTCACCTCATTTAGCAAAACTGAACATCCATTGCTAGATGGCGCATATCTTTCAGACTCAGAGGTATCAATGATCGAGGCTCTAGCAAAAATCGCGATTATAAATTAAATTAAATTAAATTAAATGCTATTCGTGTAAGATAATGATGTCGAGCCAATAATAATATTTGCGAACTCCCTTCTTTCTGGCAACCAACCGGCGCTGTTCGTACCATTCAAATACCTTTATTATTATTATTATTCTCGTCGTCATGTCTTACTATAGAGTTGACAAGGATTCACTTGGAGAAGTACAAATTCCCCAGGAACATTATTACGGAGCATTTACGGCTCGTGCAATGCAACAGTATAAAGTGACCGGTCACAGAGCACATCCAAATCTCATCAGAGCTTATGCTATGATAAAACGGTCTGCTGCACTGGCAAACGAAGAACTCGGGGCTATTGACGCCTCGAAGGCCAACGCAATAGTCAAGGCTTGCGACGAAATCCTCGAGGGTAAATTTCTTGATGAATTTGTCCTAGACGCGATAAACTCTGGTGCTGGAACTGCATTTAATATGAATTCAAATGAGGTAATTGCGAACCGCGCTTTGGAAATTTTGGGGAAAAGCAAAGGAGAATACACAGTCATAAGCCCGAACGATCATGTAAATATGTCACAGTCCAGCAATGACACGTTTCCTACTGCCATGCATGTCTCTATTTTGTTAAATATGCATCCATTGCTATCATCGCTTGACGCGCTTATCGAATCACTGGATAGGAAATCTACCCAATTCGAAAGCTACATAAAAATAGGAAGAACTCATCTAATGGATGCCATCCCAGTTACCGTCGGCGCCGAATTCAAGGCTTTCTCCTACTCGCTAAAAAAAGCAAGACAAAAGATAGCCATATCGCTAGAAGACCTGGAACACGTGGCTCTAGGAGGAACAGCAGTAGGGAGCGGTGCTAATTCTCCAAAAGGGTACAGAGAACTTGTTGTTAGACACCTATCGGAAGTGTCTGGTTTGAACCTAAAGCCGTCACCGAATATGTATTATTCGTTACAAAGCAAATTCGACATAGCCAATTGCTCCTCTACTCTTCGCAACCTTGCGCTGGAGCTGATCAAAATTGCAAATGATCTTAGATTAATGGCGTCAGGACCGGATGCAGGACTAAATGAACTGTTAATTCCTGCCGTTCACGCGGGCTCTTCTATAATGCCAGGAAAAGTTAACCCTTCTCTGGCCGAGTGTCTGAATATGATATGTTTCAATGTAGTGGGCAATGATATTTCCGTAGCGATGGCATCGCAGGCTGGCCAGTTTGAACTTAACGTTATGCTTCCTGGCATGCTAAAGTCTATGCTAGAATCTACAGATATGCTGAAAAATTTTCTCCCTATATTCTCTGCAAATATGGTAGACAATTTAAAAGTAAATTCAGAAAGAACTTCTGAAAATGTCGAAAAAAGTCCAATACTTGTCACACTTTTGAATCCCTATATTGGATATCTCAAGGCCGCGGATATATACAAGGAATCGATAAATTCAAAGAAGTCTATCAGGGAGTTGATCCTTAGCAAAGGCCTGATGACAGAGAATGATATAAACAAAGCATTTTCTAAAGAAAGCATTTTGGGGCTAAAATAGCCTAGCAAAAAACTGCGATAGGCTCCAAGTCATGAGACATGGATTCTATTTCTAGAACATAGACATCCGCCGGCCATATTATTTAATCAATATACACGTAGGAGCGCCGCTTCGAGTTTGTGTATCAAAGTAGTTTGAGCAAACTGGCATACTGCAACAAGTGACACAATTATACTGTTTCGTTATATAACGGTGTTCCATACAGACTTGATCAGGATGCACTATCGTTTTATCCTTTCAATTTTCTGCGTCTGTTTTTATGATCCTCTTGAACAACACATGCCTCCATTCAGGAAGAATGTTATAGCTAGAGATTGAGTCCTGAACAGTGTGTGCGTCTAGAAAAGAGCGACTAGAATGTTGAATAAAACTCATATATTAATTGCCATGCAATCAAGATACTGATCGTCATGGATCGAAATTCGGAAGAGCCCTCGTCTGCGAAAAAGACCAATCTTCGCAAACGATACAACAGGATGGTAGTGATAGATCTGAAAAAGCGCGCGATCCTTCGTAATTTGGTGAAACAAAATACAAACTGTGAACACAAACAGGTCTATACACATGCGAATGCTATTTGCAGGCGAATGTCCTCATCTTATGAGGAGGGAAGAATTTCGGTACAACAGGCAGCGGATTTGATGATTCAAGCACACGATCAAATGAGCCATCGTGGACTGCCGAAAGATGTTGTTGCTGCAGAGATGAACAAGCGTTTGAATAAATTGGAGGGAGCTGGACAAAATGCCAGCTTTGAAGTCACGATGGCCAATGTCAGTTACTCCAATAACGCCATCGACAACCAAAATGACAATAGAAAACTCAGCGATGACCCGGATTTGGACAAGTATTCTGAAAGTTATTGGGCCGAGGTTATATAAGGAAATGACGATAGTTTTAATACACGTTTGACTCTAGTGTAAAATTGTAATTACTTTTTGCGTAGCAGAGACCTCACAGGTACTTCTTTATCAAGAAAGGGAAACTATTCCTACCAATGGGCTTGCGCTCATATGAAGATACTTGATAAAATTACAACCAAGTATAGGAAGACAAAACCCTTGTCAGGTTGTCGGCTAGGGTTCTGCCTACATGTCACAAAAGAGACATCTGTACTAGTGATGGCGGCAAAACAGCTAGGCGCAGAGATAGCCATTTGCTCTGCGAATCCACTTTCGGTTCAAGATGATATAGCCTCTTTTCTGGGCTCGGAAGGTGTAAAGGTTTTTGCCTGGAAAGGGGAAACATTCAAGGACTATAAAAATTGTATGAAAATGGTCTTGAAATTCAAGCCACATATTATCACTGACGATGGCGCTGAATTACACGTTACGGCATATAGATCTAATGCAAAAAATATAATTGGTGGCACAGAAGAAACAACTTCTGGCATAAAGAGGCTAAAATCGCTAGAATCGAAAAATCTGTTACTGTACCCCGTGATAAAGGTAAATGACGCTAAGACGAAACATATGTTTGACAACAAATACGGTACAGGTCAGAGCACGATAGATGGTATTCTAAGATCCACTGGAATATTCTTGGCAGGAAAACACATCGTTATATGCGGCTATGGATGGGTAGGGAAAGGACTCGCGTTAAGAGCTCAAGGAATGGGGGCCATAGTCACAGTCACTGAGGTTGACCCATTCAAGGCACTTGAGGCACAGATGGATGGATTCAATGTAAGCAGGTTATCAAAGGTGGCCCCACAGGGGGACATCTTTATCACATGTACCGGCCAAACTCATGTCATTAGACAGGAACACATTAAAAAAATGAAGAATGGGGCAGTGCTTTCAAATGCCGGACATTTTGATGTAGAGATTGATATCAATTACATATACTCGCAAGGAGGTCCCCCGATTACGGTAAGACCAAATGTTGAATCGATAACGATATCTGGAAAGAGAATATTTCTCCTGTCAAAAGGCAGAGTAGTCAACTTAATAGGAGCTGAAGGCCATCCTCCTGAAATAATGGCGTTGTCTTTTGCGAACCAATTATTGTCTATAATATACATTCTTGATAACTATGCTGAAATGCGAAATAAGACATACGATGTACCCGGCGAAATTGATTATAACGTTGCTAAATCTGCACTTGAATCCATGAATATAAAAATCGACTCGCTGACAGAACGCCAAATTGTATACCACAGTGACTGGCAATAATGAAATTTGGAATTGGGTAAGTTCGGTAAAAACACAATTAGAAAATCTATGCATCGCATCACTATTATCCTACGATTACAATGTCATTAGAATTCTAGAGATACAGAGACGAAGTACAACTTCGGATCTCGATGCATTTCTCTACCATTATAATTAAGCTCTAAAATAGAACAGTGCATCAAATGCCACAGCGATAAATACTATGATCAAATATGGGGCGGTCACTTTATAAGCCTTCCAGGCAAATTGAGGGGTCGGGTTTCTCAGTAGTTTATAATGATATATCAACATCAGGGACCCCGCGATGGCAGCGATTATGGTATACAAAAAACCTAGACCAAATATGTAAAGAGATATAGAATATGGAACTAAAATCGCAGTGTTAGCCAAAATATATGCAGCAGTCCTTTGATTCCCGATTAGCACTGGCAGCATCGGGACATGAACACTAGCATACTCCTGACGCGCTCTGATAGCCAAACACCAGAAGTGTGGGGGTGTCCATAGAAAGACGATCCAACCTATTAAGAAACCTAGCAAGTTTACCGACCCAGTTGCGGCCGCCCATCCAGCCATCGAGGCAGCACTCCCTGCGAAGCCGCCGATCACGATATTCCAAGCATTAGTTCGTTTAAGCCATCTGGTGTATATTATTACATAGAAAAATATTCCGAGTGCGATCATAAATGTGGCTATGACATTAAGAGTCAAAGAAGCCACCACAACCGAAACTACACAAAGAGCAATCCCGTACGCTAGCACACTTCTTGCGGTCAACCTTCTAGATGGAATAGGCCTGTTAGAGGTGCGCTCCATTATTGCATCTATATCCCTATCATAATAATGATTGAGAGCACTAGAACCCATAGATGCCAAAGCACCTGTAAGGACGAGGAACCCCAGCTGATAAAAATTAACGTCCCACGCTTGACTAGGCGTATTGTCAAATCTAGTTGCAGCTAACATAGAGGCGACAGCAGTGATGACCAAAACTATAACTATTCTTGGCTTTGATACCTCAATGTAATCTCGCACATTCACAGCTGTACAGATACCTTAAAAAAGGTCCCACAAAGTGGCATTTAACTTATTCGGATTCAAGCCGCTTCCGTATCCAAGAAGCGACGTAAGTTTTGTATCAGACTCTTCTTCCTCTTCGTCCACCGGGTTTCCTCGTACTATCGTGAGGTACTGGAGTAACGTCATCGATTCTACCAATCCTGAATCCCGCCCTCGCCAGTGCTCTTATTGCTGCTTGGGCTCCTGGACCTGGTATGCGTGAGCCTGCTCCACCGACAGCCCTGACGCGTATATGCAGAGCATTAATTCCTTTAGTTCCGGCTGCTTCAGCTGCTGCAACCGCTGATTTCATAGCTGCATACGGAGACGACTCGTAACGGTCGGCTGTTACATGCCTCCCTCCGGAGCTAAAGGAGATTGTTTCTGCTCCGCTTATATCTGTAATATGGACAAGCGTATTGTTATAGCTACTGAATATGTGTGCTACTCCCCACTTGTATCGAGTAATATCATCCGTTTGGGACACGACAGAAGCTTATGCGTATACTAGCTTTTATATACTCTTCCTTTTTCGCTGGACAAGAATAACAGACATATCACTAACACAGATGATAGCAGAGCAGTTATTATTGTATGGCTTGAGAATGTAATTTAGCTATCTATGTTTTACGCTGTGAACTTGTGTATGTAACCGCCTTCCCTAAGATGTAAGCGCGTTCCTCTTTGGCTTAAAACAGAAACTCTGCCCTTTCCTTTTTCTACCCTTCCAATAACATAAAATTTCAATTTCAATTTTTCAGCTAAGCGTCTGACCTTTTCCAAATTCGTCTTTGATACCGTTGCTATTATTTCATATTCTTCTCCACCATAATACACCAGATCTTTGACGACCAGACTGTTGTGTTGTGCGAACTGTTCTATGTCTTTTGCTGAAGGGACATTATCTAATATGATATCCACCTGACTTTGTTTTGCTAGCTCGTAAACTGAGGCGGCTAGCCCGTCACTTGAATCGATAGACGATGAAAAAAATTTTGCCATTGAGGTACCGAATATTAATTGTGGTTCGGGCTTCAGGACTGAGTTTATAGCTGTCCTTCTGAATTGCCGTCTTGCGCTAGCTTTATTGACTAGAATCTTCAAACCAGAAGAGGAATAGCCAAATAACCCAGAGGATATTACAAAATCCCCGGGCTTTGCGCCGTTTCTTTTTGGAATAGGCCTATAGCAACTCGAAAAACCAGCAAGGTTACAATTAATTACTAGTTCATTGCATCTATTGGTATCTCCCCCTACGATCTCGACCCCAAATTCTGTTGATGCCATTTTAAATCCCGTTGCCAAATCTGCAATTCTACCTTTCGAATAGTTACTTGGAATCCCCATGGAAATAAGACATAGATAGGGCGGCTCGATGCCCTTCGCAGACATATCACTAACGCATGCCACAACACTTTTTCTGGCAATCTGCCAGGCCCTCATTCTCGGAGGAACGTCTGTGCTTTCTACCAGCATATCAGATTTAAGTACTATGACAGCTGTATCTGCAGAAATAGAATCGCTCATTATGTGCCTAAGAGGTAAAAAGGCTACGTCATCATTTTCATTTTTTATCCTTTTGTTTAGCCTAAGCTTGGATGAAAAAAGTCTGATGATATCCTTTTCATTTAACCTTCTCATATTCGGATTGAACCTTTTCGCGTATATCGTTAAATAATGATCTAGATTTCTCCGTCTTAGATTCAACTGAAATTCTTAGAACATCTTCAGTATTAGATGGTCGAACGAGAATCCAAGTATCATCATCTACTATAGCTTTGACTCCATCCATATTCGAAATTTCGGATGATTCTGCTTTCAGGACATCTGTCAATCTGTCAATCAGTTTAATATGAACACTAGAATTAACAGGTAGGACTGACCTTACTTGTAGATATTGAGATGAGATGGCGAGGCATTCATCAACGGTACTCTTACTTAATGATGCAATAATGGCGCTTGCTAAGAAACCATCTCTGCACATGTTGAAACGTGGCATAACAAAACCAGCACTGCTTCCCTCGCCCCCAGCATCTGAACCGGTGTCGAGCATCGTTTTAACTACATTGGCTTCGCCAACCTTAGAGTAGTACAGGCTGCAACCGTTTTGTTGTATGTATCTCTTAATAGATATACTGGTATCTACACTAGATACAAATTTTTTCATTCCCATGCTGATTGCTCTGGCAATGCAAAGTAAAAGTGTCGAATCAGCACTCAGCTTTTGTCCTTTATTGTCGATTACGACTAGTCGGTCCCCGTCTAGATCGAATGCAAAACCAAAGTCAAGGTTGTTTGAGGACACAAGTGAGCGCAATTCATTCAATTCCTCAGCCGTCGGATCGGGGCTTCGTGAAGAAATACCTTGAATATCATTGATGGAATAAAATGAATGACCAAGCCGCTTTAAAAGTACATTACAATAACCACACGCTGCTCCTCCTCCTAGGTCTACCCCCACCTTAACTTTGTTACGTGCACATTCATCTGATACCAAACTAGCTACTTCATCGACATAATTCGACGTAATAGCACTAGATGTGCCGAATTTGTCAGGCGTTGGTAATGGTGTCTCGTCAAGTAGAAACCCTAACTCCTCCTCGAAAAGTCCCCGGCCGTATATTATGAACTTTAGTCCGTTCCAATGCAAGGGATTGTGAGACGCTGTTATAACTACTCCTGCCTTATTGTTTCGCGACTCTCGGAAAACCATAGGGGTAGGAGCTACGCCAAGGTTATAGACATTTATTCCCTGCCCCATAAGATTTGCTGCGACGAATTGAAAAATAAGTCTGCTCGATGGCCTCGTATCGCAGGCTAATATGCAGTCTTGTCCGGACTTCGTAATAGAAGAAGCAAATAACCTTACGAATCTACTTATGTTTTGCAACGAAAGATCCGATCCATAAACACCTCTTATTCCAGATACAGATATCTTCACGATATATAGACATATTTAGATGGAATATTTATTTTGCACTTCTTTTAGGTCGGATTGTGGCTATTTCCGGACATTCATTAATTATATCCAAAGTATACAAGCTGTGAATAATAAAAAATCGCACGTCTCTACCGTTAGTCGATCTAACCGATTAAATCACATCGTAACGGGGCAATTATTAAATCTGAACTATTTGGTATCTCGTTTCCAACAGATAATAATAGCCGTGCATTGCGTTTATCATCTACACCTACTATCTAAGCATATACAGTATACCAAAACACATTAATCCAAATATGATTAAGCAATTCATCGACTCACACATTAAGAATTAAATATTCGAGTTTGAAACGTGCCTATGATCTTTGCCCTAGTAGCTTAGCCTGGCAGAGCGAAGGTTTCGTAAACCTTAGATCATGGGTCCAAATCCCATCTAGGGCTCCTCTATATCGCTTCTCTTTTTTAAAAGTAACAGAATTGCCGCAGCAACAACTGCAAAAAGAATAACGTTAGAGATAATTATAGACATATCAACTCGCTGAAAAAATATATATAATTTCACAACTGAGTACAGGATGCAAACCACCAGCACGAAAAGACAACCGACTATCGCGTAGTCTATATATTTCTTTCTCATGGTAGAATAACCAAGCAGATTCACTTAACGGTTTTGCCTGGTTGAGTATGTATATCTTGTATAATTGTATAAATAAGGTGCATTTAGCATGTAGAATATCTATCTAATTTTGGTTCATCTGTAACTCAAAAGTTCGACCCGCCTAGTCATCTTTATGGTCACAAATCAGGATGGTAAAAGTCCAATTTTAAACAGAATACATTATTCCGCCGGACACTATTGGTACAAATTCAACATTCGCTAACTCCTTGATGCTCGCAATGATAGCATTGAACCACAAGCTATCTATTCCCTGACTCCATATAGTTACCTTCTTGTATGACCTCTGGGCACCACCATGGAAAAATCCTTTGCAATCTTCGACTGTCATGTTGTAATATTTCTGACTTATCTCCTCTACGATCTCTTCTGCTTCGCCTGGCAGGTACAGAATTGTTAATGTAGGAAACGGGATAGCATTGTTCGAAGCAGTCGACGACGTGTCCTCAGCCATTTTTTTTGCCTCTTTTGCCTCTTTTGTTGTACTATGAACTAGGGCAATATTTGGATTTCTCACAGGTCTTGGTATAGCATTAGAATACTATTATAACGTGTACTCGAAAGCATTAGCAAAATCCCTCTATAAATTTCTTGATGGGCGAACAATTTGAATATAAGTTTAAGAAGAACGTGTCTATAATTATTCTGAAAGTAATGGCTACACAAGCTTATTGTGTAAAATGTAAGGCAAAAAGAGAAATGAAGAATGAAAAACCGGTGACTATGAAGAATGGCAGATCCGCCATATCTGGGGTCTGCAGCACATGCGGTACCAAAATGTTCAAAATAGGTGGTGGAACAGCAACAACGCCTTCTCGCAAAGCAAAGATACCTGTAAAGCATGCTACCAAGAGGAAGCAGAACAAGGCAGTAAAACGAAAGAAAAAATAGCAAAATATTGGTAGCTGAATATCCTGCTTACTGATTACAGCTACGTGCACTTTTTTTTACACATATTAATCAAAAGAATCTTTCCACTGCTTATTTATTTTTCCGTGTGAGCGATATTCTGTATATAGAACCTGCTTGCAACCCCGTTTCACTGCTCACCCCTATAATGTTATCATCGTTTGTGCAATTAGAACTCAATTGGTGTAAATAATTGAAATCTTGTCTAGAATCTCATTCACGACACGCCTATTCAGAGACTAATAATCTTCCTCAAATTCCTCTGCGCCCTCCTCTTCTTCTGTATCTTCGAAGTCCTCCTCAAATTCCTCCCTTTCTGCTGCACTCTTATATGGAAGGTCCGCTTCGCCAGGTGCTCCACATACTGGGCACTTGAACTCAATGGTCTGTCCCTCCAAGTCTAACAAAAACTCCTTTGAGAATATTTCGTCGCATTTAGAGCAGACCAGAGTAGTTTGAATATTATCCTGGCTAAACTTGTGTGACTGCACTCTGAAAACTGTACCCGCCATTCTTCCTACCTATTGGAAGTCTCCTTTTTTATAAGCCTTCTCATATACAGCAGCTGCCCAGCTCATGACCATACAATATGCTCATTCTTTAATTCAGATTTCTTATCGCTGCGCCTACTGACCAATGGAATGATGTCATGAGTCAATTGTTGTACAATGTTAAATCAGTTATCGAAATATGCTGCCCCATTGTATTGCGGATATGCAGCGCCACTAATGATCGAATGAACCGATACTATAGAGATGCTGTCAGACTTTACTTTTATATAGAACGAAGTTCAGGTTTTGGAGTGTATAGAAGCGAAAGAAGATTTTCTCTTAGCTCTTTTTGCTGTAGAACCCCGCGATAAGCCATTGTCATTATCAAGCTTCCATTCCTAACCCCTCGCATTTTCATACATAAATGTTCGCCTTCTGCCACAACAAGCACTCCTTTTACCCCCATATTCATTATTTCATTTGCTATCTCCTTAGTTAGCCTCTCTTGAATTTGCAATCGTCGTGAATACTTCTCTACTAAACGCACCAGCTTCGAAAGACCAAAGACTTTACCAGATGGAATATAGGCCATAGTTACTTTTCCGAAGAAAGGAAGCATGTGGTGCTCACACATACTGTAAAAATGGATATCTTTAGCAATTATCGCATCGCTTTCTTCGCTAAATGATATGTCAAGTTGGGGATCCATCGTATAGCCGCCGAAGATCTCCTCGTACATGTCTGATATACGCCTAGGTGTATCTACAAGACCTTCCCGATTGGGATTCTCTCCAATCTCTATTAGAAGTTGCCTTATGATCTTCTCTATTCGCTTCTTGTTTAGCCTATTTGTCTTCTTTGTCTTCTTGCCAGATTCTGAATTCTGCATTTTGCCGTGTTATCTTACTCCCATTAGCTTGTGTAGCTGCGGTATTATTCTGACATTCTGATATATAGGATAAGTGGCATCATAAAAGTTCAAAAGCTTTTCCAATGATGGCTCCTCCATTACAGAACTTGGCTGTATTATAAATCCTGCTAAATCTCTCGTTTCAATGCGAGTGAATACATCCTGTAATAATTTCCGAAATTCTCCTATTGAAGATGATGCAGTCACTACTACTTTTATGTAAGTTGTTTTGGAGCATTCGATTGACATGTCGAGACATTTTCTTTCATTGATAAGCAATCTCGTATGATGGTCACTGTCCACAGCGTTAGAATCGCTCATTTTGAATTCTATTTTACAAATATCTATAAAGGGCAGAACTTTTTCAAATCTATGCGAGTCAAAACATGACGATTCTAAATAAGTCTTCAATCCTTTGTCTTTGATAAATTTAGCAAGGTTGGCTACTGCATCGTGTTGTAACAACGGCTCCCCGCCAGTGAAATTAACCTTGTAAGTATTAGGTTGTAGTTCGTTGGAAATCATATCCTTCACATGATCTAGCGTATATGCTTTGCCACTATTCAAAGCCAACGCGTATCCAGTATCGCACCATATGCATCCCAGATGACAACCAGCCATTCTTATAAACATGGTTTTTGTCCCTATTAGTATACCCTCTCCTTCAATGCTAGTAAATATCTCGCTAAGTTGGACCCTATTAGCAGTTGTTTGCATAATGAGTTTTGTCCTTTATACCTGCCTTGTTTATTGCAACCTTCCTATTTATACACGATTCGCAAACCCCACACTGAAGAATAGATCCTCTCTTTCCTACAACACCACCAGAATAGCAGCTCCAACTTCTGAAAATCTCATCCCCCAGAATCCTGTAGCCAATTTTTAACAAATCCGTCTTGTCGATACCAACTAATACAGGCGACCAAATACTAATTTTTTCCCTCAGGCCTAACCTGATGCCATCTTCTTCTGCCAGATTTAAGACATTTGCTAGAGATTTTATGAAATTCGGGCGACAATCTGGATAGTTGACATCATCTGAATGTGCACCATAGGCGATCATCTTGGCTTGTATGCTCATCGCCCACGCTGCGGCAATAGTAATGAAAATCGCATTTCTGACTGGGACTACAATAGTGTAATCAAAATCCTTGGCCAAACTGAGCGCTGTGCTTGTCAAAGAATTGGTCTTACCATAGAGCCGTTTCATAAACCCAACATCTATCACTTGATGTTCTAGTGCCGTCAAAAGCTTAGCGAATCGTTTGGCCTGCCTAACCTCGCGTGTCATAGCTCGTTGGCCATACATAAAAGTAATCATATATGTCTGATATTTTTTTTCTTTTGCCATATACGCAGCCGTACAAACGGAGTCTAAACCCCCGCTAAGGATACAGACTACAGGCCCTTCTTCTGACACGATATTCGCTATATCAAACTCTACTATAGAGCTTATAAGCTTTGATTTGATTGTATGTATAATTTCTCTAATAATGGTGAAATTGCACCATGTGAGCTTCTCTCGATAATCCCGATAGGAATCTAAAATAATGATGCAGTCGCTAACAATATTTTCACAAGTTTTGCAGATAAATAGAAATCATTTCGCTAAATGTTCCGATCAAACTGTTGATAGCTAGATCATAGCAGGTTAAAAACATATTATGGAGATTAAGAACTACTTGTTATAATTGGATAACACTCCTAGCATAAATGAGACAAGACGTGCCTTTGGGTTTCTTTTTTTGGCTGTATCCACAGCTATTGGTTTTGCCTCTGTTCTCAGTGAAGTTGCATTTATCAGGAGAATGCCTAGCTTCTACTATATAGCAATTTGGACTGCAACTTTCGGGTTTACATTTATTATATTTCTTGTTAAAGCCAGAAGTACTATTTCGTCTATTCGTATCAGAATGAAAAATAGCGTAAAGTGGCCTACCAAAGCAAAGACAATAAATGGATTGTGTTGGGCTGGACCTTTTATTACTATCCCTATATTCATACATTTTTATCAGTTTTTAATTCTGCTTGGTATCGGACTAGGTAATGTCTCGACTTACTTGTGCATGAGGAAATATAGCGGATTGGATAACCGTGAGCAAATGGTTGTTGGTTTGATTTCTTTAGTTGCCATACCTGTCGCAATTGGCATAGATTTGGTCATGTTTGCGGCACGGCAAGATATCGCAGTCATGGTATCGAGGGTTTTAATATCAGTTGCCTATGGTGCTGGTGGGATATATGCCATAACTTCTAAAGCATGAAAAAATAATTGTAAGACATCTACACGTTATCGCTTTTGGGGCATAATAAAGATAAAAATAGTAGCTGGTTACATAAATCTCTATTAATTTACTTACTGCTTTGCACCGCAGCTTCTGCAGAATTTCGAATTGGGTTTGAGTCCAGATCCACACTGAATACAGGACTTGCTTTCGGCTTGTCTTGCATCGCTGGAGAGCGAATCGTTTTTAGTAATAGAGCCATTTGTCATTTGGCTATGATGTTGTTGCTGTTCGTACATGTCAGTAACTGCTCCTGAAGGCCTAAACGTATCATCGGTATCAGGCATTAGATCGGATAATTTAGTGAGGTTTGATCGAGAATCACTATCTTCTAAATAAAGCATCAGCCTAGGCACATTTTCGTTGGTTTTAGGATTAGACACCAACTCACCTAGCCAAAAAACAAATTTCTTCAAAGTCATTTCGGGGGTCGAAAATGTAAGGGAGTGAGTAGACATGTATTCCTCAGTAGCAGCTCTACCATTGAAAGCTTTCATCTGCAGGAGTATATGCTGCGTTCTTGATTTTAAGGTTTAATCACTGCGGATTTCCGCATTGACTGCAAAACTTTGCCTGCTTGGCTATTGCTCTCTTGCAGATAGTACACTTTTTTACAGCGCTACTATCTTGTCCATTTGCGACCTTTTGTTCACCAGACGTATCTGTTCCCTTGGATGACGGTTGTTGGGGTTTAGGCAGACTAAATTGCTCCGCTGTGGCCGTTTGACTTTCTGCTGCAAATTTGCTAATTCCTACGCCGCCTTGTGGAGAAGTTGCAGAAGTAGCTGACCCAACCTGACCTGGCGAGCTATGCAGTGATGTTCTCTTCTCTACCAATGACTTCATCTCGAATATCGTCTGCACAGTAATGAAATTCATTGCAGAGGATGCAACAAGGTAGTCCCCTATGGAAGCAAAGAAATCTCGTTCTTTGATTTTCCCCTGCTTATATAGCTGGTTAGAATCAATGAATGATTCGTAACGATCCTGGATTTCAGTAATTGTCTTCTTCAGTTTTTCAGTCAAATTACTGAGCGTATCGGCACCAGACGACATCGCAATTTGTATGTGCGCATGCATTTAATAAAACTTGAGGCCTTATTCGATCAAATGGCAGTAAAGCTCCTCGCTTCATGCGCGTCGACAGACGGACAGTGGCAGTTTATGATGCTTATAACTCAATACGCAGTGGTTGGTTTCAAATAACGTATTAATATCGATAGGCTGAAATTGTCGTGAAGACTGGCACGGAGGGGTAGTCTAGACTGGTTAGGATACCTGCCTTACACGCAGGTGGTCATGGGTTCAAATCCCATTCCCTCCATTCCAATAATGGATTAAGCATATCAGGTTCAAGACTTCCTAAAAAATTGGTTGCTTCCTACATATGCTATACAAACTGATCGCTATTCGGTAACGCCATCTTGTTTGTTGTTAATAGTTTAATACAACACGTCACTCAATGAATTATGGCCTAATTGTATCAGTCGTTTACAGTGATCATTAATTTGTACTTCTATAATGTACAGTGTCGACTGATGTTGCGTGGCTCTTTTGGTTTTAGCGACAGGTATTTAGAAGATAGCCAGTAAGGTGGAGCTATTGTTTGGAAACCGAATCGACAGTAAACTTGAGTCATTTGGTAATTGAGTTATTTCTTACATGAGCGATTCATAGCAATATTATTAATATAAGATGCGTCTATTTGTGATATCTAGACGTATGCGCCTACTTTTAGGAAAAGAGAGAGAAATAGGCATTATTTCTATCATTGCGATTATTGTATCTTCCAATGGATTATTATTCTATGTCCAAAATATAACTGCGGACGATCTCAAGAAGAGTGTATTTGAACAACAAAAACAGCTTCAGATCCAATCAACAAAAGATATTGCCCTACACATAGGCTCAGATATAAGCCTAGTTATGTCGATGCTTTATGGTTTGGCAAACTCATATTTTGTGCAGCGGGGCGAACTGGGAGGTGATAAAACCACCATGCTCCTAGACAATGCCTTCAACGCACACAATCTTACGATAGATAGGCTATTTGTCTTAGACAAAGATAATATTATGGTAAATACCGTTTCTGCACCATCATCCGAATTTTTTCTGGGTGAAGATTTCTCATTCAGAGACTGGGTAAAAGAAACAAAAAGTACTCTTGTACCAGTCTTCTCTCATGGTGATTTCGAGAGGCAGCAGATATTCAGAGAATTTATCTCTTACCCAATCAAAAATCACGACTCCGGCCAATATATGGGGATGCTGGTGACATCTATACCCACCGTACCATTTTTCGCACATTACGGAAATGTTCGAGATATCAATTCAAAGTTCTTAGTAGTGTATGATGACAAAGGTATCATGCTCGCAAATGGTGCAAGTGAGACACTTGTAGGACAGAATTTTTTTGACCGTTATGCACAAAAATTTATCAAAAATAATAAACTCTTGAACAGTTTAACCCGGAATTTACTGGCTGGGAAGTCAGACGTTGCTGTATATGATTATGGAAATGGAGAGAAATTAACCACTCAGTATCCTGCTTATGTTAACAATAGACCATTATTTTTCATCCAAGTCGTTACACCGACTTCAGAAATATATTCTAAGATTAATAACGCTCTTGCAGCACAAAGAACTGAAATTGTTTTTCTGTCTGTCAGCGCCAGTGTTATTGCAATTGCAGTACTAGTGATTTTACTGAGCAAATGGAATATTATTCTAAGAAGAGAGGTGAAGAGGAGAACAAAGGAATTAGAAGACTCTTATGACGAGATGAGACGTTATCTTCAAGAAGTTTTAAAGGAAGTGAAAAGGAAATAACAGATACGACCATTATGAATCGAATGTTTAAAATTAATAGGTCTTCTGCCAAGATAATAAAAAGTACTATCTACCCGATAATTTTGTCCTTTATAATAGTCGGTTTGGCGGTGGTAATAGCTCCCTCAATCCTGTTGAAGCTAGATGGGATCTCCTCTTTGGACGTTTTTGCGTCTCCACAGCAAAAAGAGAACGTAACGATTACAGCCTTGTTTAACCAAATGGGAAAGGCTGGTATGGGCAAGGCTCTACTGGATGATGCTATTGAGAAATTAAAATCAAATCATCCCGACCTTCGTGTTAATTTGAACTACACCGAACTCCACGATCTTACTCATGATGCCACAAAAGCTGAAATGTTAAAGAGGGTGGCCAATGGTACAGCTCATGATATCGTACTCTTAGATCAGATATGGCTTGGCGAGTTTGCTCAAAAGGGATTATTGACAGACCTTACTAATTATACAGAAAAATGGGGAAGGGCCCCTGAGTGGTATCAGTCAAATCTGGCTGGTGGAGTCTATAAGGGTAAACTCTTTGGCATTTGGTATGAGACTGATGTAAGAGGGATATGGTATTGGAAGGACCTCTTAGATCAGGCAAATATTGACCCGAATACGCTAAGAACATGGGGAGGATATATTGAGGCAGCAAGGAAGCTTAATTCGGTTCTGAGGCCTCAAGGAATAGAAGGTGTGCATCTTACTGGAGCTAGTCATTCTCCTGACCTTTGGTACCCATATCTTTGGATGCTTGGCGGAGACATTATTAAGCAAAAGAGCGGACATCCAACAAAAGGGACGTATTGGTTTCCAGCCTATAACAGTTCAGCGGGTGTTAAAGCAATGGAATTTATCAAAGCTCAGGTTAATGCAGGCATAAAACCACAGAAAAAACATTTCTTTGGTGATGAATTTGCTAATAGGAAATTCGCTGTAATGATAGAAGGCTCTTGGATGCCAAATACATGGTCCAACCTAACAAAGCAGCAGATTGACAACATAGGATTCATTCCAATGTTCCCTGTGCCTGATAATAAAACTAAGACCTCTACAATGATGGGCGGATGGGAATTTAGCATTCCAGCTACTTCCTTGCATAAGAATATAGCATGGGAAATAATTGAAAATATGTTAAAACCAGAAGTATTGTCCCCTTGGCTGGCCAAGCAAGGATTTCTTCCAACACAGACAACACTAGGCCAAGATACAAATCCCTTTGCGGATCACCTCAGAAAATCTATACCATTTTATGACGATATGATTTCAATGATTCCTACAGGTAGGGGTAGACCTAACATCGCGGAATACCAAGCCATTGCTGACCACGTAAGAGAGGCATTAGACGAGGTTTTTTACAGAATAAAACAGCCAAAACAAGCACTTGACGATGCGGCGGCAAAGTCAGCCAAGGTTTTAGGATGGGTAAAATGAGGAAAAAGTACATTAGCCATAAAGGTAGTCAGGATTGGAACTCTGGTTTGTATATGGCCATATTGCGTATATGAACACTGATGAGTTCAGCATGAATTGTACGGTCTACCTTTAATATTATTGGTCCTGGGCCAGGAAGGTAGTAGAATATTTATGACAAACTAAATATTCTATTCGTTCCACAGTTCTGGTATGGGTATTCCGGAAAAGATAAGATCCATCCAAGATGAAATAGATAAAACACAAATAAACAAGGCCACTGAACATCATGTAGGCCTCCTCAAGGCGAAAATTGCACGTTTGAAAAGAGAACAGGAGGAAAATACCCATGGCAAGACATTATCTACTGGTGCAAGTAACGCAGGTTTTGACGTTAGAAAAACCGGTGATGCGACTGTAGTATTTGTAGGGTTGCCCAGCGTTGGTAAGTCGACTCTTCTTAACAGGTTGACAAATGCCAGATCAAGAGTTGGTTCTTATAACTTTACGACACTTACAGCGGTTCCGGGACTATTATCTCATCAGGGAGCCAGAATACAAATACTTGATATGCCTGGAATTATAGAGGGAGCAGCCAACGGAAAGGGTCTTGGCAAGAGAGTGCTTTCAGTCGCAAGAAACGCAGATTTAGTCCTTCTTATTCTAGATGTGTTTCAACCACAACACCTATTGATACTGAAAAAAGAACTCTCCAATATAGGAATTAAATTGGATCAGAATCCCCCTGACGTAGTAATAGAGAGAACAACTACCGGAGGCGTTTCGGTGAATATGCAAGTTAAGACAAGGATAACAGAATCGCTAGTCAAAGACATCTCACGCATTCATGGTATACACAACGCCAGAATTACTATAAGAGAGCCAGACCTGACAGACGAACAATTTATAGATGTTTTGACAGGAAACAGAGTTTACATCTCTTCTTTAGTGGCACTAAACAAAATAGACCTTGTAAACCAAGGATTCGTCAGAGAAATTCAATCAAAGATAGGGGATCAATTTATTCCAATATCTGCAGATGCGAATATCAATATCGATGCCTTGAAAGATAAGATTTACGAAAAGCTAGATTTCATAAGGATCTATATGAGACCCAAGGGGGGAGAAACAGATTACAAAGAACCAATGATCATGCGAAGAGGTTGTACTATTCAAGATGTTTGCAATAAGATACATCGAAGCATGGTAAGGGACTTTAGGTTTTCGTATATATGGGGGAAAAGTGCAAAGTTTGGCGGTCAAAAGGTGGGGATAGACCATGCACTCATTGACGAGGATGTTCTGACAATAGTCAAAAGGAGCAACACACCTTGATGCTTCAAACCAACAATCGTTGATTCTATTATGATAATATGCATTATTCGTCCACATCCGCTCTGAAGGGACGAACTAAAAGCAATATACCTTTGAGTTTTTGTCATTGTTGTGTTAAGGCAATTTAGGAACCTATGAGACCATTCTACCGTATTTCTCTGGGCCAAAGCAATTGTTAGGCGCGTAAAAGCGTGTGAAGTGCTGACATCCATGGTCTGCAAGATCTGTTGCTCTAGATAAATAAAACCCAGTGGCAATAGTCATGGTGAAAGACTGCCTGCTATGACAAATGATATCACGAGAACAATCGTGAATGCGGCGACAAATATGATATACTCTAACTAACAGAAGTATATCTGGCAGTTCCCACCGTGTAATGCCACCTTTGTGTCATCGTAGTCTGCGTCTGCGTGAGTCAATTGAGTGAAGTCAACTGCTAACTAGTGAAGTAAGGTAAGGCACATCTTAATGAGAAAACTAAGAACAAAGTTAATTAATGTTCCTTACCTGACTATACTTACTTAAAAATGAGTGAACCACTTCCAATACTGCGAGGCTTGACCAACAAGAAAGAAAAGATTTTGAAACTGCTATCCGCTGGTAACCATTCCACTAAAGACATAGCTAGAATAGTCGGTACGACTGAAGCTTATGTATGAAAGGAGAAGAGCAAATTAAAGGCATCGGGTCTTCTAATTCGGCGCGACACAGAAGTAATATCCAAAACAAGCCAGCTCAATGTGTACACTAATAGTAGCTTGCTTAATGTTCCTCAATTAGATCAGGAGGGTTTGATGAAACTATATAGTCAATTTCTTGTTGGGAAAAAGCCTCCAGAAGTTATAGCTGAATATGGATTTCATCCGGAATTGGTGGAGAGTGAATATCAGAGGTTTGTAAGACTTGCAGAATACGACATTGATTCTCTGCAAAAAAAATCTTTCTAGAGTTTAGACAGGATTTACTAACTACTAGCAATTATACAATAAATTCTTTGCTCGAAAAATACAGGAAGGATGGAAAGTTAACTATAGACGAATTTATCCAATTGATCAAGTCACTACAAAATGAAAAATACCGATTGGGAAAAGTTTCTGCGATTGATGATCTTGTAAGTGGTAACGCGCCTGACGGATGGGTACCAGCACTTTGTTTGAATTGCAATAAACCAATACCCGGATGTATGGTGGATGCTACAAAGAGATCAACGATAACGAAAACTGATGTTCCTATACCATGGACACATTCTTATTTCGGGAGCTCTTGTGCACAACTATAGTGGTAAAATTAATATCAAGGCTTACCCACGAAACTTATCAATTAACACAATGAAATAACAAAGATCTCTAATATCCGTAAAATTATCCTTTCTCTGATATTTGGCAACAACTCAGTAGCTTCGATCTGGGGCTAGTTTCGAGATCCCGATCGATTGCTCTCAAAGGTAAAACGACATAGAAGAGAGACGTTGTGAGGCCAGTGTCAGATGAATTAGTGCCAAAGGTAAACAACATTGAAGAGATTCAGATACGGCCTTTACTTTGACTGAAATTATTATCCACTAGAGCGTTAGGGCGTGCTGTTTACACAATACGAGTGTATGTCGTTAGGATTTGACCGAACCTTAGTAACTTATTATTTCAGAGGTATTTTATACAATTCCTTTTGCTCAATGGATGCCCAAGCCCCAAGCGGTGTATTTAGATTTGCATTTGTAGCAGTTCCAATGATGCGGCTAACGACAATTTCTTTTGGATCCATTGGTGGCCAAACCATCGCTACATATTCGCCTTCATTACCCGCCTTGTCAAGACTTGCTTTTTGCATTCTAGATCTCTCAAACCCCTTGGAAGTCAGTTTCTCTTGTACCCGATCAAAAAGATCACGTTGCCCATGAACAATAATATAAACAGTTTTCATGTCATCTATCTCGGAGGCCAGGAATTTATTACACCCTTTATTTGATGTATAATGACTCTATGTATAAACGTGTTGTTGATATAACTGGTCCCTGTACAGACGCGTGTGGCCATAGTAGCGGACTCTTATATGGGCATGATTTTTCCGGAAAACATTTCAGAAAGGATCTCAAGATTCTTAGATGGCAAGCTAAATTTCCCATTCATTAACAGCGATGAATTGATGTGTATTTTTTTCCTCTACGGCAGGAAACTGAAGGTGAATGGAGAAGATGAATACAAACAAGTAATCGATCTAGCCGGCCAGACATATCGCAAAATATCTATGGACATACAAGCGCACTCTAGGAACACTGAAATTGATAGAATTACAGAATTTGTTCGCAGTAATTACATCAATAGAGGTCTGCAAATAACCGTAGAAACGAGGAGCAAAGAGGTTAACGTCGACCAACGATTTTTTTCCGACCCTGTGATTTTGTCTGACTGTTTTGCCAGACACACAGCTTATTATGACCAAGATTTTTTTTTCCAAGTATATGGTCCAATTAAAGGATCAGATTTAACCAGTAATATGCATGAAATCCTTCAAGGGCGGATGGTCATGATAGGCTATAACAGGATGGACCAGGAGTCCTTGCCATTCGAACATCCTCTTATGCCATTATATGTATGGATGAGCGACCCGACTTATTCGGATTTATCTGTTAAAAACGATAGCAAGTTGTCTCGAAACGATCAATAATAGATTTACCTATACCCAGAGTCACATGATACTATATTCTGAATCATATAATAACAGCATCTTTGTATTTATGAAAGGTAAGCCTTATAATGATCAATAATCCAATCTGTGTGTTTGACTCTGGGTTGGGCTCATTGTCAATCATACGGGAGCTTAGGCGAGAGATACCGCACGAGAACTTGCTATATTTTGCTGATAGATCTCATTTTCCATATGGCACAAAACAACACGATGAACTACGTGGAATTATAACAAATACCATTAATTATTTGGCAAGGTATAAGCCTAAAGTTATAATCATTGCATCTACTACCCCCTCTCTTTACATATTAGACGAAATCAAGAAAAAGACAGGTATGTCATTGATCGGCGTAAAACCGCCGCTTAAAGAAGCCTGTAGACTGACAAAGAAAAAGCATATAGCTATTATGGCTACCCAAGCGAGCATCTCCAGCAAGGCTCTTACAGAGCAAATTAGAAGGGAGGTACCGCAGGACATTCTTGTTACCAAAATCAATGTCTCACCTGTGATTGATTTAGTGGAAAACGGTATGTACATCACTAACGAGCGCAGGACATTTGATGTAATATCAAATATAATAGGAGACGAGCTTGACAGAAAAATAGATGTCGTGACATTGTCTAGCACCCATCTCCCATTTGTAAAACGGTACCTAAGTAGTCTGCTTCCTACCGTGAAATTTGTCGATCCTGCCAGAATCGTTTCAAGAGACGTCAAGAAATTTTTGATATCTGGTAGGAAATTAAAGAGGAGCGGAGTCGGTAGATTGGAAGTGTATGTTTCTAGCGGAAAAAGACAATTTGAAGAGATAATCCGTGCCATGGGGGTAAAGGAGCCTGTTCAAGAAATATCCGTAAATTTTTGATGTTTATCCTTCTAAAACTTGGAAATTGCTCGTGTTTGGACGTCTCAGACCAAGGATTGTTATGAGCACATCCAAACAAAAATAATAATTTCGTTTGAAAATTATATCGGCCTGCCGCTAGTCTCATGTTGGCGTGTACCAACATTTTTAAGATTGCTATCAGTCCATCAACATATCTGCATCTTGAAAGAAGGAGTCTCTATAATCGCAGGTCCATCATCATTTGATCTAGCCGCCAGGATCTCCAAAGAATTGGATGCGAAGCTAGTTTCGGTCGATGTACGCATTTTCGAGGATGGCGAAAGCAAATTAAGAATAGGCGAGATGGAAAAAGAATCTTGTATAATAGTCCAGTCAACTTATCCTCCTACAGATCGACACCTAATTCAGTTATTGATGATGGTGGAAAAATGTGCTGATTTAAAGGTAAACAAGATCTGCGCAGTAGTTCCCTATATGGCATATGCACGACAAGATAAGGAATTTGTAGAAGGCGAGGTAGTCAGCATGCGACTAGTCGCAAGCTTGCTTGAGGCAGCTGGGGCTAATAAGTTAATGACGGTGGATGTGCATAGCTCATTTGCTTTATCACATTTTACTATTGACGCTCAAAATATTTCTTCCATACCTATATTGGCCACCTACGCTGCCCAGAACTTGAATAGCAATAGGCCGATCGTAGTGTCCCCAGACATGGGCGGTGTAGAACGAGCTACAGAGTTCGCTAGAATTTTAGACACTGATATGATCGCCCTTAGAAAATTCCGTGATAGAAATACAGGACGATTGTCGATAGATGAAAGATTAGATGTGAATCTGGAAGGAAGAGATGTAATTCTTGTAGACGATATGATAACCAGTGGCTGCAGCATTGCAAAAGCTTGCCAACTACTCAAGAAGCACAAATGTGGTAAGGTATACACTACATGCACCCACGCGCTCTTGGTCGGAAATGCTGTCAATAGAATTAAAGCAGCAGGAGTAGAAGACATAATTGCAACAAATTCTATCCCAAATGCATCTGCCAAGGTTGATCTAAGCCAGATCATTTCGGCAAATTTGAAGAAGCTAATAACTGATGCTTGGTGAATCATTGAATTAGTTTACCTTAGCAATAGTAATCATTTGCAACCCGTGACTCAGAACATACCATTGTAAGACGAAGTAAACATTTAGTATAATCCGAAAAAAAGTGGAAGTACAATTTGATTCAATTTCCACCTGTCAGTCGTATATCCATTGATAAAGCACTGACTGCAGCGATGATTAGACCAGCCTAGTATGCAGCGGTTTCAAAATGGAAAGCCTTCTCGCATAGCCGTAACTTTCGGATCGTGCATATTTTGCATAGCTCCTGTCTTGTGCTGTTTGTCTTGCGGTTGGTCAAATACTTGGCTGTAACAGTCTTTTACCTCTGGTACTGTCAGATCACCGTCTTCTGCAGCGCCAGATTGACATTTTGATTCTTCAAGCCCTTTGGAAAGATAATGCTATTGTCTCCTGAACTTGCACTGGGATCTCGGGTTTTACTATCCTTTGATTTCTGATAACTTGACTTCTCCTCACTACTGCCATCTGTTATTGTATTCATTGGATCCATAAATTTGGAGGATTTGAACTTGTCAGCGGCGAAAGCTGAGCCGATAATACCCGTTGCAATAATAAGCCATGAGGCCAAAGCAATTGAAAATAGACTCGACGTTGTTCTGTTAATATATATTGAGACTCATCATAACGCTATCGTTTTAAGAAATACGAAATTAATTAATGCCCATTATACATCAAAATATTTATTATCAAGAATACTATAAGTAACAACCATTCAAATGCCGACATGGAATGCTTGTAGTACTGACATATCAAAATAACAGAGACACAAGGCAGAAATAAGAAAAATGCCCTAGATTTAATGCATACTGATTACAAATTGCTTGCATATTGTTATTTTACGACTTTTACATAACAAAAGCAATAACTTATTCAGCGTGATCGCCCGCTTATCTTAAAGAGAGGTCTTCAAGCTCAAAGAATGTTTGATTGCCAGTCATTGTTTTATCATAGAATGGTCGTAACCACAGACTAAGCTTAGAAATTGTTAAGCGTGACTTCACTAGCAGTTACAGTCAGGACATTCCTCGATGAAAACTTTTGAGGAATTCCTGTCTTCTACTGCGAGGACGAAACCGGTCCCCTTACAAGTTGAGCAAACCTTCATGCAAGATAATTATTAATTAAACGATCCTGTATAAAAATTTTCAGTCCCCGATGCTTATAATGAGTTAGTTTTTGTGGAAGGATACCACAATCTTAAATATCTTGCGAGTTAAACCCTTTGCCATTTGATCCGGCAAATATCTTAGGAATAAGCGTATCCGGAGAACATAACGCTAGGTAAACGACATTTGTTAAATTTAGAATGAATTGTCATATAAACAGGCCTTGCGAAGTTTTTCAACTGTCCGAAAACATAATCACATGATGTTTAAAGACTACGCCTCTGGATTGACATAAGGATTGTCGTCCCCGTCCATATCATTTTCTGCAGACTTCATTTGGTCATATTCAATTTCATCCTTGTTATCTACCTGTTCTGCTGTCAGTGCTGTGGTTCCAGACCTTTCTTGCTCTGGTTCTACTATGGCCTCCTTTGGTACTTCAGGAAAAGGTTTTTGTTTCTTTACTTCTGTCATTATCGTCGTTAGTGTAAGCATGACATTCCTTATCACGCTTTCAGTTCAACGTAACGTTCCCAACTTCTTGTAGGGTAACACAAACTCAATTGACACTTAATTTGACGTTTATACATTTCTCGACGATTAATAGCATAAGCGGGAAGGATTTTAATATCATGTTATGAATCTTCCAAACGTGGACTATGAAAGTCTCAGATATTGTAGCATACAAAGTGA
>Ga0126314_10000148_pt1 | contig 37112 bp, 34 predicted proteins | sample Plot105B_FD_92535 | JGI IMG/M metagenome (GOLD analysis project Ga0126314, IMG submission 92535) | Serpentine soil microbial communities from UC McLaughlin Reserve, CA, USA - Plot105B | ecosystem: Environmental > Terrestrial > Soil > Grasslands | place: USA: UC McLaughlin Reserve, Lake County... | reverse complement strand
TGACGTTTGATGGAGTTGGCAGATGGGCCCGTTTACAACTTTGGTTGTAGATGCGGCGAAATGGGCGACCGTTTCGTTGAACAAAGTATATAGTCGCAATTTGTCTACTATAGAACCATCGGATGGATAAAATAAGTAGGAAACTGACAAAGGGGGAAGTGTTGTGTTATTTACAAATTCCTGTATTTCTCGCAAAAGGTAGGGTAATCGTTTTTGTAAAGTGAATATTTTGACCTTTCCGTCAACGATGAATTTATTCGGGGAAAACCGGATCAATACGACGGATGTTCCACATTCTGCCGACGCAATTTGAAACCCGCGCTTTATCTCACATGCGCTCTTGTACACTACAGGATCCCCGTGGAAATTTTCGTCGACCTCGACAACTATTGTTAAATCCTCGCGAGGTCGGATCATAATGTCTGGTTTGATAAGAAGCCCACATGCAGAGAATACGGGCTGTGTCCCAGTCCAATAGACGATATGCTGAAGTTCCTTGGACAGATATTGATGCACTTTCACTTAAAAAAGTATGTCTCTATCATATCAAAGAAAGGCAAGTTTTTTGTTGTCTTTTGTGTCATCATCGTCGTCGAGGAAAGTATCGACGAACTCCGTGATTTCAACAGTGAAGGAGAAGTCGACCCCATTGAATTCAAATAAGGAATTGGCGTGCGTCCGTAGGGAAATGTTTAATTTGGATAAATCAGGCAGTGGTCCTTCGTAAAACACCACACCGGGGCCCGGGACGAAGGAATTAAAAAGTACTTCACCTGGAGGCTTGTTTAGAAGGATTTTGGCAAAAATGTCGTCGACGCTTCCGGTATTAATATAATTCCCGAGCTGTTTGATACAGAGAAAGACGTAATTCTCGCCCGAAAGAACAATAGGGCGCACGAGATTGTTATCCGCGTCTGTGTTATTCTGAACTCCCAGAAACCCGTGCGTATCACTGCTGATACTGATAAATTTACCACCACCAGATACCGCCTTGTTCGGGACAACTCCTTCGATCAGAAAGGTGAAGTTGTCTTCATCTATGATGGTATCGACTTTTAGCATGCGGTCATTTATGCCAGTTGCAACTATCGATCCCATTTCGGTCGAGTTGTAAAGCAGGAAATTATGCGAGTGTCCTAGAATTCCCGTGTCGCCGTCAGATATGAGCAATGGTGCTCCGCTGGTTGTCGATTCGTCTATCCATACATCAAACGTATCATCCGAGATACGAGTTATTGTCCGTTGGCCGTTTATATCCGGGACACTGTTAGTCCTATTTAGAACTATCGTAGCCCCGGTTGCGAGCTTGTGGGGAAGAAGCGTCACGACTCGCGCTACACCAAACTGTCCAGGTGAATCGATAATATCGACGATATAATTGAAGCCATGTCCGGGAAAATGAAGTGTAAATCGTTCTGTAAAGATGAGTGTATTCGCTATGCTGGAACTTTGTATTTCCGTCGTTCGTATGTTTAACACAAATGTGTCTGTGTTGGGGACCGAGAATACTGCAAGTGGAACTTCATCATTAACCGACGGCAACACTCCGAGCCCGGTGATCCGGACAAGCATACCCTGTCTTAGGCCATGATTCGGTGAAACGAAAACCGTCGGATATCCGATCTGCACATCACTGACAGTAACAACATAGGTCATTAGTGGGTTTTCTTGGTTGATAGGGGTACTTGAGTCTTCTTCGGGAAATCCAATGATACTGCCTATCGTCCCTTGACTTCGTCCAAAAAGCAATTTAAACGGAACTGTACGCCCAATGTTAGTGTTGGAACCTCCGCCGTCTACTGTAACCGATGCAGTCGCTGGCACCTCGAATTCAAAGTGATCCGCGTCGATGACACTGGAAATGACGTAGTTGGTGTTCAGTATTGCCGCGGTGATCGAACCCACTTGACCACGTACGCCAGAGATGTACAAGTCCTCGCCAACTTGAAATCCGTGAGAAACTAAAGTCGCCCGAACGATGCTGGACCCCGTGGTGAACGAAAATCCATTGAACGGTAACTGCCGATTTGCGAGTCGGGTAAAAGTAACAACACTGGTGTCAAGGTCGATTTTCACATTAAACGTGTGGAATCCACCTAATCCACCTCGTGTTTTAACTGTATTCATTTTGTTACTCATTTCGTTTTGAAGAGTCACCGCGCTATATGTCCCGGGTCGGACATACGCATTGTATACGGGAAACCCGATGTCGGCATCTTCGCTATTAACCCATGCAATGATATTATTCTTTGATTCCGCAGGCGCCTCTTTGATAACGTCGTCTGTATTCGGTAGCTCCATTGATGTCAGTGTAACCTTATGTACGTTCCGAAACGGCTTGCGTAGATATACTTCGAAAGAACTGGCCTTCGGGTAAAGCGTGACGTCGCGATCGCGACTATCAATATTTACAGAAAGCGTGCGTTCGATTGTCTTCTTATGCTTTGCACGCAATGACGACCCCTGCATGGATTCAGTCTGGCTTGGCATAGCTAACGAACGCCGCACCACTGTGTCAATTCTACCCGTTGTCGACTTACCAGCCACCGGATCCTGCGCGGGTGCCATTTTTATACCACCAGGGGTAAACCCGATGACCGGCGCGTTCGGGATCTGTTTCGTTTTCTGCCGGTTTCTCCCCTCCACATGCCGTTTGTATCTCTCTGCATCTTCTTGCGGCACATCGTCCACGTCCACCATTTTAGCAAATTTGTTTATATACTGTAGATCGTCCATTGTTTTTTAAAGTTTATTCAAGTTGGCAATATTATGGGGTACAAGAAGTCAAAGAAAATAAAAGGGAATAAACGCACAAACACAAATCATTACACGCACGACTCCTTAAACATTCCTTGTCTTTTTCTTGCTTCTAATCTTGCTCCCGGTCTTGCTCCTAGTCTTCTTTTTACCAACAGTGCCGCCGACCTTTCCAGTCGTCCTCTTTTTCTTAATATTACCAGCTTTGATTTTGCGAATAGCAGCCACACAAGCTGCGATCGTTTCTGACACGCCGCATTTGTTAGTCATTTTGGAAATTTGAGTATTTGTAGAAAGTATCTAAAGGAGTGGATATATGTATATATCCAACTAGGAAAAAAATTAATCTTTCTATTTTTTTAATCCCACTATCCCAACCTTTATTTCAGACAACATTTGTTCCAAAATAACAGGAAATCGGGGAAAACATCGCATGTATGCACTGTGTAGATCACTCTCTGCCGTCTGGCGAATGGCACGAGATACGATTGAATGCACTCGGTCGTGTCCATGCTTGACCCCGGCGGAATGCACCACAGATAGTATCATTTCAAATCCAACCGAAGACAGCTTCGTCCCATCGTCACAGGAAGCAAGAATGAACAAAATCTCGTCCATGCCACTGGGTTTCCGTGTTGCAAGAATTGCGTTCACGCCGGCATCCTTTTTCAGAATGTATGGCAAAACAACAGACTCAAAGTATACTGGAATGGGCAACGCCCCCTTAGAAACAAACCCGACGACGGTCGTGAAGCATTTGGATATTTTCGTAAGTTTCAACGCCGTCCTATTGTCGTTGGATATATTTTGATTAGTTTTAACCGCCGGTGTGGGGTGAGAACGTGACTCGCCTTGTTCATCGAAAACTTTAGGCGTCTCCTCGGATATTCGCACCTTTTTAACCTTAACAACTGGGGGATCTGTCGTTGTATCTGTTAAGGGAACTGGGGGTGTTGTATTTGCTTCCTGAACATATTCAGGGAAAATCTCATTTCCGGGAACGACGGGATGTGTTCGAAGATATTCCGCGGTTTCGGGAGAAAATTGCAACTTGTCAATGTATTCAGTTGCCATGACGTAGGGAACGAACCACGGATGTGATGCAATGAACGAGGCGTCTTTAACCGTATTCTCCGTTTTTGCCAATATATCGGTCTCTTTTCCATATTCGTGGTCGATTTGGTTTGCAATGAGCTCTGCATCTTCTCGTGTAAGTTCCAAGAAGCGCTTCTCTTCGAATTTGCTAAGCGTGTCGGAAAATGTCATATTTTAAATACAAAAAAAGGAGCGATAATGTAATACAATACACTTAAAATAGTGCGTGGCCTAAAATAAAGTGATACAAAATAAATCCCTAATTCTAAACGCACCAATTTGGTTAGACAGGTGAACGGACAAATCCTAGTTTTCATCCGCTTTTATCAGAAAAGAAGATGTCAGAATCGGCGGAGACAAGCCCGAGATCACCTTACGAGTCAAGGGTATATTTGAGTCATTTTTTACTAAGAAGGTTCGTTTTTTTTTCACACCTTTTTGTAAACGATGGCATTTCTTCGTACAAGTGCAGAAATAACAGGAGGCACGATTGAAAATGTATCATTTACTTCACCGACTCTTGTTGATATGGCGTTGACGTGTATACGAAATACGGGAGATCCTGTACGCAGCACGGACGCCGCCAACAAAAGGTTCGTGGAAGATTACACGACCCAGCGGGTCCGAATGATCGAGACAACTATACAAGGAAATACGAATTCAATTGCTATTGACGACCGTCTGTTTGGCGCATTCCATGTGAGTGTGACGGGACGTGTAGAAGGTAACCCGTTAGGAATATTTCTAGTTTCCAAATCGACCAGAACAGTCCCCGTTGCAGTTCATACCATCACAACTTGGAGAGGCAGCCAAGGCAGTGAAATCGTCGTTACGTGGCCGGATAATTTAGGGATACATCTTAATAAAACTGGAACAGGCGACGACGGCATTTATTTAGTTAAAATCATCTAATTAATCAATAATCATTCGAGTCTTTTCTTTGGGAGATCTGCGTCATACGAAGTCTCATTAAACCACGGATTGTCTGTCGACGAGCGGGGTATGGCTGGTAGCGAACGGATATCAAGATTCTTCACCTTCGTCTGAGGGCGCGAGTCGAGGCCAATGTGATAACCAGCCGTTAAGAAGTTGGCCTTTGTTAAATCAGGGGCATTTGGAGAAGCGTCTTCAGGCATTAACATGCTTCCGTCGGCGAAAGATTGGTTCAGTTTTTTGCGGTTTTCCAAAAATGCGTTTTCCTCGTTCAGAAGATCTTGCTCGGTGAGATTCGCGAATGGAATAGGCGCGCCAACTTCATATGGCGAAGTTGATTCGTCGACGTCAATTTCGTCAAACGATTCACGGCGACGAACCATCCATATAATAAGAATAACTACTGATGCAGCTAGAAGTAACTGGTAAGTGGGATTATCCATAGCCATCTTCCTTTGTATAATTTAACTGAGTGTGTGATATTTAGTTCTTAGAAAAAAAAACATTATGAGAATTGACTAGTTTACACATCGGAGCATTTCTGTTTCGGAATCTGCGTCGCAAAATACATCATTGCTATCAGGTAAATGATGACAGCAAGTACGAATAATTTCAATCCAATTGTCTTATCTGTCTTTGGGTCGTGCATAATACGGTGGATGGCGTACACGAATGCGATGGAAAACGGCAATGTCCCGGCGATCATCCCACCATAAACTGCAGGCAGACGTGCCCAGAGGATTACATAATCGACAAAGAGAAGAACCGAAAGAAGAATTACCAGCCAATTTCGAGTAATCGCACCGACTGTTAAATATCCGGGTCGGGTGGTTATATGTACATTCGCAGGTAAATATTCGGGTCCAGTATGAGGTTGAAGCGAGACAGACGCCATATATAGTGTAGGAGATTAGCAACTGATACATACTTTGAAAAAATATTTTGTACGTATAACACTTAGGTGTCTGAGAGGTGCATCAAATGACAGAGTACAAATCGGCCGTACAATCTCGCCCATCGTCGAGAACAAAAAAAAACCCCCCGCGTAAACCTGTGCCAACACAGTATTCTGATATTTCAGATGGATCTGCGGAAGATGACAAAAACGATGGAGATGAATTATCAAATTTGCGCGAAGACATTAAAGTTGCGATGAAAGAGTACGAATCCTTCATCAATACCGAAGGTCTCGAAAAAACGTCGTTAACTCTCAGGGAGCGGCTGCTTTTGCTCAAAACCGATTTGCCCAGTAAGGTGGTGATTATGCGTAGGTATGAAGAAGTGTTTAGTAGTGTGGATGGTGGTAGAATGAATGCGGAAATCGCCAAAGGGAGCGCGTGGCTGAATAATTGCCTTCAACTTCCATTCGGTAGGATTAAACCACTAGGTGTAAATTACGACGACGGTCACGATAAAATCACAGAGTACCTTGTTAATGTGAGAAACGTAATGGACCAAAGTGTGTACGCACACGAAAAAGCAAAAGATGATATACTGTGCTTCGTGTGTCGTTCAGTAACGGCGCATACCAAGACGCCAGGAAAGGTTTTGGCATTATGCGGCCCCCCTGGGTGTGGAAAGACACGTTTGATTCGTCAAGCACTTCACAATGGTCTAGGGTTGCCTTTCTTTTCAATCAACTGTGGTGGATTAAACGACGCAAGTGTCCTTCTTGGGCATGATTACACTTACCTTGGCTCGAAGCCCGGCAAGATCGCCCAAATCCTCGCGATGAGCAAGTATATGAATTGTATAATTTACTTGGATGAGTTGGATAAGATCTCTGGAACAAAGGCCTCGGATATCTCTGGGGTACTGACGCACATGTTGGATCCCGAACAGAATACACAGTTTCAAGATACGTATTTCCAAGGTGTCAATATCGATGTATCAAATGTATTATTCGTTCTGTCGTTCAACGACATGAATAAGGTGGATCTCATCGCGCGCGACCGAATGAAGATTATCGAAGTCCATGAAAATACATTCGAAGAGAAGGGACATATAGCGAAAATGTTTCTGATTCCTGAAGTGCTCGCGTCTGTCGGACTCCAGCCTGGTGACGTGATATTCCCCGACGATGTGGTGGGGTATATTATTACCATGGCGAAAGAACCCGGTATGCGTAAGACGCGGCAGATTTTCGAGAGTCTAGTCGAAAGAATCAATATTTTACGTATTACTGGTTTTAAATCCAACGACCGGTTAAAATTATCATTCAATGCAGATATCAGTGAAATGCCCGTTCTAGTGACGATGTCCCTAATTAATTCACTTCTACCAATTTCCGCGAAGGCCCTCGGGATAAATTTACAATAGATTTAAACGTATCGGGCAAATAAACGGATGTCCGTATTTATTTTCTATGTACTAATGTAATCAACAGCCACTCCCCTTCAATACGATTTATTTCACCAAGAATTCCATAACATGACCGAAAAATTAGCGAACGCCAGGTTTCTTGGAAAGTATAACGCGCGGAAGAGAAATAGGGAGTCATATGCGGCCGGGTTGAGTACGCACACGTCAATGATAGGAGGAGCGTATGCGGTCTCGCTCGAGGTACGTCGTTCGTTCTACGAGGAATATTTTAACGAGTTCTCGCGCTGGCTCACGGGTTGCTGTACAACACCACCTACACTTTTTTTAACCGAACGGTACAATGGCGAGTATTTTAGATTTTATGTTGACATCGACTACAAATGGACCGACACACCGCCTGCATTCCTAACAACAATCGCATGTGTAACGAAAGCCGTCGCATTCATACTCGGGTACATGGACGACGCTTTTCACGACCAAAGTCCATTAGAAGTGTGTCCAAGTGAGCGAACAGATTACAAGCGTCATGTGGTATTTCCACAAGTCATCGTGGATCACACAAAGGCGTTGCTATTCGCACAGGCCGTTCAAAAACACGTTAACAACAATTCTGACTTGGATATCGCTTTTGATATGGCCGTGTACCGGAAAGGATCGCTGCGGATGCTTGGGTCGTGTAAAGACACTGGACTTGTATCCGGCAACGAAAAGGAGACCGAGTTTATCTATATGCCAGTTGATTTAACCACCGGCGAGCGGCACAGTACGATCACGTACGAAGAATTCAAAAGACATACCATCTTACTAGACAAGGAGACGACTGAACGCGTCGAAAGGTTCGTCGCATTGGACGATGGAGCAGTGTGTTTGCCCGAAGACGAAGAATCCAGTGCCCTTTATGTCACATCCAAATATATACACAGCACGTCCGAAAGTTCTGGTCAGCGCGCCTTTTTGTCTGATAACGTCGTTTCACAGGACGTCTTGTCGGAAAGAAACCCCATTTTCCAATTCATAAAAAACAACTACGGAGAATCATATGCCAGAACCAATAGCGGATCAAAATACATCGAATGGTGCGAAACTCTGATTGTTTCGTTTACCACTCGGTTATGTCCCTTTGTCGAGCGCGAGCATACCGGAAACCATCCGTATTTTATCTTAAATCGAACCGGAGCATGTATGAAATGCTACAGTAAAAAAAATGCAAAATGTAAAGAGCGTTTCAATCATATTGAATTTGATAAAATCGACGAAGAGACGAAGAATTGTTTCTGGGAATTCTGTTTTACGTCGATCGCAAAGTATATCCCCGAAGCCATATTAACTAGCGCAAAGCACGCATGTGAAGAGAATATGATACACTTCAAATGCGTGTCCATGGATGGCGACACGGAGCCGTTAGATTTCGTCAAAGGGAAGCTAGTAACGCGCCGTAAGAACTGTTTCTACCGATGCTCGGTTTCCGACGTACATAAGGATATGATTGCGGAAACCGACGCTAATGGGACGTTTTTAATATGTATGGAGTGTGGGTCCCGCTATCCAGAAAACTCACAAGGACTGTTAAAAAACGGAATATACCCTCATATCAAACCCCTTTTTACCCTGATAGAAGGATTCAAAAACAGAGGCGTATCGGTTTTCCAAGACGTCCATGACACATCCCTGTGCGATAACACGGTCAACGACGGACTTCTTTCGTTGATCGAAGAGCCGAGCCGAAGTGACATGAACTACAGCTGTAATCAGGTACAGCTATTACAGCCAGAAATGTACGAAGATGGCTTACGGGTGTTTGACGACGATAAGACAAACAACGCGTTTATTCTATCAATGACCGGAGCCGACCGCGACGTGGCTTTATTCATGGAGTTGCAATTAGGAAACGATTTTATTGCAACTAGCGCAGAGAAGGGTGACTGGTACTACTTCAATTCACCGCGTTGGCGTGGCGGGGAGTATGCGCAAAATATGCTTTTCCTTTTTGTAGACAACACTGTGCACGATTATGTCAAAGCAATTAGATGGTATAGGTCATCCAACTTTTCGGGGAAAAAATCGGTCGCAGAGGAACGTATTAGAACTATCGAAAAAGTCAAAAACAAACTTGGCGACATCGCCTTCGTCAAAAAGGTGATGAGTCGGTTGGCGCATTTTCGTTTGGACGTAAATTTCGTGAACCAATTAGACCAAAATCGGTCGCTTCTGGTGTTTAACGACGCGGTGTATGACTTGGATAAGTTTGTCGTCCGAGACGGTGAACCGGAGGATAAGGTGTCAATGACGGTGGGATATGACTTTCCAAGGCACCCGGATGCAGACACATGTGCTAAGATATTGAAATTTTTCGACGATATTCAACCAGAGAAGGAAAACAGAGACTATCTAAAAGCGTTCGTGTCATCATTGATAGACGGGCGCACTTGCGATGAACTATTCCACATATTTGCGGGGAAAACGCGGAACGGAAAGTCCGTGATTGCAGACATGATAAAAATGGCACTCGGGTGTCATGATATCAACGTCGGGGGATGTTCGTTAGGGCCGTATACGTACGCAGGAGACTACGAACCAAGTTTTTTAACAAAAGAGCGGAAAGGTTCGTCTGATCCCGTCCCCGATCTTCTAGTCAACCGGCTTGCACGCACCCTAATTGGCCTCGAACCAGAAACGGGTGAAAAAATTAACACATCTAACATGAAGAAATTGACAGGCGGTGATACAATGAGTGGGCGTATGCTACACAGCAACGAAATGATCCATTTTAAGCCACAGTTTAAACTGATTTTAGTATGCAATGATATTCCTGAAATGACTTACAACGACGATGCGGTGTGGAACCGAGCGCGCGTCGTCGACTTCCCCGTAACGTTCGTGGATAACCCCACCGGGCCGTTTGAGCGTAAAATTGATCGGACGTTCAAGGAAGGTATCAGAAATGTTAATTGGGCCAGTAATTTTATGGTCTTGCTCATCGAATGGCATCGAACGATATATCTGCCTATGGGACTCAAAGCACCCCCGTCGGTGTTGCGTGCCACCAAACAATACGAAGAAGAATCTAACGTATATCTGCAGTGGTGGAATGACAATACCGTTCCTTCTAATATCCATATATCGTCGAAAGCCCTTTTGGCGGATTTCTGCATTTACACAAATAAACACAATATTCCCATCAAGGAATTTAACAAAGGACTTAGACAAATCCACGTAAACGTAAAAAAATCCGTACGATCGAGCGACGGTGTAACTGCAGGAGTGGAAAAACGACAACTTAAAACGTCGGCGTTAGTATATACAGACGACAATGGTATATAAAGAATAATTTATTGATTGAATATTTTGTGTAACACCCGGTCCGCGCACGTACATCGATCACACTCCCCCAAAAAAATCAGTACTGATGTCTGTCACGTAACAATACAATGCAAGGTCGCGCGTTTGCATTCTGGCATCAGTTCTCTTTGCACTGTAATATACGCGGATGGGACAGTGTGCGCGAATTCGCCATATATACCCTTCGCAAAGACGTCTCTACCTATTTCGAGTGTCAGCAACGCCTCTTCCACACTAGGGCCATCTCCGATTACGTCGAAGATGAAAACGAGGTCTCGTTTGGCTTCATACCACGCAGCGGCTTTCGGAAACACGCGTTGGATGTCATCGCGACGATCGCAACATACATTCGACAATTGCGTTGGGAGGCACATGGCCGCGCAATCTTCGTCGTCCTTCCGCGTCTCGAATTTCCCGAGGACAGCCATTATATTCGATGCATCAGAGTTCATCATGTGACGCTCGCCGAAATCGGAGACGACCAAGTATTCAACCGCGTCTCGCCAATCGAGAAATTCAGAAGACACTTCAGGGAACTTATGAACAGTTGCGCGATGAATATCCTCTATCCGAAAGTCCGTTATCCGAACAACGACACCAAAGTAACACTCGCAAAACTTATCTACCCGGACGCGGTATTCGCTTCGTCTGTCGACATGCTCCATTATCGTTGGTTTTCTCAAAGGAATCTGTCGGCATCTGAGCGACGTGACCGGTACTATTGCGATAAACGTGTCTATTCGCCGATAGAGAACAGATGGGTGCCCGAGATATTCTTATTCGAATTACGCTATTACACTGTACGTAGGAACACGCTAAAACGGATGTTCGCGCGATTCGCCGAGAGCCACCGCCTCTCGATAGACAAACTTCTCTGGGAACCCCCTGGTGGATTGATGATCAAGAGAGGATGGAGAGAAATCACCGTATTGAACGGCGATTCGAATCAACAGTGGCCGTGAGGAACAAAGCGCGGAGGAAGGATGACGAAGGCGGGAAATCGTCCTAAATTTTAAGACTAGTCTAATCTAATAAAAACCACAGAATTGCTACAACCAACAATCGACACCTCTGGGGTGAAATCTTCATCGACGAATGTTATTAAATAGATAGGTCACGTGATATTTATTAAACGCGTAAAACTCTCATCCGCACATCTCCTCTACGCTTAGGCCCTCTTTACAATCCCCCTCTCGACTTTCCAAATTCATCATGAACTCTTACGAAACCGAGCGGGCAACCATAGAATCTCGTCTTAACAATGTCTTCAACAACAAAGATGAGAACAATTCGATCTCTCTGCAATTCACGCGCTTGTCGCTCCTCACGACAAGCGTCCAACAGTTAGACTTCTCAACAGTGCAAAACTTCAACAGGCCGTCCAACGAATTCGAGGAAACGGCGTAGAGCCCATCTGCGAAACCCGCGAAAGGGTTACGGTACATCCCGACCTGGCATTGGAAATCGTGAAAGCCAAGCGTAGTGACCTTGAAGAATTCTGTCGACGCTATGAGACTGTTCAGGCCGACGATATCACTCTTATTATTGGACGTACTCCGGAAATCACCTCTCGCATCAAAAACGTTTTTGGCGACACAAGCCGCATTCGACATGTAAAGTTGGAGGGGAAATTTTTCTTCGCCGCCGTGGATCTTGCAAAAATTGCACTGTGGAATGGAGACAGTACGCCGGATAAAGGAAATATCAGCCACTATATTGGCCACGGGTGTGACGTCCGGCCAAATTATCGACGACGTCACGTTGACCACGGGAATGCGTGTATTATTGAAATTATATTGGCCACGGGTGTGACGTCCGGCCAAATTATCGACGACGTCACGTTGACCACGGGAATGCGTGTATTATTGAAATCACAAACAAAGTGAATTTAATCGCCGTGTTATCGGGAGTGACTGTGTACCAGAAATCTACAATATTGTCGACCTGTATTACAGTTCCACCGACACGGAATCAAAACAGGACCCGCATCGCGTATGAAGGGCTCTTAGCAGCTGACAGAAATGCCCATAGAACCATCGGATTTACTTATAATCGTGCAAAATTGAGGAGCTATGCCTTTCGAAAAAATCGTGCATGTCCTCTTCGTCTCGCGTGCACTCGTCTGTTTCGATTGCCCAGTTTTTTTTTCTAAGTGTATATATAAGTAACTTATAATTCGTGTCTCATTAAAAAAGAAATCATGTCCGTCGTAAACGCCACACAGGTCACTGATGTACAGGGCACGATCCTTGCGAATTTGAAATCGACCTTTTGGTACGATCCGTCTCAATCAAATATCACACACACTGTGTTATTCGTAACCGCAAACACCGGGACATTCTCGGTTGGATCTGCAATACAGGTCGACAATATTGTAGATTTCTGGTACACAGTCACTCCCGATAACACGGCGATTAAATTCACTTATTGCACGAAGGCGAACACATGGAACAAAAATTTCTACGTGAATGTCAAATATCCAACCATCGCCCCGGAAAACATCACAAAAACCGTCAACTTACAGATTTTCCAAAGCGACGCGTATACATTTATGCGCAACGGAGTACCAATGAACCCACTTTTGCGCCTAGCATTCTCAGAGAACCCATTGCCCACGGGATTCAATTCCACGCTGTTTGCTAACCGTACAGACTTTTACGGCGTCATGCAAAACTCTATCAAAGCTTTAACAACCTAAATAATAAATCAAATTTTTGAATGGGTAATCTTTTTTCACACTACTATAATATGCTAATGGATACTAAAAAATGGGGGAAACCGTTATGGACCACCATGTTTGCCGTGGCGGCGAATTTTCCAGAAGAAATTGACGAAAAGAACAAAGAACATCGAAAAATCTTACACTGGTATCGTCAATTTTTCAAGTCCATACCACATATACTCCCGTGCTCATATTGTAGATGCTCTTCAGAGAATGTCATTTCGAAAGTAGTGAAGTGGGATTTTAGAAGCAGGGAATCGCTGTTGTTCAGTATATATTTGTGGAAATCAATAGTAAACGAAAAACTGAACGCACAGGATAATAGGAAAAGAAAGTCACCACCTTTTGAACAAGTCGTGGCAAGATACCGTAAATTCCATGTAGGTCATAAAAAGTCTAATGTTAAAAAAACGGTACAAAAAAAATGACCTAAATATATTATGAACTATTAAGGAAATATGGACGACCAGTGTGAGAGTATTGAAGATAATTCACCTTTTGTAAAAGAGTTACTGGAGGACTTTATTGAAAATTTCAGCAAACATAGAAGTGTTGTCGACGAATTGTGCTTGACGCCTGTTTATCGGTATATTAGTATTAAGTTCCGCAAACATATAAACATAGCATATGGAGTCATTCTACTGTTTCTTATGGTAAATATTTTAACTTTATTGATTCTGTGGGATGTACGTTCAATAGTCAGGAGAGTCCGAAAATTACAATAAAATACACACAGGGCGATGTTTATCTAAACAACGAAGGTTTCATAGTCAGGGAACCGGGAGTAGTCCTGAAAGAATTTTTCCGTATTACCTGAGTTTAATCCATTGGAAAGAATGGCTGGTGGTGTTATTACCCTGAAATTGGGCTGGTTGTTTAGGAAAATTGCGGCTACTACAAGCACCGCTCCAATTGTTTGACGTGTGCACGACGACTGTGCGTATCCGACCAGAGCGTCTGGTGCATATTTGTCCAGGATTTCCTTTGGTGCTAGCAGATAGAACAGCCCTAATGCCAGAGTGGCAACGGTGATCGTAGTAGACAGTGTGATTGAGCTGGACATTCTTTCTTATCTTGTACTTTAAAAAGTTGGAAAATGATTATTTGGTTAGAAACGAGGTCTCTAGAAAAATGTAATATATGTAAGTTAGGAAAATAATTTTTGTCTGTGCTAATATTTAAGAAACGTTTAAAGTCTCTTAGAATAAACTGCAACACCGAAAGCGAGATGAATACAACACAATACCCGGTAAATTATCTGCAAAAATTCTTCGAGTCGGATCGAGAAATGAGGGACTCGTATATAGGCGGAATCAATACACGCCCAGGGTCTGACAGCGAAAACGTCGCAGCCGCCAACCGACGTCAATCGCTTGCATATGATTTGAGAATGAATATCCCCAGTATCCCAAATGGCGGCGAATCGCTCGTCGACGATGAATCTGACGACTTAAAGATGCGCTATTTGTCAAGCCGTGATTTGAATGTTTATAAAACACATCTGACTGAACCCGCCCGCATTGCCAATTCCGACGAGGAATATTACCTACGGACAAGACCCGTCTCGTCTCGACCCAGGGATCTGCCTCGTATAGACGACCGATTTACTCTTGTAAATTTCAGCACAAGAGACTTACCGACTGATAAACAAAACATGATACCCGAATTTGATAAGTATACCTCGCTCGTTGAACGGCATAAAGGACTTCCCAATATCGATACTGTTTCTTATGAAGCAATTAAGTTATCACATGTTCCATTCGACGCATCAAATTACGTGTCGTCGGATTCGTGGACGAGAGGTGGCCGGGATTCTAGGCAATAATTGCAATATGTGTAAACTTTCAAACGGCGCAATAAACACCCCCGTTCAAAAACGTAAATTTTTTTTTCCCACTTGATGAATATTAGGACAAGTTAGTACAAAACAAGATACAAAAAACACGTATCCAATCCAATACTAAATTATTACACAAATGGCCCCTTCTGGAAAACCCGTAAAGACCAGTGCAACCAACTCGTCTTCTGCAAAGACCGCGTCAAAAAAGAAAAACGCAGTACTCAGTCCCGCTGTAGTAGTTGATGAAGACAACAGCGCCGTAGCCGTCGAGAACCCAACGGTCGAAACTGCATCCGCTACAGACTCGTCAAGCGAGCAGACCGAATCGGAGGACGCTAAGAAACAACTGGTAGATGTATCGTCCTTGATCGGTCAGCTCAAGGAGGATTTTGCCGCGTCTATCGCGGGCATGAAGCTCATCTTCTCCCGGGTACGCGAACTCGAGAAGGCGCATAATAAAGAAAAGCGCGCGAAAGGATCACGTAAGCGCAAAAGTCCCGAATCTGACACTCCCGTAGAACCGAAGCCCGAAAAACTGTTTGAAATCGAAGAGCCTTTGCGCGAGTTCCTCGGCACTCCTCTGGGCGAAAAGGTCGGCAAGAAAGCCGCACGGAAGGCCATTTCGGTGTATATTAATGATAATAAGTTACAGGATCCCGAAGACCACACTTTGATCAAACCGGACGAGAAATTGGGAAATCTATTCGGAATTCCTCGGTTCGTGACGACGAAAGGCCGACACGGATACTCAAACTTGAACGCACTTCGTTACATCCAAAATTATTTCATCGTGCCAAAGGTCGAGGAAGTCCCACCTCTCCAGGAAGTTCCCGTATCCGTGTAAAGCAATTCATTCGCAAATATATCTACTCTAAACACGCATAGAAATTGGTGCTTGTATTTAGAATCAATTTCCTATTTACCCAGAGCGTGAATGTAACATGTATATCGTTTCTAACGAAAAATAATGGACATTGCTATGATTACGATAAAGACAACGGCGATGATCACACAACACTCTGTTTGGCTTTCAATGTTGTCTTCTGTGGTTTGTATTATTGGCACTGGATCGATCTCTATGTCAACCAGTGTTGGCCAGAAAGGCGGCGATTATCAGTAGCGTCGCTCATCGGCGTTTGACATTATTCATAGACAAAAAAATTTTCTAGCGCAGGCGTATGGGTGAGTTGGAACGCTTGGTGCAAATGAATAGACTTTGTATTGGCACGAAATCATTGACAAATGCGCTAAAAAACGCATCAACTGGATTGAAAAATGTGGAATGGGTGAACGATTTATACGCTAGGGCAAATCCAGAATGTTACCGCCCAATACCTGTTATACGTCGCTCGTGCTATTACGCCAGTATAAATACAAAATACGGACCGCCTTCACTGATCAGCGAGTCTCAAAACGGAACCTTGATTGTAGACGACCTAAACGACTGGGAACTGTTGTAGACCGCGTTTAGACTAAATAATTTATTACTCGAACACGTAATAGAGGAAATTTTACCATTCCTGATGGCCGATACCGTTATCGACGTTCAAAGCGACGGTTCTGTCCCTTTTCAAAATCGCAATAATAAGACTAGAGGCCTCGTGAAAGTTGTCGGTACAGCGCTGGTATTAGTAACACTATACGCACTTTATGGCGAATATGTCAGACATCTCATTTTTGATAAGTAATTACAACCTTAGCCGGGCAACCTAATAAATTTACCGCATTTCCTTCAAGAGGTATAATTAAAATGTCACTAGACGTCCACAATAAAGAGTACATGTATCCATCAATTTGTCGATTCGGCGGAACATAGAGAGGATTCCCGCCCATGCTAGCAGTGACAACGCACGTTATAGAAACAATTTTACTTGCAACTACACCATGTGGAATTTGCACAACTTGGGTATCCAGAAGCGGCATCGACAAGGAGTTGATAGGTTTTACGCGCGTCAATAGCGCTCCAGAAGTCCCCGCGTCGATATATCCAGCGACCGTCAAATCACCATTATTTTCGATCGCCAATCCGCCGTTTTTCAAATTCGCTATAGAGGTTGATCCACTGTACCATTTGAATTGATACGAATCTGAAGGGACAGACGCCCACATTGCTTGCGTTTCGACACCGAAGGCAAAATCTGCACTAAACGTGCCCAGCAGTGGACAGAGGATCAACTTGGTACCTAGCGACCGCGTCGTATACGAAGGTGCTGCTGGGCTCGAACTGCTTTTGAACATGATCATATTGGATGTTGGATGACTCAACGTCATATCACCCGCGACATTCAACGCACCATCGCCGGACAGCGTATTAAGCACGCGCGATGAGGTATTGATTGAAACATTTCCCGTGGACCGTGTGATTAGAAAGGGTGTACCCGCATATAGACCGGAATTGTCAAATGTACACACGGCGTAATCCGCACCGACGTTCCCACTGGACACGACACCGTTTAACCCGATTCCAATTTTTTGCGCCCCTGCATTATCCCGTAAAACGTGGTGGAAGGTGACCCCGCTCCCCGATGACCCCATATCCGTTCGTAGTATTCCCGACGCACCAATCGTTACATTCGACGAGACCGCAAGAGGGCCAGTCAGCGAAATAATCCCAGTTGCGTCTAACGACCCCACGCGGATATCGGCAAGACTAACCGGTGTGACCGACCCGCCCGTCGCGGAACTCAGAGGCGGTGCTGCAAGATATGAAGTTGTTACTTTACGGGTATTCTCATCAAAGTAAACCGCAACTTCGCTTTTCGCATACAGCGAACAAGTCGACCCTGTCGCCGGAGACTGGGTCGTCCACGCGGTTTCTAGCGTGGCAACACGAAGTGTGCCGTCGTATCCGATGATCTTACGGACTTGACCCGTATTTACACCACTGGTAACTCGGACCCACCAATTTGTGTACGCATCTGAAGTTGTCGATGCGCTCGCACTTAGCGCCAACTGACTGGTCGTGTATCCCGCTTGTGAAGGCAACGTGTCTGCGAAATCCACCGTGCCTTGGTTAATCACGTTGCCGAGCGAAGTGTCGTTTGCAATTTGCCATCGCTTCATAACAATACCACGGTCTCCGGCGGTCTTTGGTCTGTTTGCCAAGTTGTCCGCAGTGTGCGGAAAACCTACGTGGATAAATCCGTCTGCACATACGACACGGTTCGCTCGCAGGTCACAGTACTCGATTTCAGACAAGGCCGTCGTAGGAGACGTCGTGAAAAGGAATTCGTTGCGTATTGAATTAAACGACGAAGAGCCATAACAATTTGCGTACAAATCAACGATATCGCCCGACCCAGGTCGAGTGGTTGTCCATAAAGATGTGCTGGCGAACTGGACAATATTCGTGGCACCGTTGTACGCCAAGATCTTACGGACTTGGTTGGCGGTCGACCCGGTCCGTGCCTTTATATACCAACCGACATACTTCCCTGTCGCGGCAGATGCAGTCGAAGGCAACACAACCGAGTACGCGTTGGGGGCTGTTGTCTGCGAGGTCAGTGTAAACGACACAGTCGGAGTCATCGTCAAATCGATCACATTCCCCGCACCCGTATCGGTTTCGCCCTGATATCGCGCAAACACAACAGCCTGCGTGCCGACGTCGAGGGAATTCACATTATAAACGCTCTTTCCACTTTGACTGCTCGTCTGTCCAGATCCCGATACCTGAAACACGCGTTGATTCCCAGAATACCAGCCAAACGTCTGTGCACTGGTTGGTACCGACGTCCAAAATTCATTATCGCCGATTCCATACGCATATTCAGAATGTCCAGATGCAAGATCAGCACACAAAACACCCCGCGTTCCAATACTTCGCGCTTGCAACGTTGGGGCATTAAACGAACTACTCGTGTAAATGCTACACCCGCCCAGATAGATATCTTTACTGTCATTGCGCATTATCAGCGGCACATCAACTAGCGCGCCAGTGGACGTCGAGTGTCGTCGGAATTGAAGTGAATTGGTGTCCCCAGATGCCATCATGATAGACCACCCGGTTTGACCCAATTCATTCCGAAAAACTAGATTCGCCGATGACGTACCGACTTGGCTTGTCGTCGTCAAAGACCCCGCGCTCACTAAATTACCGCCAAGTGTCAACGAGCCTGTGAAATACGAATCCGATCCGGAATAAATACCACCGGGTAGTCGGAGAGCACCAGTTCCGACTCCAGTAGATCCAGACGTACCGTAGAGTTCCACGTGTCTGTCGGAACGATAGATTTTGACAGTCGCGGACGCACTCGACCCAGTGTCATCGTAAGCCGAAAGCGTATAATTGCTCCCGTTATTTGTCCCGGTTTCGCTGCCAGTGAGAGAAACGTTCCAGCGCTTGGATGTCGTCTGTAGTATATGGTGAATTCCATCGGTGGATGTTACGGTCGTAAGCCCTCCGCTTTTCGCATATAAAGATCCCGCTGTAATCGTTTTATTCACATACAACCCACCGCTTGCAAGGCTTAACGTGGCATTGGTCGTAGTTGCATCCGAGTCTAAAGAACCGGGTAGCGATACGCTTCCGTCGGTATTGACAAGAACAGAGGACCCTAAACGCAACGATCCAGTGCTAGTAATGCTACTCCCCGTCCCATCCACATTGTATCCGATAGACAGACGTCGCACGCCATTCGAATCGTCGAATCCAATTACAGAATTCCCCGCGGCGTTCTTATTAGCAATAACAAGAACTGCGGGTTGTAAATGAGATCCCGTTATTTCATGCGCTTCTGTCGTTGAGATCGCACGTAACGTTGACGCAACGTACAGCTTACCACCGATTCTGGCATCAAGTCCAATGGATACACCCCCTGTGAAAACAGCACCCGCTGAAGTCGAATTGATAGCGTTGGTCGATGACGAGAATTTCACAGTTCCATCGGTTTCGAGACGTATTTGATCGGCGTTGGCTCCTGTCAACAACACAAGAGGTCGTACATTTCCAGTGCCTTTCTGTATCACACCCAAGTAATTCACCCCTCCGATCCCATCCGAAAGCAGCGTGACGCCTTCACTGTTGGCACTGTCAATGGCCCCGACACTAAACACATCCAAACTCACTCGACGCCCTGCTGTTGATTGCTTCTGTATCGATACGTGAAAATCCGCAGTCGACGTATCTGGATTGTAAATAGCGAAATTGTTGCCAATACAATTGGTCTGGATGTTGCTGGGTGTGTACCGCACGCTCCCGCCCAAGAGTATATCGAGACCAACAGCGAGCCCGCCGTTTAATACCGTACCGGCAGACGAAAGCGAGCTAGCATTCCTTGCATCGCCGACAATTAGCTGGACGCCGTCCAAAACATTGAAAGAGGTTGAATTTAGAGATACGCGCTTGACGGGTTGGTTTGCGCCGCCACCGGTAAACACGTCACCGGCCGCGTTGTACGAGCTCGTCGCTCCCACGGGCAGTGTTTCAAAATAGACACTCCCCCCGGCAATGACACGAATATCATCCTGGGCACTCCCCGTCGAATCAGGACCTTTGAATATGACAAGTTCAGTGGCGGAAGTTTGCGATGATGTCGAGAATCGTTCGCAAATTACACTGGTCAAGTTGGTGTCTGTAACAGTACCAGATCCAGCCAGGCCTCTGAACGCAACGAAGTTCGGAGTGGTCGACGACGGCTTTCCGATGTACACCGGCCCACCTACACTTAACGCAAGCCCAGTCTCGTCAAACGTCAACGACGACGTGCTCCTCAGCGCAGTTCCAGTGACCCCGTTTCCATACAAAATTTGCCCCACAGTCACCTGTGTCAATCCGGTTCCACCATACGCGACCTTTACTGGCGAGGATTGCCATTCGCCTACGTCGATAGCACCAACTCTCGTGACGTGCGATTGATCGGGGCTCGTTGCAATTATATTGTCTTGTTTAATGATCCCCTGTCCGCCGGTAATCTGACCCAAGCCGGAAAACTGCACAAAGGACAACGCATTCGTGCCGACTACATCGCTCCCGTTGATGGACGAACACATAAATCCCATGTGCGCATATTTCGTTCCAGATTCAACAAAGAAAAAAGACCCAGCCACAGTCGACCCAGCCGACATATCGCCAGAACGCTGCGGAGGCCCTGATGCTTGTACGATATAGACTCCATTCTCAACCGGATCTGTTTGTGATTTCAATAATACACGCATTCCCGTGGTCAACGTGACGTCGTCGATAATTTGGCCGGACGTCACACCCGTGGCCAATATAGTCGAGTATATAGTTGCAACTTGGACAGATTCTTTAGGATCAAACTTATTGATCGTTTCATCGAGATATCGCTTATTCACAGCGTCATACGCGTCAGTTGGATCTGCAAGGGATTTTATCGGAAAATTGTTCATGTTCACACTTCCAAAAAGTTTTGGTGTACCATCCCCAGAAATCCGGAATATTTCACTGCTTGAACTCCCCCCATTCTCGCCGCGGAATAACGAAACCTGGCTAGAAATCCCCGGTATTTGAACACGGAGGCTTTTGGCCGCTCCAACGCCGTTCGTATCAACTCCGAATCCTATAAACCCATCAGGTCCACCTGCTTCGGTCCACAGTACAATTCGCTTGCTTTCGATAACATTTCCAAGTACTAGCGACTTTGCGGCGAAAATACCCCCCGCAAACCGCGCGGAACCAATACCAGCGCTGTCGGAATCCAACGTACTACCGACATTCAAAACACCTCCAACTGACACACTCTGAACCGTGTGTAAACTTTCGCTCCATAAGGTTCGCTTGACACCCACGCCTCCATTAAACACAACACATCCTGTCTGTGTCGTCAACGAATCAGTCGTTTGTGGAAAAAGTACAGATCCATCGGTCTTCAGTGCAATCTGTTCCGTATTCCCGTACGTTTGGAAATATATCGGTCGACTGGCACCATTTCCTAAAACACTCGTTCCTATCTGATACGCTGATTTCGCACTGTTGTAATTTATGCAAAGATTCTCGGCATCCGTCAAGTCGTTGTTTTGACTGCCGAAAACAATGAAGCTGGTATCAGATTGTCCGTCTTTGGCACTGCGTAAGTTAAATGTAGCGGGCTTCGTATTATCCGTATTTCGTACAAATAAACCAGAATCATCGACTTTCTCATATATGTACGGGTCGCCTTCATTGTTTATAAACGATGTATATTTAAGTCGAATTGAACTCATTTCAAAACCAATAGACTATACATTAGCGCTCCAAAAAAATTTATTTATCAAACTATATACGCGCTAGTTGTATGTGAACGTAACGACGTGATTTAAAAGCCGCCAAGTCTCCTGGATGGATGAGACTACCACGCGCCGCATTATTTGCAGGCTTTTTCCAAATCCAAAACGTTCATGTTTGTATTTATGAAGGACCATTTTGATTCCAAAGAATCTTTTGTGCAAACGCCCATCCATCCTGGGACGGCACTGGAACCAACATTTGCGGCTCGGTTGTCAGCACAACCCATTCGAATGAATGTGGTTGACTGTTGCGTGAATATCCATGTCTATGTATCAGTGTAGACGTGATCCTTACGCGTACCCCATCCTGTTTGTGGAAGCTTGGCCTGTGCCCAGTCAAATCCACCCGTCGACGATACAGTGCCACCAGTGTTGCCGAGGTGACCGCCGTTCCAATCCCACCCAGTTCGTGGTAAAATTGTTGTAGAACATTTGTTTTCAAATGGGTTCCACACCTTGTCCCTACCACAGTTTCCCTTCGGCCCGAACCCTTTGACACATTCACCTTTATCATAATCGGGTCTTTGACCAGGAGCACATACCATTCGAACGAATGGTTGACCCTCACGTGTATATTCCTCTAGATACTCCATCGGTGCCTGGTAATTAGGATTGTAACCATATTGGCTCAATACAGACGGTTGACGTGGCTGCGGTCGGCGATAGTGGCCTGCATCCATCGTGGATGATCCATTTCTCTCAACTGCTGTGAGAAGCCTCTTCAACAGCGCATTTGTTGACGGGCCGCTGGAACGGCTCTTGGATGGAGTTTTTCGTTTTGGTTTGGATTTTGATGCGGTTCGCGGTGCCATTTTAGTAAAGGAAAAAATAAATAAAAAAGATACCTCTAAAACTTTCTACTAACTCATAACCAGGAAAAAAAAATAGCATATTAAACTTTATAAGTCTTTTATTAATATTCTTATTCTGATTATTTCGTTTTACTACCAGTACTTGTTTATGAACCCGGGCATTTCACGTCCGCGGTCGTTGTGAGTGACACTAGGAGCGGGCAAAGGCAATTCGTTTACAGGATTTACATCAAAAGAGTTATAATTTCGAATGTGCATGGTGATGTTCGCGACAATCATGGGCACTGTACGCGCGACCACTATGGTGTCGATGCGCAACATTTCCGCATATAGTGATCGTGAGTCGGTGTAGGCGAATCCGTCGTCGACTGCTTCTTTTATAATCAGAAGCAGATCATCTTCTGATTGTGGTCCTATTTTGTAACCCTTTTTAGCAACTTGTTTGATGATAGCATCTTGCAACGTTTGTAAATTTGAATCAGAGAATATCGCCTGTATGAACACGTCGGATTTGGGATAACCCGCCGGTGCCCTAACGTTCCGTGGATTAAGAATACTTTTAGGCGTTGGTAGGGTCACTATATCCTCTGCTTTGTACGAAGCACCAAACACATCGATTCGCGGGTCATAATACAATACAGCATCAGAAGGATGAACATTTTCGCGGATTATGTAATCGTTTGAAGGCATTATTAAAAAGGTGCGTGGTGTTTATTTTGTTTACTGCGAAAAAAAATTACGAATCAGACGGATTTTGGGTACTATCGAAAAGAACAGGCCTTCGTCCACGGTGTGAACGATAAGGCGGGTTACAATTAGCAGTATCTTCTTTGCAAGTTTCCGGTGGAAGTTTGTAAAGGTAATCTTGAAATTCACCGTTATCAATATACCGCGGAACGGTATAGAACATTAATTGTTCTTTTTTGCGCTCCCAAATATCTTCCGCGTTTTTGAACATTTCATCACCCTCGTTGAAAGCATCCCGTATCTCCTTTTGAACGATCGGATCGTTCACGTCGGCGGGTGGAATCAAGTAATCTTCCGTGCCGTACATGGTTGGATCTGGGTTCATGAGCGGATTCGACGCGGTTGGGTGCATTCGCTTTGTTGTTTTTCGCGGCCGTGGTCGAAGTTCTGTTGAAGTATCGAACTGCTCGTGATCGTGATCAGATTCGCATGACGCGACTTGGAGGAAATAGTATGCAATACATGCTATGGGAATTGCCGAAACAAAAATAAAAGGCTTCAGTGATTTGCGATAGAACGCAACAACCACTCCCAGATAAATAAAAAACCGCGTCAATGCGTTAAGTTGTTCGTTTGTGCTAAGTTTTTGACACGGTAGGAATTCCGCCAAGCGGTCGGACCGCAGTAAAAACGAGATATCATCCAACCAGAATTCATCGACAACAGTCGCGCCCATTGCCGTCGTCTTCAGAGAGCGTGTGCGCTGTTGAGGTTTTGACGATACGGTTTTGTTAGATCCCAGTCCATTCGTAGCTTGCGCTTCTACGATTTTCGACTCGATGTCGTCATTAACAATGATTTCCTTGACTGGTAAATTATCATCTTTCCAATCCATAATGTATTTGTAATTTGTATACGACAAGCTCTTAATGTATTCCATTTAATAATAAAAATATACTCTTGCGTTTTGCGCCAGTTCAAAATGATATCACTACTGTTTTGGAATACATTTCATTAAACGCATACTTTGTCGAAGCAAAGCGCCTTCATCCAATTGCCCCGAATTCATCTTTGCCGTGATCCGGTTGGATATTTTTTGAACAACACTCATGATATCAATTGGCCCACCGTCGCCGTTGTCGCTTAATAGAAGCCTAACGACGTCCATGTGGTTAACGGCACCAGATGGATTTTCAGCAGCTATGTGCTCCATCTTTTGTCGAATATAAGCCGAGTTTTCTTCGTTCATTGATTCGCCTATATCCTGAGAAATCTCAGCAAGCATCTCTTGCCAGACGTCGTCTTCAGTTCCAGTCGAGGTGATGTCTAACTTCCGCTGAAAATGACGATTCAAAATATTATCTCCCATAACTTGTTCTTCTGCAGAAAGCTTCTCATAAGACTTTGTTGCAAGTTTTGCATAGATGCAAAGATTTGATAGGAACATCAGAAGCGTGTGTTCGTTGGAAGGTTCTAGCGAAAGACACCGGCGACGATTCAGGTAGGAAAGATCCCTTAACACCGTCGCGTCATTGTTCAGAATCCTATTCTTGAAACCGTTATGATATGATAGAAATTGACCAGGAGATACTTCGTCCTTGAATAAGTTCCTGTTTTTTATTTTGAGCGTTTCAATTGCTTTTACGTATTCAGAATAACATCCACAGAAAACATCGATGAATGCGGCCGTTTTTTCACTGTCATTAACTTCCATTCTAAATGTTATATTTGCGGGCTTATTGCTAATTCATAAGATATAAAATAAACCACAGATTCTGAACGCGCGATCTTATTTAAACGATATTAAGAAACAAGTGGTTGTTCGTCTTCATCCCCTTGACGCTATAGTGCGTAGCCAATAATTAATGACACGGAACTTTCGTTCCATGTCCTTCGATGTGACGTCATTGTTTACCACAGAGTTGTAAATTGATGACATCATCGATTAACTAAAAAGTTTCTATAAAAGCGAGCGACCCACATCCTTTTGTCCTCACCCACCTCGCATCCTTCTCAAAGGTAAGCAACCCACCCTTCATACACGCTTCAGAAACACACTCACGTCAGCGCTGATGTTATATTTTTTAGTGAACTTGGTGTGGTCAGTCGGATTGCTCGTCTAAACACACAAACGCATCCGCAAATGCAAGTCAGAAATGCCCCGAGTTTCGGTGAAAGGAGGTAAAGTTATGTCGTTTGCACATTCTTTTCAAAAGTATTCATGTTAGGGGGGCCATTGATCTGAATTTTATTTTCACTCCATAGAATCAAAATTCGGGACTTGACAAGCCTAGGGAATGCAAAAACCATTATCCCTGTACACTAGATTGTACGTAGTATTATGTCATTAATTAGTGGCCGTACTAGCACACGATTAAAACCGCTAGCTGATGTCACGTGAAGAGAAATATATTAATTTTACGTGTAAATTAAATAAAATGATTAAACACCGCATAACCCACACTTTGTGGGTAATGGACTACGCATACGCACCAGGTCCCGTTCCGCGGTTTCGCGAAATACAATTCTTCTTCGCTCCGTGAGTAGTATTTGGCCAACTTCTGGAAAAGTGTCCCGCGGTTGGACGAGACATAACGATCGAGGCGGCACGGAGCTCCAAGTCCTTCTTCCATGACGGCATGAATAGGATTGAAACGAATTCTCCCACGCTCGTCGCGTTCGGAATTTTCGATAAGCGTTCCGAGTTGAAGTGCCAGTGTCCGAGCGGAAGCAGGGGTGTGGTGTGCTCCGCGATTTGTGGAGGTGTTCTTGGAGAGAGACATTGTAGCAGACGTGTGTGGAAAAAACGCGTTTCCCGTTGGTGGGAAAGAAGGAAACGAGAAAAAAGACATACACGTGACGGCCAATATATTTAATATAGATGTTCTCCCACTGGTTTTTTTCAACCAATTCGCCAGAAAGTATATGAGCTTGGAAGTGCGAGAGAATAAGTGCTTCAGCTGAACGACAATCCTCCACCTTCTTCGTTGTGAATATGGGATTGTGGTAATAGGTATTGTATCGACGGTGGAGGTTATTAATATCTGCCTTCCAATACCCAACCTTGACATGGTTCACAAATTCGCTTGTGACGCAGTAGATGTGCCCTGATGCTTGTTTAGGGAGCTTCCGATGAACGGGTATTTCTGCATTTTCGTATGGCCTTTTGTCTGGTCTCGTATTTTCGTCTGTTCGCGCAGTTAAGGGGCGGTTGTAGCAATTTTCAGCGACTTCTATGAGGAGAGACACATCTCGGGAGATGTACCTATGATACACATCAATTGCATGCACTCGGAAATCGATCCAGAAGTAACATACAATCAAAACAGCCAACTGTGGAATCACCCTGTGGTAACTAGAATAAGTACATACAGGATTGAAATTGGAAAGTAAAAACAAACACACTCATAGACACCACACGCACACACCAGGTCCCGTTCCGTGGTTTGTACGTATGTTTACATACCATGTACCGGCAAGACGACCGCGTGGTATCGCTAAATACAAATCTTCTTCGCTCCGCGAGTAGTATTTGGCCAACTTCTGGAAAAGTATCCCGCAGTTGGACGAGACATAACGGTCGAGGCGACACGGAGCTCCAAGTCCAATATTGACGTTAAGTTAGGTCGGCTAGTTATTGACACTCTACTTTAGATAGGTGACAAAGTCGTATTAAATGTTGAAAACACTGAGCCTTTTTCAACTCGTCGAAGCTCGGCGATTTCCACATCTCGTACACGTTGAGAAAATCGTCCCCACGTGCATGGATGTCATCGAAAACGGACACTTCGCACTTAACGATCCCATCTTCGTATGGCTTGCAGATGTGTTCGTTAAAGAACTGGCGCATTGTTCCGGGCTGAATCACATTCATAGTGTTGAAAAGTACCTCCAAGTCGGCCACGGTGCCATGTTCCGGGAACGAATCTTTCAAAAAAGCAATAAATGCCTTGAAATATACATTGAATTTCAAACACCGGGAGTCCATTATTGCAAATTTTGTTTTATTTAGAGCAAACGCGGAGGATATTTAATAGAGTGAAAAAAATTCGTGCCGATTAAACGGGCGTTGAATGATAGCGGGAATCATCACGTGATACACGTGTCTTTCGAACGCGTCGGTCCACTGACGCCAAATGCCGTCTGTTCCTTCTCCACACACAGACCCCTTTTTTATAACGCGCTCATGGGTCTCGTTGAACCTAGCTTTAAAACGCCATCAAGCACGGCACCTTGCATCCCTCCATACGCCCGACGTCGTTCGCTATATACCCACCCAGACGTCCAAAGTCCCCCGCCCGTGTTGCGGTATACCGACGTCGTTCAAGTCGACGATCTAATAACACGAGGCGACATCGAATACAAGAGGCTCTTAAAGGCGCTAGAAAATAACGACACACAAGAACTGGAAAATATCACTTATTTATTCGATCTCCTCGATGCAAGGGAACTCTCGAATCTTTTAAAAGTCGCCTGTGCAAAATCGGCACGCGCCGTGGCACTCGTAACCACCGGGCGCCGTCGGTTCTACTTGTCCAAAATCGGGCTTATAAAGCTAATCGACATTGCGTGCCAGACCGACAGCGTCGACGTCCTTCAACTCCTCGGCAACAAATTCCGCGCGGAACTTCTGACATTGCACGAAACCCCCCACGACGTCAAGTGGTTATTCGAACCCTTGTGTACCGTATTCGTAAATTCAGCACGGGGCGCATACGACTGGCTTGCTCAAAATAACCTGGGACTCGACCGCCTACCGCTAGAGGCACATTTGACTAGGCAACTCCTACTGGATTATGCCATGCAGAATAACGACGAGTACCTCGTCTCGAAAGTGACTCTGTACAACGATTCAGTATCGGAACCACGTCTCCGTCTCCTTCACGTAAATATAATGTAATACCTCATCAACATCCAGAGACGGAGGAAGTTCTTGATTCACACCCGTGTGGAAATTTTGAATATTAATAAGTTCGATATTATAAGTAGTCCGAATCCGTAAAATCTGTCCGTCATGTGGGTCAGGAGGCGCTTCGAAATTTAAAGTCGTCAACGTGTCGGTAGGGTCGATAATGATATGCGAATAGTTTCCCGTAGGGATAGTGTCCCCACTTGTTGGAGTGAAGCGTCGTGTTTGTTGGTTTTTTATTTTACTAGAAACGATCGCATCGACCTTCGTTTCAAGATCGCTGTTTGATACCAGATTAGACAACTTGTCGTCGATTTTCGTTTCAAAATCGCTCTTAGATACCAGATTAGACAACTTGTCATCGACTTTGGATACGTTATCCTGTATAGCAAGATCAACATACTGTTTGGAAACAGCTTCGGCGGGTGTAGATGGGTCTATGGGGACGGTTATTTTTTCCGACACGTTCAAAGTGCCAAACGAACCAGACGCGGATTCAAGTTTTTTCAAATGCGTCAACGCCGTATCCACAGTAATTGTACCTTCGGACATGACAAGACCGTCTCCGGCATTTTGAACCCGACTTTCACTTCCTATTCCAAGCGATGATAGTTGCGCATCAATATACCCTTTCGTTATCACATCGCCGGGAGCTTCTGGGGTGCGTACGTTGATGATTGGGAGGTGGTTCATGTTTAACGAACCGGTGAGAATTTCCACAGAACCCAACCGAGAAGTGGTGTATCGAGACATTTTAATTAGGCGGTGCAGTGTTTTAGTTACGTTTCAATGTTTGTTTCCTTCCTTATCCATAGAAAAAAAATCAAGCATTCAACTTTACATTTTGTGTTTTCGAGCGCCGATTAAACGAACAAGAGATCTCCTTTTTGGGATACTCGTATTCGTTCAAATCAAGAAGCGCGTTTATATTTTCAGTGTTTATTTTTTTAATACAATATAACTAGAATAAGAGACTGCTATTTAAAACATGTCGTTGAAAATCAATATCGCGATAACTTTTTCTGTTATTACATTTTTAATTATTGTATACTCTTTGGTAACACAGATCAAAGAAAATCGGGCGAAAGACGATAGGCTTAGATACCTAACCAAGGAGCTCGCCAAGAGAGACCGTATTATAGACTTGTTCGATGAATCCGACAAGGAATCTGATGACGACGAGAGCGGGGAGAATTCCGATTCAGATGTAGAAGATCCGGATGCGATTGCGAATACGTCGTGTGTGGTTTCAGCGAATGAAACGTCGTCAGAGCCCAAGATTATTGAAGTTGAATAAACGGCGATGCTGCTTTTTTTAACTCGTTTGCTGCGTTTTGGATCGAACTATGTGTTTTGAACCCAAACAGGCGCGTATAGCCGGTCGACGTGATCAGCGCAGTGCCTATCGACTTGGAATTTTTCATGAATTTTGCATTGATATCGCGATAAATGTTCGGATCGTAAGAAACAAAATATCCAAGCGTTCGCAGAGCAACACTCAAGTCGGCGAGATGCGTACGTCCCCCGAGATTGAACCCCGCGTTCATGAGCGAAATCTTATGCGTCAACATTGAACTGGATATCGGCCGGTTACACGCCGAGTACCGATATTCGAATTCATCCACGTCGTCAGAGAATCCACCGACGGAAAAACCCCCACCGTCCTCCATTCTACGCCCAAGATAATCGAATCGTCCGTTTATAGGGGTTTTCCGTCGTCGGTGGAGTGGAGTGAAAAACACCCGCCCGTGTCCGTCGTTTACGATTTTCATCTCAACATCGTGAAGGCGCAAATAGTCCGTTTCTTCGAACCGACGGAAAATACCGACCGGGAATAGTGTGTTACTCCCACCTTCAGACGAAAGTGGGCGGCCGTAGATTACGTCTTTGTGCGTGTAGAAGCCATATATCGGATGTCGGGTAATTTTCTCGGGTGTAATGGGTCCAGAACATGAATTCATTATATCGCACATTTTTTTTTTCATATATTGGATTTCATTTCGAGAGTCTTTTATTCCGGCGATTTGAATCGCCCCCGTCGAGAATACGTTGACGCTTAACAGGCGGTTACTGCATTCACTGTGCACACGGATGCCGACTTTATTGTAGAAGGTCCGCACGTTCTCGGCGTTTCGCGCATTCGCATAATTCGACTTCAGTGATATTATGCCTTTTTCGAGATCTTGCTCTGGTAGATACCGTCCCATCGCCAACGTGGAAATCTCCACTTTTCTATTAGGACATAGGACGACGGACACTGTAGTGACTTTAATACGCGGGTGCATGTTTTTATTGTAAAATAAAACGAGTCGTTCGTTTTGAGTGTATTTTTTTATCTGTTATAACATATCACGCGTCCGTTTCCATAGTTACGGAAATATTTGTATCTCCTCGGCTGTCATAGACAAAATGTATTCTACAGACGGCTCAATTAAACTGAAAGCTGTGAAGACAGCTCCTGGCGCAAATACCACCCAGCCGCCACTAAAATGGAAATTCCAAAAAGAAGATTATGCTAGTATACGAGAAGAGTATAATGATATCCGCCGGAAGTCGTCTTTAAAATCAGCAAGCCCAGTGACTATCAGATCCGAACATCGCGCGTTTGCCGACAAATATCCGCAGTTATATATGATGGCATCCAGTCCCGGTATTTGCGACAAGAACGTCCACTTGCTTCTAAGAATGAGTGAAATTGCCCAAAAAGAGGGAAAGAATGATATGGACATCGAGGCTGCTTATTGGGGTCAAAAGATAAGCGACGAACATGCAAATCCATCGCGAAAACAGTGAATCCTTTATTACAAAATCGTATTTTCGTAGGAGGCTTGCTCATAAACATTTGAACATTTAAGTGTAACTGGAATTCCGGATTGCATCATAAGCGACGCTACGAGGGGAACGTGATCCTTGACTGGTTTAGACAACCCTGCTGTCCTCGCAAACGTTTCCAACGCATCGATGTCGCCGTCGAAGGATTTCAACAAATCATCATACGTGACATCTTCGCAGTTGGGGTCAACTAAAAGTACCTCGGGATTTAGAAGCTCAAATGCTTCTACCGCACTTGCGAGATGGATCGCCCCAATTACAGCGGAAACAAGTACAAATGATAGCGGGGGGTTGCGATTGAATAACGACAGTCCTAATGACAATAAAATTATACGCACGGGCAACGAACTGAATATGTAATCAAATCTAGGGGGCATGTTGGGTCGGAGTTGCGCGGTGTATAAAAACGTCAAAACGATCACTATAGAGGCGAGTAGCGTATTTTGCATAGCACCATTCACGCGATTAGAAAGGGCGTCGTTATATACCTGTAAAAGCGATTGGGCCATTTTGTTCAACGAGCTGTAGTTTAAGTATGTGTTACAATCAACAACTATGATCTCTATCAATAAAAAAAATCATTCCATCGCATAATTGTCTTTGTTAAATTCAGAAACAGGTTTACTTACTACATGGATCTGCAAAGGGGTTTCCCGCGGCGTCGCGTAATTGTGCTGAACCGTCGGGATTAAGTTCACATTATCAAGGGTACGTGTAAAGAAATCTGGCAAAGAAATCGTATCAGATATAGACTTAAAGGTGGTAGTTGCACTCTCGATAAATACAGTCACGTCTTCTCTGTCACTTGCCATGTTGACGCTCATTTCATGGTACAGTCGACTGGCAAGCGCTTCGTATTGCCCTATTGCGACTGAAGTGCTTGCGATTCGTTCAGGAATTTTAAGTGCCTTCGGGACACCGACAATGCCCGAGGATATGTACAAAAAGGTACCAATCCCGTTGCGAAATTCGTCAAGTCTAGCTGTCGGTAGTAATAGAGTCGTGGTCGCGGTTCCGGCTGCAATAGCCGCAGTTGCGAGACTACATATCAAACTGAACCGTTTTAGCCACGAAACCCATACGCGCAATAATTTCGACCTCGACTGGCACGACTCGGCTAATTCAACGCAAGTTTTTTCATTTAAAAGCGACCAGAGAGGTCTCTTGTTTCGGTTTGTAATCTCTGACGGAATATCCATGTATAAACTATTGGTGAAAAAATAAAATTTGTCATTTACTTGGGCTCGTCTTCAACTTCTTCTAGACTAAAAGGACAAATCAACTCGTCTATGTTGTGTAACAATTCTGCTCTTTTTACAGGTTTAAACAACACAGCGTCGGCTCCGGCGCGCAGACACCTTGCACGCATAGTTTCATCGGCTGTAACGACCAAGATAGGTATGTCAATATTACGTTTTCTAATCCCTTTGACAACTTCGATTCCATTTAAACCCGGCATATGGACATCAAGTATGATAAGAGAAAATGGATCAGTTTTTCGTGAGGCAACCAACTCAAGTGCGCGGGCACCATCCCCCACCGTCTCTACGGTTATGTTATTTCGCAAACTGAGCATACGTTGCATTATAGCCAACGAAATAGAATTATCCTCCGCGATAAGAACTCTTATATATCTATCATCCGGAAGAATGACCTCATCCTCTTCGCCATCGTCCACAACACCACCGTCCGCGGTATTATCGGCCTGTGTTTTTTTGTGATATTTCTTGCGTCTACCGCAAGAAAATTTCCATTTCATTTCTCAATTGAATGGTAGTTGCGTAGCCTAAATTAAATGATACAAAATAAATCACTAAATTCTAAGTGCACCGATTTGGGGTAGACTGGCGTGAACCAGTCAGGAAGAGTTTGATAATCTACAGAATAATTTAGGTCGTTCCCCTGTCTCCAATCATCATATTTGAAGTACTGAGTGCGTCTCGATTCCAGAAGCGAGTAAGTCCGTCTTGCTTGAAAAACAAACACTTTTTTTATTTTCATACTACAAAAACAATGCTGGAAGCCAATTCACAACAAGTAAACGGCGTTTGTTGGCAAAAAGTTCTAGAAAATTCCGCGTTATATTATACAGTTATATTAATTTTAAAATAAATAAATACAAGTGGTGTGAATTCGTCATATGCCATCGACTGCATTATTTCGGGGTTGTCCGACGACGACAGACACCGATGCGCGGCAGCTGTAAAATTAGAATGTTAAGAATCAAAACCGATCTCGGCTAAAACACGCGAACGAAAGTATAACTTACACTCCATCCACCTGCTCGGTTCCGTACTTTTCGTGTACCCGTCGTCGAAGCGAATGCATAGGGACCGGTTTGATTTTGTGAACTCCACAAAAAGTTTCGTAAAGTTCCCAAATATCGGCGAATGCAGTGTGGCGACCCGCCGCCACCTCTTGTGGGGTCAGTGCGCTCAGTCGCTCGTTGTCGAATTTCAGGAAGTGGTCAGTTTCCTGCGCGATGTCCGCGGTGTACCGAAGGACGTACGGACACTCTTCGACGATTGGGTGCGGGTACATTAAGCGGTAGAAGTACAGGATGTACATAAAAGCCGCCCCCCATCCCTCGATCTTGCGGTCGAGGTCGACATCGATTGCCTGCTCGTACGCCTTCACTGGATTGTTGACGAATTTTTGTTCCAGTGGTATTATTCGAATTCGACGTGCCATGCCACCGTCGCAGTTTTCAGTGGGTGGCACGTCATTACAGCACATGAAGAATGCTGCTTTTGGGTCGATTGTGAACTGGGTGCCGTATAGCTGGCGGACGTTGAAGGCGTCGTTCCCCGTCAGCTGTTTCACGACACTACATGCAATCAGATAGTTAGAATAAGTAACATAGAGATTTGCGTAAAATACGAATTGGGCTGTTCAATAACATACCCCGCATTCATTCGAGTGTTGGTTTCGGGCTCTTGTAACGTTATTATAGTCCGGCCCTTGGTGTCGACGAGTTCTGGAGACGCCGAATTCGACGCCTTCCTTTTTTGAGTCATTACAGAAACTGACATATCGCGCCAGTATTCGCCGAATGCTCTTGAAATGAGTTTCACGAGTTTCGACTTCCCGTTCGATCCCGAGCCGGTAAGGACATAGAGACGTTCCATTTCCGCCGCGGTTAGACATTTGGAAAGTGTTTTCCAAACGTATTCCCTAATTGTGAAGTCGGGGAATAGCGACTTCATGAACGCCTGCACTTGTAGGACTTTTGGGTCGTCGAATGATAGATGCTGGAATACCGTGGAGGTTGATATACTGAGGTAATCATCATATCGACCATCACGAAACACGGGCGATTCAGGGTCCGTAAAGTCAAGGACGCCGTTGCGGAATGCCATGAGGTGACGTGCAGAGTCCATTTTGTTCGCAACGTGTGGGTCATGGTGAAAGAAAAACGTCGATGCTTTTGCGAGAATTTGAGTCGACGTTTTCCCGCCCAACTTTCGGATAATCGAGTGCACTGCTTTGATACGGGCGGCTTTGATTTTTTTTTGTCGGACCTCGTCAACCTCTCCGTCGCCTGCATCTTCGACTTCGCCTTCCTCCGCCTCCTCGTCTTCTACATCATCCCCTTCAACGACTACCCCGTCGGCGACTTGATTGCCAATAGCAGCCGGCAAATCTTTTCTTCGAAATGTATCCGGATACATTTCGTGGATGAATAGTCGATATAAAGGGGCAATCACGAATATCAACGCCATCAAGGCGTCGTCGTTTCCAGGTTTGAATATGTGACCGCTGAATACAAGGAAGGCCTTTTTGTCCTTCCCAGCTTCGACTGCACAGAATTTGTGGCGGAAAACCGCCTCAAATACTTGCCCGATGTCGGCGTCTACGTTTGACAGCGGTGCTATCATTCGCCGGACTTCGGGCGTCAGCTGAAGACGAATTCCGAATTCTTCGAGACATTTCTCCTCTCTGGGAGAAATGTCCAGCGAGATCGCCGCGACTCCTGCGAACTGTCGTTCCATCTCCGCCGTGAGAGGCTGTCGCGGTAGAGATGGCATACCACAACACGCCTCGTCATAACACTTGAGAAAGGTACCTTGTTGTGTTATGACGAGGTAAAGCACCCGCGACGTGCGTCGGTGGTAGTTTCCCTTATAGGGACACCACCTGTCGTTCAATTTGACCACGAACGACAAACCGAGCGGGCGCTCTATCCGGAAGATGGAAAGAGGTAGATTATCTCCGAATACACGAGTATTTCTCAAGTGGGCCACATACGCGCTGATCTCCGCGTATGGAATGCCCTCGTCGATTTCGTATTGTGCGAGCGGGGCGGCGTGTTGGTTCGGACACATCGCCTCTGTTCGAATTGACGTATCCCGGAGAAGAACGTTGGTAAGCGGAACGAAACTATTTTCTTCGAGATCGAATATCTCGTAAAAACTGACATCTCTATTGTCCTTCGAGGAACCGGGCATCCTGAGTCCGCCCGAATATGGCGCCGTGTCGAATATTTTCGCCCAATTAATATGGGCTAGCGCGGGGCAAGTGTCGATGTTGAAATCTGCGAGAAACCGCGTCCGAATTTGCGCAATTGTCGATTTGGCATCCTGGACGGTGCACGAAAATGTTGGGAAATTCACGTGGAACTTGTGGTATGCTTGCCGTTTCCGGGAGAATATATGACGGATATTATTCTCCGTCCTGCCCTGAACGACGGTTGTCGCGGTTTCGACGAATAGCGAGTAAAACGCCTCGCAGGTACCGAGGCCATTGTGATCGACGATTGCTTCAAGGGTTCCCTGATCCGGGAAGTCTATATCCAGAAAGAAATAGAGCAACCGTCCGGGAAGAATCCGTTCTGAGAAATAGAACGATTCCCCTGCGTCGAGTGCGGCCAGGTAGAGGTCGAAAAAGCGGTCCTCGTCCGCTTTTGGGATGAACCATTTCCCGCCGACCATGCTTGTATGGGACGGCGCCTCCCCGTCATCGGCTACCTGATCGCGGAGATACGAGTCGATATTGTTCATGGGGTGATATAGTGGTCAAAGCGTGGGCGGGGTGTGAAAGTGCGATATCGCGCTGGCTTTTATATCACGTGATTTTATTTTTTGTCACTCACGCGCGTCGTCGCGGTGTGTTTACGATCTATATATCGAGATGGTTCGGTAAAGTCAGACAAGGGTTCAGCGGCTCTTTACATTGACACATGATAATTATTTCCAGATTGTAAACGGACGAATCCAACTACGAGAACAACAAAAATTCCGTCCTTCTTGAGTTTCATCTATCACATATCGGAACATAAGGTTCCTCGCGGTTTTTGCGTATGACCGCTCGCATTCGTTGTTCGCATCCTTTTGGGGCTCTTAGCAGCTGACAGAAATGCCCGCACATCGCGACAAATATCAAAGTTATAGACTCTATCGATTTAAATGTCAAACGCCCCCGTTTAAAATTGGACTTTATTTTTTTTCTTGAGCATGGATTATAAGAATGCCCTATGTGAATCCAAGAATTGCCTCGAAAAAATATGGCGTCTCTCAAAGAACCTTACAACGATGGGCAGATTCTGGAAAAATTCGTTACACCAGAACAGAGCGTGGTCATCGACGATTTTGGCTCGACGACCAACTCGAAGAGAAAACGAAAGACACGTCAATCAGA
>Ga0126314_10000147_pt1 | contig 37146 bp, 32 predicted proteins | sample Plot105B_FD_92535 | JGI IMG/M metagenome (GOLD analysis project Ga0126314, IMG submission 92535) | Serpentine soil microbial communities from UC McLaughlin Reserve, CA, USA - Plot105B | ecosystem: Environmental > Terrestrial > Soil > Grasslands | place: USA: UC McLaughlin Reserve, Lake County... | reverse complement strand
ACGTTCCGCACGGGCGCCGAAACTGGCCTCTGACTAAGTGCTTTGATGGTGGGAACAGCCCGACTCGAACGGGCGACCTCTTGTTTGTAAGACAAGCGCTCTAACCAGCTGAGCTATGCTCCCGGAGCGGTGCGACAGTCTATACACCCTGTCCGAACCAACGAGCCCGCGAGACGGAGAACGTGCCTGCGAAGGCTCCAAGATGGCGGTACGCCCCTGAGTTCAGTCCGGTAGTCATCGTCAGCCGCTGCGGCAGCCACTTCAGCGGTCACGTGCGCAGCCCGGTTGCTGTGGCTAGGGTCAGACAGTGCGCATCGTGGTGATTGGCGGCAGCGGTCACGTCGGCAGCTTCCTGGTTCCGCGTTTGGTTCGCGCTGGACACGAGGTGGTCAATTTCAGCCGCGGTGCCCGGGCTCCCTATTTCGACGACGAGGCGTGGTCGGAGGTCGAGCAGGTCCCGGTGGACCGGGCGGCCGAAGACACAGCCGGGACCTTCGGGAGGCGGGTCGCCGCGCTCGAGGCGGAGGTAGTGGTGGACATGATCTGCTTCACGCCCGCTTCGGCGAGTGCACTGGTGGCGGCACTGCGCGGACGTTGCGGGCACTTGCTCCACTGCGGGACCATCTGGCGGTACGGGCCTAGTGTCAAGCAGCCAATTCGGGAGGACGACACGTCGCCGCCATTCGGCGGCTACGGCACCCAGAAGGCCGCGATCGCCGAGCTCCTGGCTGCCGAAACCCGATCCGGCGGCCTGGTCACCACAGTGCTCCAGCCGGGTCACATCAGCGGCCCGGGCTGGACGCCAATCGGGCCGCTAGGAAATCTCGACCCGGACATCTGGTACGCCCTGTCCGCCGGTGAGGAGATCGCCGTCCCAGGCGTCGGCGCTGAGATCATGCACCACGTCCACGCTGACGACGTGGCGCAGGCATTCCAGCTGGCGGTAGAGCACCGCGACGCGGCCGCGGGGGAGTCGTTCAACGTGGTAGCGCCGTCGGCGCTGACGGCCCGCGGCTTCCTGGCGATCGCCGCAAGTTGGTTCGGGCAGACCGCCCGGATCCGCTCGGTGAGCTGGGCAGAGTTCCAGTCCGGCACCACCGCTGAGCACGCCGAATCCAGCTGGCAGCACCTCTCGCGCAGCCAGTTCGCCTCGATCGAGAAAGCCCGCACGCTCCTCGGCTACGCTCCGGCCTTCGAACCCGAGGCGGCTGTGCTGGACGGCATCCGCTGGCTGATCAACCACGATCAGCTCAACGTAGCCAACCGCCTGGTCGTTTAGCGCCGTATTCGAGGCGCTTGCGGCTCAAGTCCCAGAACGCGGCGCCGAGCAGCGGCCAGTATCAGGTCGGACCTGTCCGGTCGGGTCGCCCTCTAGCGATGATCCGTGATCACTAGTAATGAGACCCGCTGCTTGGAGACAGTTGCTCTAATCAGCTGGGTTATGCTCCCAGCACAAGCGCTCCGCGGTCGTGGAAGATAGCCGCTGGCGCGGTGGCCGTCCCAAGACAGCGCCGAGATCGAGAGAGTGGATGCCCAACAAGAACATCGCTCTGGCCCTCGGGGGCATCGTCGGTGCCGTTGGCTTGATCGCGATGATCCGCCTCGTGTCGGGTGCGTTCAGCCGGGGTATGACGAGTTTCGCCTGGATAGCGATTCTGCTGGCCATGCTTCCGTGGGTCGCATATTCGGCCTGGCGGGCGCGGCACGGACACCTTTCGTGGCGTAATGCCCTAGTGGTGCTCGCGCTCTGCGTCGTTGGACTGATCAGCGTTTGGTTGTTCACGCTTGGACCGGTCATCGCCCTGGCCTGCTCGCTCGCAGCCTTCACGGTTATCTGGGTGAGTGACTGGCCACCGCGTCGTAAGTCCAGCGGAGACAGCTTCGTGCGAATCGAAGAGTTGCAGAGCCCGGATCTCGACCACAGCGGGCCGTGAACCGCTCGCAGTAGAGTGGTCCTTTGTGGCTGGACCCGATTTCCACGCTGAACTGACCGAGCTCGACAAGGCGCTGAGCTCCATTGAGGCCGTAGTGGACCCAGCCAAAAAGGCCGGGGAAATCACCGAACTCGAACGTCAGGTCGCTGCGCCGAACCTCTGGGACGACCAGGACAACGCCCAGCGCATCACCTCCCGCTTGTCAACGCTGCAGGCTGAAGTTGATCGCGTGCGGAGTCTGAGGTCCCGGCTGGATGACCTCGGTGTGCTTGTCGAACTTGCCCAAGACGAGGCAGATGCCGCCGCCCTTGCGGAAGCCGAGGCAGAACTCGCCTCATTGCGGACTGCGATCGATGCTCTCGAGGTTCGCACACTCCTGTCCGGCGACTACGACGATCGGGATGCGCTGGTGACGATCCGCTCCGAGGCCGGAGGCATTGACGCTGCCGACTTCGCCGCCATGTTGCTGCGGATGTATCTCCGCTGGGCTGAGCGGCACAGCTATCCGACTGAGGTGTACGACACTTCCTATGCCGAGGAAGCGGGAATCAAATCGGCTACCTTCCAGGTCAATGCGCCCTATGCGTACGGCACTCTCTCGGTCGAGCAGGGAACTCATCGTCTGGTGCGGATCTCACCGTTTGACAACCAGGGCCGCCGGCAGACCTCGTTCGCCGGAGTCGAGGTGCTCCCGGTCACCGAGGCGACCGATCACATTGACATCCCTGAGTCCGACCTGCGGATTGACGTCTTCCGTTCCTCGGGGCCCGGAGGACAAAGCGTGAACACAACCGACTCGGCCGTTCGGATCACTCACCTTCCAACTGGGATCGTCGTTTCCTGCCAGAACGAAAAGTCTCAGCTGCAGAACAAGGCGGCCGCGATGAGGGTGTTGCAGTCCCGACTGCTGGAACGCGCACGACAGGAGCGGGAGGCGCGGCTCAACGCGTTGCGGGGCGATGGCGGCAATAGTTGGGGCTCGCAGATGCGCTCGTACGTGCTGCATCCGTACCAGATGGTCAAGGACCTTCGCACCGACTATGAAGTGTCGAACCCGGATTCCGTCTTCGACGGCGACATCGACGGCTTCATCGAGTCCGGTATCCGTTGGCGGAAGACCAAATAGCTCATCGTGGCCTGATCGGCCCGGCCCGCGCACCTTGGGACCAGCTCCGTGGCGCGTCTGACATGCTCAGGTGGGCTCGCCGCATTTCGACACATCGTCCGAATTGGCCATCGGCCCAGGGCCTTCACCTAAACTCGACGCTGGCCGTGGGGTGGCGCCCGTGCGTGTGGACCCCAACGTCTATCCGGCCAGGGCTGAACTGTGATTCGTTTCGACCACGTCACCAAGACCTACGACGGGCAACGCCGCGCCGCACTCGCGGACATCGATGTTGAGATCGCGAAAGGCGAGTTCGTCTTCCTTGTCGGCGCCTCCGGATCTGGCAAGTCGACGTTCTTGAGGCTTATCCTGCGCGAACAGCGGCCGACGAAGGGAAGGGTCTTCGTTGCCGGGCGGGAGCTGAACAAGCTCGCCACCTGGAAGGTCCCTGCGATGCGTCGCCAAATCGGGACGGTTTTCCAGGACTTCCGGTTGCTGCCCAACAAGACGGTTACCGAAAACGTCGCCTTTGCCCTCCAAGTCATCGGCAAGCCCGCATCGACCATCAAGCGCGTCGTGCCGGAGGTTTTGGAGCTTGTGGGGCTGAACGGCAAGGGCAGTCGGCTACCCGAGGAACTGTCTGGCGGGGAGCAGCAGCGGGTCGCAATCGCGCGGGCCTTCGTGAACCGGCCGATGATTCTCATCGCGGACGAGCCGACGGGAAACCTGGATCCGACAACCAGCGTCGGGATCATGAAGCTGCTCGACCGGATCAATCGGGCCGATACCACCGTGCTCATGGCGACCCACGACTCGACGATCGTTGACCAGATGCGCAAGCGGGTCATCGAGCTTGATGACGGCCTGGTGGTCCGTGATCAGAGCCGCGGCGTCTACGGCTATCAGTGACCGGCAGGCTCGACCAATCGATCTGAAGAAGGACCTGAATGCGCTTCCGCCATATCCTCTCCGAGACCCGTGCCGGGCTACTGCAGAACCTGACCATGACACTCGGCGTCGTCATGACCATGTGGGTATCGCTCTCGCTCTTCGGCGCTGGACTGTTGGCCAACCAGCAAGTCGATCTAATGAAGGGCCGTTGGTACGACAAGATCGAAATCTCGATTTTCCTGTGCACCAAGGACACCAGAGGCGATCAATGCGAACCCGGGCAAGACGCCACGCCGGCGCAGAAAGACGCGATCCGACAGACCTTGGAGGCAAATCCCGAAGTTGCGGCCGGCGGTGTGTACTTCGAAACCAAGGAGGAGGCCTACGCGGAGTTCCAGAGGGCCTATGAAGGAAGCCCCATCCAGGACTCCCTGACCGCCGAGCAGATGCAGGAATCTTTCCGGGTCAAGCTCAAGAACCCCGAGCAGTATCAGGGAGTCGTCAGCTCGGTAGTCGGGCTCGAAGGCGTCCAGAAGGTGCAGGACCTGCATCAGGTGCTCGACCCGGTCTTCTCGGCCCTCAACCTGCTTCAGTGGGCGACTGTCGGCGCTTCGGCTTTATTGCTGCTTGCCTCGGCATTGCAGATCGGCAACACGATCCGGCTCGCAACCTTCGCACGGCGACGCGAGATCGGCATCATGCGGCTGGTGGGCGCAAGCAACTTCTACATCACTGTGCCCTTCCTGCTGGAGGCTGTGATCTCTGCGCTGGGCGGTATCGCCCTGGCATGTCTGACCCTGGCCGCCGGTGTCTATTTCTGGATCATCCGCGGTACACGTGAGTCAATCCGATTTGTTGCTTGGATCGGTTGGCAGCAGACCGGTGCAGCAATGCTGGGAATAGTCGTCGTCGGATTGATTCTGGCCATCATTCCAACATTGATTACTACGCGCCGTTATTTGCGGGTCTAAAAGTCAGGAAGAACCCGCCGCGCTTGCGCCGGGGATCGGTCCCGACTGTGTCACATCTGTCACAAGAGACAACAACAGATTGCAGAAGATAACTGGAGTTGCACAGAAACTCTGGACCCTCAAGTGAGAGTTGGCTCGTTTTGACCCGAAATCATGGGCTTTTTGCCGCGTGGGGTTGCGCCCTTCGGCGTACGTCTGCATACGATTCCGACGCTCATCACGGTCGGGCCGCGCTGGAAATGTCGATGATTTAGCAGTTTCTCGACACTTTCAGCAATGCCCTGGCCCGAATGCTGTAGCGGGTCGTACAACCGAAAATTGATTGGGGAAAGCTGTGCTTCCGGATCTTCCCTACGTCCGCAAGGACGTTCCGGGCGGCAGCGAGGCGATCCGCTTCGCGCGGCTGGGCAGGAGCCGAGCGCTTCCTGTCCAGCCGGTGCCCAGTGACGCCCGCGTGCTTGATGCGCGCATGTGCACGGGCTCAACCCTTCACCGGCGCATCCGTCGGTTGGCCGCGATACTGATCGTGCCGATTCTGGGGCTGGCGCTGTTGGCGCCGTATGCAGCAGCCGATGATCTCACCGACAGACGCGACCGAGTTAAGCAGCAGCTCGCTAAAACCCGAGCTGACCTAACTGAGTCGAGTGAGGCGCTTTCAGCGGCGGCGCAGGCGGTGGATCGCACCGAGACGCAGTTAGCGGATGCGCAGACCCGCCTCACCCGCACTAGACAAGAACTCATAGCGGCTCGGTCCGAAGACATTCGGATGGCGGGCAGTCTGCGTCAGGCGCAGGCCGACCTGACAGCCGCCAAGGCGAGGGTGATACAGGGCCAACGGAATCTGGATGCCGAATTGGCGATCGCCGGGAATCTTGTGCGTGATCAGTATCAGCAGCAGTCAAACCTTCTTCCCTTCGCGGTGCTGGTCGATGCCAGCTCTCATGCTGATCTTCAGACCCGGCTCCAATGGTCGACCACGATGTTCGACAGCACCCAAGCAGAAATCGATCGGTTGGCCCGCCTGCAACGCGAGCTCACCGCTGAAAAAGCCCGGCAGGCAGCTTTGGAAGCACAGGTCAAGGTTGACCGAAAGGCGGCGGCCGCGACACTGCGGACCAAGCAGCTATTGGAGACACGTGCCGCCACGGAGGAGGAAACCGTGGCGGGGCTTCTCGGCGAGCGGCAGTCGATCGAGAGCGCGGCAGCCGACGACGTCACGGAAGACAAGGCGCAGTATGTACGCCTGACCCAGGAGCGGGAGGCAGTCGAGGAGCGGATCGCAATCCGGATCGCCCAGGCCAAGGCTGCAGCAGCACGCAAGGCAGCGGCCGAGCGTGCCGCACGGAAGGCCGCCGCAGAACGAGCCGCCAAGATTGCCGAGCGACGAGCCGAGGCGGCCGAAGGCGCCCGCCGCAGGGCCGAGCAGCGCGCACGCGATAAGGGACCAAGCACAGCGCAAAGCCGCGTGGAGAAGGCCAGGAAGAGCAACTCGTCGACGCCCAAAAAAAGGAAGGCGACCAAGAAGCGGTCGGGGGCGCGCTCTGCCACGGCCTCCGCGGACCACGGGTTCTCCTTTCCGGTGGTCGCACCGATCACGTCGGCGTTCGGCATGCGCTTCCACCCGATCCTGCGTTACTGGAAGTTGCACGACGGCACAGATTTCGGAGCAGGCTGCGGCACGCCGATCCGGGCGCCCGATTCCGGTCGGGTGGCCGAGAAGTACTACAACGCCGGCTATGGGTACCGGCTCATGATCGATCACGGCTTCGAGAGCGGAAGATTCGTGACAACCGGTTACAACCACGCCAGTCGTTACACCGTGCACGTCGGCCAGCGTGTTCGTAAGGGTCAGATCATCGGCCACGTCGGCAGCACCGGCTACTCGACCGGTTGCCACCTCCACTTGATGGTCTGGCTGAACGGCCGACTCGTGAACCCAATGATCTGGTTCTAGCGGCCTGGCCTTCACCTGAGCGCGCCAACTTGGGCCGTTGGCAGAGAATTGTGTGACAACGGGTCGGCCGCGCGCTCAGCTGGACACTCAGTGGTGCCCCAGCCTCCGATCTGGCCATTGGGCGGGGAGGATTGAGGCATGGCGAAGGAGAAGGGGCGCCGGTTGGTCGCGCAAAACCGGAAGGCCAGGCATGACTACCACATTCACGATCGGTACGAAGCCGGCATCGTGCTCAGCGGGACCGAAGTCAAGTCGCTGCGTGAGGGACGAGCGAACTTGACTGACGCTTTCGGTACCGTCGAGAACGGCGAGGTGTGGTTGCGGGGGGCGCACATTCCGGAGTACAGCCATGGCACTTGGACCAATCATTCCGCGCGCCGAAGCCGCAAGCTATTGCTCAATCGGCGCGAGATCGACAAGATCGCCCGCGAACTGGAATCCGCCGGTACGACTCTGGTGCCGCTGTCGCTGTACTTCTCCGACGGATACGCCAAGGTTGAAATCGCACTCGGCACCGGAAAGCGGGAGTACGACAAGCGGCAGACCATCGCGGCCCGTGAGTCGAGGCGCGAGGCGGAGCGTGCCCTTGCGGCTAGGAACCGCAGTGGGTAGAGCAATCGCGCACGCTGCAGATGGGAGGCTTGTCCTCCACAGAGCGTTCCTAGTCGTTCTCGCTTCGCTCTTTGGGGCATTGCTTGTCCTCGGCATCACGGTAGCCCGCCCACTCTCCGCTCAGGCGGCCACAGGTGATCAGATCGACTCGTTCACCATCGACTACGAGGTCCAGACGAGCGGAGTGGTGAAAGTTAGGGAGACGATCGTCTACCGGTTCGGTCCCGAGTCCGGCAAGCACGGTATTGAGCGCTATTTCGTCACTCGTGAGCCTTATGACGAGGACCAGGATGCGGTCTACAGGATCGAAAACATCTCGGTCAGCAGCCCGGATGGCGTACCGACTCAGTTCAGTTCACGAACTGACGAGGCCAAGGGCGGACGCGAGGAGCAGCTAAGGATTCGGATTGGCGACCCCGACCAGACCATTTCAGCCCCGACGGCGACGTACGTCATCAGCTATGACCTGACGGGCGCAATGCGCACCTTCGGTGACTACGACGAATTCTATTGGGACGCCACTGGCCTGGACTGGCAGGCGACGATCAAGTCGGTCAGGATCACGACCACGGTGCCGGGCGGAGCGCAGGACGTCAGCTGTTTCTACGGTCCCGCCCAAAGCACACAGCCCTGCAAGGGCAGTCTCTCCGGAGGAAAGGCGACCTTCAGCCAGACCGACCTTGCCGAAGGTGATGGCCTCACCATCGGCGTCAAGATCAAGTCCGGCCTGATTGCGGACAATGCGCCGCATCTGGAACCGGACGGGTCAAAGCTGACAAGCTCTGAGAGGGCTTTCGCCGGCGTCGCCGGAGCCGCTGGTCTGGCGATTACGGTCGGCGCTCCGATCGCTGGGGTGCTTTGGTGGCGGAAGAACGGCCGCGACCGCCGATTTGCCGGCTTGGCACCGGGTACTGTCCCGCTTCCCGGCCAAACCGCCGAAATCGTCCCGAGCGACCCTGACATCGAAATCCCCGTTGCCTTCTCACCTCCTCCGATACCCGTCGCCGAAGCCGGTTTGCTCATCGACGGGCAAGTTGACACTCGGGAGACAGCCGCGACGCTGATCGACCTGGCAGTGCGCGGAGCGATCATTGTGCGGAGTGAAGGTGACGACGATTTCCGAATCACTCTGGTGGATCCCAACAAGGCGGCCGCCCCTCACGAGATGGTGCTGCTGACCAGCCTGTTCAACGGAGAACCACCGGGTGCGACGAGAGATCTCTCCACTCCCGGAAGTCTGCGGGACGCTCACCAGGCGATGCAGGCTTCGGTACGCAACCAGGTCTCGGCACGCGGTTGGTTTCGCAAGGTGCCGGGAGCGGCCGCCGCGCATGGCGTTGGTTTCGGGTCGATCGTCTTTGCCGTCATCGCTGCGTTCACCATTGGCGTCTGGGTGTTGTGGATCCTGGTTCCGTTGTTGCCGTTGATCATCACCGTGTTGGTGATCCGGGCAAAGCTCCGGCGCGGGCAACGCACAGCGGAGGGTCGCGCGATGTGCGATCAGGTCGAAGGGTTCAGGAAGTACCTCGCCACAGCCGAGGCCGATCAGCTGAGGTTCGAGGAGGGCGAGGACATCTTTTCCAAGTACCTCCCATGGGCCATTGCTTTCAACCTTGCCGACCGCTGGGCCAAGGTCTGCGCCGACCTGGTCGCCATGGGCCGGTTGCCCGACGTGGTGCCGTACTGGTACGTCGGCAACTATCACTTGGCTGCCTTCAACACGGCTTTCATCACCAGCAGCCTGACCAGCGCGGCGAGCCCCGCCCCTTCAGCGGGTAGCAGCGGCACGGGCTTCGGTGGCGGCAGCTCGTTTGGTGGTGGCGGCTTCTCCGGCGGGGGCGGCGGCGGAGGCGGCGGCGGCAGCTGGTGACGCGCCAACTGAGCACACTCTCGGGGTCGGTCCGGGGGAGTGCCTGATGGCGTAGCCGTGCACGATCGACGATCCTTGATCGCATGAGCGCCACTTATGAGCACCCGAGTCTGAGCATGCGTGTCACCCCAGAGCAGCGCGATCGAGCAGAAGCCTGGTTGAAGGACGCATATGCCGACGGCCGGATCAGCGAGGTCGAGTTCGACCAGCGAATCGGGCAGGTCCTGTCGGCAGCGACCCGCAAGGAGATGAACGGGGCCTTCTATGGTCTGGTTCAGGTGCCAACACCATCCCGGGCGCTCGGTCTCCATCCGGCTTACCGGCCCCTCGTTCAGCCGGAGACGAAAGAACGCGCCGGCCGAGGTGTTGCCGGATTTGCCCACTTTTCGGTTTTCTTCCTCTGGCTTCTTGGACCAGGTCTTGTCTACGCCCTGTCCACACCGGGCACCTACGCCAGACGCGAAGCGGCGAAGGCCTTCAACTTCCAGATGATCTCGACAGTGGCGTTCATCGTTGTCGCGATGCTGGGTGGCATCACAGGATTGGACCTCTTTGGGTGGCTGATGCCATTCATGGGTCTCAGCTGGTTGATCTTGACGATCGTCGGCGGAGCAAAGGCAGTGCAGGGCGAGGACTGGCGTAACCCGGTCAAGCGGGTTGCTCGGCTCGAGGTGTTGTCGGAGAAGTAAGGCCGCCGCTCTCCAGGGGCCGGATCGAACCTTCTGCCCTTGTGATCTTCCCGGAATCATTTCCGATGTGATCATGTTGGTAGTGGAGTAGAGTTAGGCGTCCTGACAGCGGCTCTACCGCTCTTGGGGTATGCAACTTCAGAGGGGGTGATTGGTTTCGACTCGGGTCGATTGACCCAGGAGAAGCGGGCCGAGAATCCAAGGTCAACTCGTAAATGTCCCTTGGGAACCAATAAGTGCCAAAGCAGAACGCACTCACTTCGCTCTCGCTGCCTAAACAGTGAACGAAGGGTCAGACCGGGAACGCCTCCGTCCCGGATCCTGGCCTCATCGAGGAGGCTTACCCGCTAGCAGTGGTCCCAGGAGCTAGCAGGGGAAATGAACTGAGACTGGGCCTGTCTGCGACTCGCTGGTGAGAGCGTAGGGGCCGAGAAGAACGACTAGCCAGCTGCGCCCGGAGAAGTCCTGGATCGTCGTCTGAGGACGCGGGTTCGAATCCCGCCACCTCCACCTAAACGCTCAGGTCGAATGACCTGGGCGTTTCGCCTTCTGGGCTGAATAGTCTCGGTGAGCCAATCCAACCGGTTTCAGCGACCGCAGCCAGGCCCGGTGAACAAGCACATATCTGCCACCGGTACTCGCCTCCGCAACACTGTTGGTGTGACCTACCTGCCGCCGTTGCGGGACCCAGTACGCACGATGGGTCGGCGCACGTTCGACTTCGATCACCAGATCGTGGCCATGGGGATCGTGAACCGCACCCCCGACTCGTTCTTCGACGAAGGCAGCACCTTCCGGTTTGATGAAGCAGTGGCCGCCGCGATATCGGCGTCAAACAACGGGGCGGGCGTCGTCGACATCGGCGGAGTGCCGTTCTCCCCTGATGCGCCGGTGGTGATCGAGGAGGTTGAAATCGAGCGGGTCGTGCCGGTTGTGGAGGCGGTGGCCGAAGCCAGCGACATCGTGATATCGGTGGACACGTTTCGTCCCGGGGTCGCAGCTCGGAGCATTGCCGCAGGCGCCTCGGTGATCAACGACACGACAGGGCTGCAAGATCCTGATCTTGCTGCGGTGGTCGCCGCCGGCCGAGCCGCGATCGTGATCACTCACAGCCTGGCCGAGCCGAGGATGCCGTTTCCGCGCCCGCAGTATGACGACATCGCGGTGGAGGTCAAGCACTTCCTGATCGATCGTGTGCAGCGGGCAATTGATGCCGGCATTCCGGAGAGCAAAATCATCCTCGATCCAGGCCATGATCTGAACAAGAACACGCTGCATTCGCTGGAACTCACCCGCCGGCTGACCGAGATTGCCGACATCGGATTCCCCGTGTTGGCCGCTGTGTCCAACAAGGACTTCATCGGTGAGGCGACCGGCGTGCCGATGCCGGCTCGGATGGCACCATCGATTGCTGCGGCGACGGTGTGTGCGCTGAACGGCGCCCGAATCCTCCGTATGCATGATGTGACCAGTACGGTGGCGGCAGCACGAATGGTGGAGGCCATCCTCGGCCTCCGGGGACCGGCCTACTTGAAGCACAATCTGGCCTAATCCGGGGATGGAGTCGCTGTCGGCGGCGGAAACTACGCTGTCGCCATGGAAGTCCACGCGCGGCAGCACCGGGTCCGACCGGAGTTGGTCGACCCCGCCGCGGCGGCCCGGCGAGCTACCATCCGGGCGGAGCGGGTCAGCGCTGGATTGGATGATCTTGATCGGTGGCTGGGTGATCAGGTTCGCAGCGGCCTGAATGGAATGGACCGCGCCGGTTACGCCTACCTCGACGGCGTAGCCGCGCGAATGGTCGATGCCCAGGCTCCGGGGGTGGCCGGGATTCTTCGCTCCATTCCGGCTGAGCTGGCAGGGGTCGATTGGCCGGACAGAGTACTGAGCCAACTGGGATCGCTGCATCTGCTGATCCAGGCCCATCGCCGTTTGCATTCGCTGCCAGCCGACCTTGCGGCGACCGTACGCTCCCGCATCGGCTATCCGGTAAGCAAGACCGATGTCCTGGCTGGACCCGGCGTTTCGGATCGTTGGCTAGCCCTCGGCATGGTCGACACGGCCGAGTTCCGGCTGGAGACCCGACGAGTGTGGCTCTACGGCAGCACGACCTCGCGATGGGCACTCTGGCTCAGCTTCGCTGCGCCGGGCGGGCGCCTGGACGCATCAGTACTGCCGGGCCACGTGCTCGATGCCGATCTCCATTTCTACCCCGGCTCAGGTCAATATCGGGCCCTGATCGGCGACCGACGGGACAGCGGCGGGGATCGGCTACAGCCGTCCGACCGGCTATGCGTGGAATCGTTCGCACTCCTCCAGCGCCGATTCGCCGATCTGGTCGCAGCTGACCCGTGGGCAAGCCGGATGCCCGCAGTGGTGGAAGCGGCACCGATTCTCAGCGGAGAGCCAAGGAAGCCATGGCGGCTACGAGACTGTTCCGGCTCGGTATGCGAGCTTGCCGACCTCGGGGCGGAGCCCTGGCCGTTAGTCGCACGGTCCGGTGGAGCTCCGATCCGGATCTTCGGCGAGTGGAATGGCCGGGTGCTGCGCGCCGTCAGCCTGATGGCGGACGATCACGGGCTTCCGTTCAGCACCTCAGTGCTTGGTCTGGCGGCATGATGGCGGCCGCGACGTGGGCCGACCTGGTCACGACCGCGCTGCTGGGCACGGATCGCCGCCCGGTGCCCAACGATCTGCCCAGCACCTGGGCCGGTCTGGTTCCAAGGGACGACCCGGCGACGAGGGTTCTCGATCTTGCTGCTCAGCATCGGGCGTGGAGCCGTGCCGGGACTCTGCTGCAGGCTGCGGACCCGCCACCGAGTGCTCCAGCCGCGGATGGACCCAGTGCACCGGCTGCTGCGCAGGAACTGCTAGGCCACCTGCTGGAGGTATCTGGTCCGATTTTGATCAACCATTGGCTGGCTGCCTGTGTTGATCGTGGTCTGCTGGTATGGGCGGAGTACTGGCAGCCGCTCGCGGTCTTAGCAGCAGGGAGCGTCGGTTACGACCGGCGACTGCTCGGTCTGGCACTAGGGGATCGGGGAATATGGTTTGTTCACCAGAACCCCTCATGGGAGCGACTTGCTGCCCAGATCACCGCGGCGATGTCGGAGACGACTTCACCGATCAGGACGCCGATGGCAGTGGAGTCGGAACAAGCCGCTGAACCGGTCAGTGAGATCGCGGCAGTGTTCGCTTCGATCGATTTCCAGCGCCGAACGCCTCGGAGCCGGCCTGATGCCTCCTGACGCTGACCCCCGCACGTTGATCGCAGCCGCCGAGCAGCTCCGGCCGCACGCCGAACAAGAGTACGCACACGAGTTGGTCGCACTTGAGCAGTGCGATGACCGCCCTCGACCGCCTCAGTGGCGGCTTTCTCCCTGGTCAGTGGTGACCTACCTGATGGGTGGCGAGCTGCCCGACGGCACCATGATCACGCCGAAGTACGTCGGCGCCCGGCGGCTCATCGAGGTGGCAGTGGCGACACTGGCCACCGATCGGGCGTTGCTGCTTCTCGGGGTCCCCGGCACGGCCAAGTCCTGGGTGTCGGAACATCTCGCAGCCGCCATCTCCGGCGATTCGACGCTGCTGGTACAGGGAACGGCCGGCACTGCCGAGGAGGCCCTCCGCTATGGATGGAACTACGCGCGATTGCTGACTGAGGGCCCAACCGAGCAGGCCCTCGTGGCTTCTCCGGTGATGACCGCGATGCGGCGCGGCAGCCTGGTGCGGATCGAGGAACTGACCCGCATCCCGGCGGACGTTCAGGATGCGTTGATCATGATCTTGTCCGAGAAGACTCTGCCGGTCGCGGAGCTCGGCACGGAAATCCAGGCGGTGAAGGGATTCAACCTGATCGCGACCGCCAACGACCGGGACAGGGGGATCAACGAGCTCTCATCGGCGCTGCGACGCCGCTTCAACACCGTCGTGCTTCCGTTGCCGGACAGTGAAGAGGACGAGGTGACGATCGTGTCCACTCGGGTAGCGGATCTCTCCGCGGCGCTGCAATTGCCCGAGGTACCAGCAGCTCCGGACCAGATCCGTCGCGTGGTCTCGGTTTTCCGAGAGTTGCGCTCGGGTGTCACCAATGACGGACGCACCAAGATCAAGTCACCGTCCGGCACCTTGTCGACCGCGGAGGCGATCTCAGTGATCACCAGCGGAATGGCTCTCTCGGCACACTTCGGCAACGGTCGATTGACGCCCGACGATGTCGCGGCCGGCATCGTCGGTGCTGTGATCAAGGATCCGCTTGCCGATCGGGTTGCCTGGGACGAGTACCTGGAGGTCGTCGTTCGGGAGCGACCAGGCTGGTCGGCATTCTACACCGCATGCCGCGAGGTTTCGTGACGGCGGTTGAGGTTTACGGGATCCGTCACCACGGACCCGGCTCGGCGCGCTCCCTGCTCAAAGCCTTGCAGGACTTCGAGCCGGAGGCGGTGCTGATCGAAGGCCCGGCCGATGCCGACCCGCTCTTGGACTGGGTGCTTGCCGAGGGCATGGCGCCACCGCTGGCATTGCTGGCCTACGCCCCCGAAAAACCGAGCATCGCCGCTTTCTGGCCGTTCGCCGCCTTCTCCCCGGAATGGCAGGCGATGACCTGGGCACGTGGTCAGGGCATCAATGTCAGATTCTGCGACCTTCCGGCCAGCATGACGCTTTTCCCACGGCGGGCCGCGCGCAAGCCAGCGACCGATGATCAAGCTGGGGATAGTCAGGAGGTTGAGTCAACTGATCATGACGGCGTTGAAGCCGAGGACGCACCCCAGCCAGAACCCGCTCGCCGCCGTCCGGAATCCATCGACCCGCTTCGCCTGCTCGCCGAGGCGGGCGGCTACGACGACCCCGAGCGGTGGTGGGACGACGTGGTGGAGTCCCGCCGTGACGGTTCGTCGCCATTTCCGGCGCTTGCGGAGGCCATGGCCGAGCTTCGTGCGCAGCTGGGTCCGAGCGGCGACCCGCTAGAAGACAGCAGGGAAGCTCGGCGCGAGGCGTACATGCGGCAGACCATCCGAGCGGCCCTGAAACGGGGTCATAGCAGAATCGCAGTGGTCTGCGGTGCATGGCACGCTCCGGCGTTGCAGCCACCGTTGCCCGCGGCCACTCATGATGCCGCCATCCTGAGGGGCAACCGTCGCCGGAAGATCAAGCTTACCTGGGTGCCCTGGACCCATGAACGCTTGGCTGCCGGCACCGGCTACGGCGCCGGGATCGTGTCACCGGGGTGGTACTCCCATCTGTGGACCGCACCAGACGAGCCGATCACACGCTGGCTCACGAAGGTCGCCCGGTCGCTGCGCGGGAAAGATCTAGCGGTGTCCAGTGCCCATGTCATCGAGGCCGTGCGGCTCGCCGAAACCCTCGCCGCGCTACGTGGCCGGCCGCTTGCTGGCTTGACTGAGGTGACGGAGGCGACTCGGGCGGTGATCTGTGACGGCGACGAGCTGGCTGTCAGCTTCGTCACCCAACACCTGGTCATCGGGCAGTCGCTGGGCTCGGTCAGCGAGCACGTTCCGATGGTTCCCCTTGAGGCGGATCTGACCGCCATCTGCCGAAGGCTGCGGGTGCATCGCGAGGCAGTCAAGAAGACCTACGATCTCGACCTGCGTAAACCGTACGACCAGGATCGATCCAAGCTCTTCCACCGCCTTCGACTCCTTGATATCGACTGGGTGCGGCCTGCCCGCAGTGAGGTGGAGGCCCAGGGCACATTCCGAGAGACCTGGCAGGCTCGGTGGCGACCCGAATTGTCCGTGGCAGTGGTCGAGGCCTCGGTATGGGGTACGACCGTGGCTGAGGCGGCTGGGAATCGGGTCCGCGAGGTCTTGACCAGGGGAGATCTCGCTGCACTCACCCTTACCGTCGAACGCTGCCTGCTCGCGGACCTCCCCGGGGCGCTCGATGACCTGTTGTCGACGCTGGCCGCCAAGGCGGCATTGGACGCCGATGTCGTGCATCTGATGGACGCGCTGCCAGCGCTCGCCCGAGCACAGCGCTACGGAGATGTCCGTCAAACCGATACCACAGCGCTCCAGCAGGTGAGTGAGGTGCTGGTCCGGCGGATCTGCGCCGGGCTCAGCCGCGCCGTCGCCGGGCTGGACGATGACAACGCGTCAGCGATGCGCCGCCGGGTTGACGCCGTCTCGGCGGCCGTTGGACTGCTGGGGCACGATGCTGCCGACGGTTCGAACCTGCTGACCCTCTGGCAGGAAACGCTCGCCGGGATCATCGACCGGTCGGACGTGCACGGACAGCTCGTTGGTCGAATGGTGCGCGTGCTGATGGACGCCGAGCGGCTCGACGATGTCGCGGTACGGCTAGCCCGCGCGCTGTCCTCAGGAGCTGAGGTCGCGGCCAAGGCAGCCTGGGTGGACGGCTTCTTCGCCGACGGTGCGCTGCTGCTGATCCATGATCATGATCTGCGGCAACTGCTCGATACCTGGGTGCGTGGGCTGGGAGAGCGTGAATTTGTGGATCTGCTGCCACTGATACGACGGACGTTCGGCACCTTCAGCGCCGCCGAGCGGCGAGCAATCGCCGATCACATCACTTCGCCCACGACCGACGACGGCCAAACAGCGGCCTATGTCGACGAGGAACTGGCTGCTGCAGCCGTGGCGACCGTACGAAGAATTCTCGGCGGCGTGCATGGCTGAAACCGCCATGACCACATCAGGGGACGAAGCCAAACGCCGCTGGCGGCTGCTGCTCGGCGAACCTGCTGCCAAATCCCTCGACGTCGAGCTGACCCAAGCCGAGATTGGTATGGACAGAGCCCTAGGGGCTGTCTACGACTCGGAGTCGGAGGCGGATGAGGCGCCAGTAGGGAGGACTGGCGGCCTCGGTTCAACGGCACCTCAGGTTGCCCGCTGGCTCGGGGACATCCGCACCTACTTCCCGACCAGCGTGGTTCGGGTTCTGCAGCGCGACGCGATCGAGCGACTTCACTTGACGTCGTTGCTGCTGGAGCCAGAGCTGCTGTCCACTGTCCAGCCGGATGTCGAGCTGGCGGCAACCTTGATGAGCCTGAACAAAGCGATGCCGGAAACTACCAAGGCCACTGCCCGGTTGGTCATCGGTCAAGTGGTACAGGAGATCGAGCGGCGAATCGCGACCAGAACCAGGGCCGAGGTCAGCGGTGCACTGAACCGAGCCAGCCGGACTCGCCGGCCGCGGGCTGCTGACATTGACTGGCAAGCAACCATTGGCCGGAATCTGAAGAATTACCTACCGGACCAACGAACAGTGGTGCCCGAGCGGCTGGTCGGATACCGGCGCGCAACACGCACGTTTGACAAGGACGTGATCGTCGCGGTCGACCAGTCCGGTTCCATGGCGGAGTCACTGGTCTACGCAGCCGTATTCGGAGCCACCCTGGCCTCGATCCGGACAGTAAAAACCTCGCTGGTCGCGTTTGATACCGAGATCGTCGACCTGACCGACAAACTGTCGGATCCGGTGGAACTGCTGTTCGGTTGTCAGCTCGGCGGCGGGACAGATATCAATCGAGCGATCGCCTACTGCCAGCAGCTGGTGACTCGACCAGCCGAGACGGTTCTGGTGCTGATCTCAGACTTGTTCGAGGGCGGCGTTCCCGGCGAGATGTTGCGCCGGCTCGGTGAGTTGGTTCTGGACGGTGTCACCGTTGTAGCACTGCTTGCGCTGTCCGACTCTGGCGCACCATCGTACGATCACGAACATGCGGCCGCCCTGGCAGAGCTCGGGGTGCCCGTCTTCGGCTGTACGCCGGACCATTTTCCAGAGCTATTGGCGGTCGCGCTCGGTGGTGGTGACGTCGCTGGCTGGGCCGCGAAGATCGCCGCAGCAGCCGCGTCGAGGAGCTGAGCCGGCAGGTCGCGACGGCAGTATCTAGCCCCCGGTTCGGCGCACGCCGTTCCGGCCTAGCCCGTGAGAAGATCGCCGCGTGAGCGCCGTGCCCTTTCTTCGCTGCCATTGAGACCGGCGGCCTAAGTGAGCGAGCGCAACCCGGCCGCCGGCGACTTACTGCTAGCGAGTGTGCTCCTGGCCGACGGCGTCTTTAACTCCAGCGTCGTGCTGATCTTGGACTTCGACGCTGACGGTGCCCTTGGGGTGATCGTTAATGAAATCTCACAGCTTCCCCTTCAGGCAGTGTTGCCCGAGTGGGCCGACGCGGTTTCCGAGCCGAAAGTCTTGTTTCACGGCGGGCCAGTCTCGCCGAACGGGGCTATCTGCCTGGCCAGCGTCAAGACGTCGGGGGAGGAACCGCCAGGCTGGCGCCCATTGTTCGACACGGTCGGGCTGCTCCACCTGGACACACCGATCGAGATTGTCACCGGCGCCTATCGCGACCTGCGGATCTTCGCTGGCTATTCCGGCTGGGCAGCCGGTCAGTTGCAGGCCGAGATCGCCGAGGGCATGTGGCATGTCGTTCCGGCCAAGTACACAGATGTGTTCAGCAGCAGTCCACTCACCCTCTGGCGAACCGTTCTCCGCCGCCAGCACGGTGAGCTTGCCTACTTCTCCACCTGGGTCGAGGATCCCCGATTCAACTGAGGCGCTACTAGGTCCGCTCGTGCGATTGCGCTTCTTGAGGCGTTGTCTTCCTCGCTTCCTCACAAGAGGAAAAGCGCTCTTGCTCGTTCGCTCGTCCAGACAGCGCCGCGCGATCTAGCGACGCTCGCGAACGGTTCAGTCCTCACGTCGTCCAGGCCCGCCTCCATCGCCCCCGGCACGGCAAGGATGACAGCGTTGTCGACCAGTTCCATGACGAAGATCGAGACCGTATCGGCCGCGAGCGCCGGCCCGATGGCTGCCCTGAACGGCAGGCCGGAGCGCAGAAGTGGCCAGATCGTCAGCGAGTAGCCGGAGAAGAAGGCAAGGGCAACCGCGAGCGCGATGCTGGGTGCGTCTGACCAGCCCCACCACGTGGCCAGGACCAATCCCAAGACCTCCCCGATCGCGCAGCCGGTGAGGCAGTGCACGGTTGCCGAGACCGCGAGCTAGTTGAGGTCGCGGACAATAACCGTCTGGCTATGGCCGAAGTGCTCGTGATGCTGCGGCATTTGGGGCCAGTCTCGCATTTGCGGCGTTGTGGCTCCCAAACGGCGGTTTGGACATTGCCGGACTGCATAGGATGACGGTCAGCGATCACGCACGATCGCTGGCTAAGCACGGAGGCTTCAGCGATGACCGAACCGGCAAAGGGCGCTGGTAATCGTAGTCGGGTCCTTGTTATCGACGACGACGCCGCCCTCGCCGAAATGCTTTCCATAGTTCTGCGCAATGAAGGTTTCGAGCCGATCTGGTGCGCGCACGGTGACAAGGCGTTCACAGCTTTCCGAGATGCCAAGCCAGATCTGGTACTTCTCGACTTGATGCTGCCGGGCCGGGACGGTGTTGATGTCTGCAGAGACATCCGGGCGGAGTCGGGCGTTCCGATCGTCATGCTGACCGCCAAGAGTGACACCATGGATGTCGTAGCGGGCCTCGAGGCGGGCGCCGACGACTATGTGGCCAAACCGTTCAAGGCGAAGGAGCTCGTCGCGCGGATCCGCACTCGCCTTCGGCGAAGCCCTGGCGCGGAAGAAAGTGATGTCGAGACGCTACGGATTGGAGACCTTTCCATCAGCGTCGACGGTCATACGGTGAAACGAGATGAGGTCGCTATTCAGCTCACTCCGCTGGAGTTCGATCTCCTACTTGCGCTGGCCCGCAGGCCGTGGCAGGTCTTCAGCCGGGAGGTGTTGCTGGAGCAGGTGTGGGGTTATCGTCATGCAGCCGACACTCGGCTGGTCAATGTCCACGTCCAGCGTCTCCGCTCCAAGATCGAACGGGACCCCGAGCACCCGGAGATTGTCGTCACAGTTCGCGGGATCGGCTACAAGGCCGGGGAAACCGAACCATCACCATAGCCGAGATGTTCATTCGCCCCGTGTCGCATTACTCCAAGCTCTGAGCCCAGCAAATGTCGATTTCAGAGACCGCCCGCTCGCTGTGGTCGAAGTGGGCCGCCAACGTGTGGTGGCGTTCGTTGCCGCTTCGGGTCATCCTCTCGGTGTTCGTAGCCTCAGTGCTGGTATTGGTTCTTGGAGGCTTCCTCCTTATGCAGCGAGCAACCAGCGGCGTGGTGGAAGGAAAGTTGGAATCCTCTGAGACCGACGCTCGGCAGGCCGTCACCAACGCGCAGCAGCAGTTGGATGCAACCGATCTCACCGGCAATGTCGATACCGACATGATCCTGGTGGACCTGGCGACCAACCTCGCCAATCGGGCGAGCGCCGGGGGCCAATTCGAGACGATCATCCTGGCCCGCGGTCAGACCGTCACCGCCGGACAGGCTTACCCTTCCAGCATTCCAGCGGGTCTTCGTCGGCAGGTCGTGGATAGCGGTGATCTGCTGATCACTAACACCCAGGTGCACTATCGCGACGGCCGGCCTGCGGTACCGGGATTCGCCGCTGGCTCCGAGCTGACCCTTCCCGGGACTGACGTCTATCAGATCTACCTGATCTTTCCGCTCACTCAGGAACTCGACACCCTCAATGTGCTCCGAACGGCCGTGCTCACTACAGGTGCCATCCTGGTGCTCCTGCTGACCTTCATCGCGGCACTGGTCAGCCGGCAGGTTGTGACACCGGTACGGGCTGCGCGGCAGACAGCGGAAAGCCTCGCCTCTGGCAACCTGCACGAGCGGATGAAGGTGCGTGGCCAGGATGACCTGGCACGACTCGCCACATCGATGAATTACATGGCCTCCGAGCTGCAGAAACAGATTCAGACGCTGGAGGATCTATCGGCGATCCAGCAGCAGTTCGTTTCCGACGTCTCGCACGAGCTTCGCACGCCCTTGACAACCGTAAGAATGGCCGCGGAGGTGCTGCACGAGGCCCGCGGCAGTTTCGACCCTGTCACAGCGCGATCGGCGGAACTGCTGCAGACTGAAGTTGACCGATTCGAAGCATTGCTCACCGACCTGTTGGAGATCTCCCGGTTTGACGCCGGCGTAGCGGTGCTCTCGCTGGACGAATTGGATCTTCGCGATCTCGTCCGCCGAGTCGTCGAGGCCAATGCGAAGTTCGCCGAGGTGACGGGTACCCCGATCAACATCCATGCCGGTGAACCGTGCAAGGCGGAGGTGGACGCTCGACGAATCGAACGAATCTTGCGCAACCTGTTGGTCAACGCGATCGAACACGGTGAGGGCCGGCCGATCGACATCTTGGTCGAGGGCGACAACGCGGCGGTTGCCGTCGCGGTCCGAGATCACGGCGTCGGATTCGAAGCCGGCCTGTCCAAGCAGGTGTTCCACCGATTCTGGCGAGGTGATCCGGCGCGGGCCCGCACGGTTGGTGGGACTGGTCTAGGACTAGCAATCTCCATGGAAGATGCCAACTTGCATGGCGGGTGGTTGACCGCTTGGGGCCGGCCGGGCATGGGCGCGCAGTTCCGGCTCACGTTGCCGCGCAAGGCCGGCACGATTCTGGAGCGGTCGCCGCTCCCGATGGTTCCTCGGGACCTCGTCGGCCCGGATGGCGTACGGCTGCGGGGCTGGGAGCCGGCGTTGGCTGACGGAGATCGGGACACCGTGGACACCCGGGAGGAGGTGTCGCCGCAGCAGGTCGCCCCCGAACCGGCCGGCGGACGGCGATGATCTGGGGCCACCGGGTGCGGCGAATGGGTGCGGCCTGGGCCGCATTGGCGCTGCTTGCCGGCCTGGTGGGATGCGTCGCGGTTCCGACCGCCGGGCCTATCAGGAAGGTTGAAGGACAGCGGTTCAGCTGTCAGAACTGCGTCAACGTCGAAGTGGGGCCTCCGTCGCCAGGGGCCGACCAGCAGGAAATTGTCGACAATTATCTGCGCGCTACGTCCAACTATCAGCCGAACTATTCGATTGCCAAGCAGTTCTTGACTAAAGCGGCGGCGAAGGATTGGAGCCCAGAGGGAGAGGCCAAGATCTACCGCCGCCGGTCACTGACCGCCAGCGGTGGTCAGGTGATTCTTGAAGGCCAGCTCATCGGCAATTTGGACGAGCATCGCAGCTATACCGCCGCAGACGACCCGTTGACGGTTAGTTTCCGGCTGGCCAAGGAGGAGGGCGAATGGCGGATTGCTGAACCGCCGAAAGGCCTATTAATAGCGGAGTCGTCCTTCACGCGGTTCTACTCCTCGTACACGCTCTATTTCGTCAGCAACGGCCATCTCGTCCCCGAGCCCATCCATCTGCCGAATCTGCTCAGCCAGGCCAATACCGCCTCCGCGCTGATCAAGGCCCTGCTAGCTGGTCCATCCGATTGGCTGAGGCCAGCTGTAAGGAGCGCGATTCCACCGAACACTGAGTTGAGCGGCGACGCGGTCACCATCATCGACGGGGTGGCCAACGTTCCACTCAATGATCCGGTGCGCCGGCTCGACGACGAGCAACGGCAGCTGATGGCCGCGCAGGTGATACACACGCTGCGTAAGAGAGTGGGCATCCGAGGTGTGCTGTTCACCGTCGACCAGCAACCGCTGCGGATGCCGGGTGGAGACGAGACGAGCTTTGTGGTGCCCGTTGAGGCCATCCCGTCCAAGTTGGATCCCATTCCATTTGTCGCGGGCGATCAGCTCTATGCCGTACGCAGCGGCGCTGTGCAAAAGGTTAGGGCCGGGAGCGCGCCCCCAGCCGTCGAACCTGTTGCTGGTGCCTTTGGTAAAGCCCGCTTCCCCATCGACTCTCTGGCGGTTTCCTTTGACAACACCGATCTCGCCGTGGTCAGCGATGCTCGGACGGCACTCCGCCGGGGCCCAACTGAATCGGATGAGAAGGTCCGTACCGTACTGTCGGGACAACGCAACCTGCTGCGGCCGCAGTTTTCTCGGGATGGCGAGCTTTGGGTAATCGGCGGCGCGCCCGGCAAACAGCGGATGACGGTGTTCAGCGACGGCTCCCGGCAGATCAACGTGCCAGCACCCGCGTTGCTAAACCTGGGTGAAATCACCGCCTTCCGGATCTCTCCTGATGGTTCTCGGATGGCGCTGATCCGCAAGCTGAGTGGCACTACGCAACTCGGCCTGGCCCGAATCAATCGCGGGGACAAAATCACTGTGGATGGGTGGCGGGAGGTGGACACCACCCAGACCAGTCGACCACGGTTGGTTCGAATGCAGGACGTCGCCTGGATTGATGCCACAGAACTCATGGTGCTCGGCTCTCCGTCAAGCGCCTTCGCACCTCAGACATATCGGATCAGCCAGGACGCCTCGAGCATCACCGGCGGCGGTGTCTCAACCAGCCGCGACGCCGAGGAACTCAGCGTGCTGTTGCGGACCCAGACGGCAATCGTCGTGGGGAAGAGTGGCCAGAGTTATCGTATTGATGCCGGGCAGTTGACTCCTTTCGTCGACAAGGTGTCGGCCGTCGCCTATCCCGGCTGAGTCGAGGTTGTCCACAGATCGTGTCGGCCGGAGTGACCACTTCGAGCTGAAGCAGGCACGCTCACCCGGTGAAATACGGTCGAATGCTCGCCGCTGCGGGTGAGCTGCTGCTGGGCTCGGCGTGCCATGGCTGTTCCGAGCCGTCGTGGGGTGTCTGTCGACGATGCCGCGCGGCTGTCCTCAGCCATTGTTGTCAGCCGACCCGTCCGGACCCCTGCCCAGCTGGTTTTCCGCTCACAGTAACCACGGCTCCGTACGACGCGATCTTGCGGCAGCTCATCCGCGCCCACAAAGAGCATGGTGCACTGACCCTGACGCCATTTCTTGCTGGTCGACTTGCTGCAGCGATCGGTGCTTTGCTACAGCTCACTGCGGAGCACCGGGAGAGGATCGTGCTTGTTCCGGTGCCGTCGACGGCCGCAACCGTGCGTGAGCGAGGCTACGATGCGACGTTGGCCATGGCCAGACGCGCGGCCAGGATCCTGCGGCCGGCACTCGCCGTGCGAACCCAGCGCCTGCTCCGGCAAGCCCGGCCGGTACGAGATCAGGTCGGCCTGGGGGCCGAAGAGCGGGCCGCCAACCTACGCGGCGCTTTCCGGGCAGTCGGGGCCTCGGCCGGCACGGCGGTGATCTTGGTGGACGATGTCGTGACGACCGGCAGCAGCTTGACCGAAGCCGCACGCGCCCTGAGGTATGGCGGTTATCGAGTGTTGGGAGCAGCCACCGTTGCTGCTACCCAGCGAATTGCCCGCTGACGGCACACTCGCTTCGCTGAGACCTGAGATGGTTTGCCAGCCCGGCATGGAAATCATCGGTGCGGGGGACTAGCGTCAAGACATGGCGCTTCCGCACCAGATTGCTCCTTGCAGGGAGGGGTAATGCTGGCGGGAGCGATTTCATCTCCCTCCCGGCGGGCCTAGGTTCGCGGTGGAACGGGACCAGCCGTCGGGGTTCCCTCAGATGGAGGCTGACATGGATGTTGTCGTGAAAGGTCGGCACTGCACAGTGCCGGATGCATTCCGCTCTTACGTCGAGGAGAAGATCACTCGGCTGGAGAAGCTTGATGACCGGGTCATTCGAGTCGACGTCGAGGTCTCAACGGAGCGGAACAAGCGACAACACGACTCGGCGAGCCGAGTAGAGATCACGCTTAGCAGCAAGGGCCCAGTGATTCGAGCCGAGGCGGCTGCTGAGGACAAGCTGGCCGCTTTCGACATGGCGATGGACAAGCTGATGGCCCAGCTCCGGAAGGCTGCCGACCGCAAGCGAGTGCACCGCGGCCAACGGACGCCGCAGTCCCTGCAATCGGCTGCTGCGGAGCTTCCGCTGACCGATGGGGATGAAACGGATTCGGCCGAGGTGCACAGGATCGCCGGAATGGAAGTGCAGGGCGATGGCCCGATGGTGGTGCGGGAGAAAGTGCACGCGGCCATACCGATGAGCCTCGACCAAGCGCTGCACGAGATGGAGCTTGTGGGTCATGACTTCTACTTGTTCATCGACTCCGAGCACATGGCACCGAGCGTGGTCTACCGGCGTAGGGCCTACCACTACGGTGTGATCCGGCTCGACAACCCAGGGACTGTGGCCAACCTCGCCTCTTGAGCGTTCTTGATTCGGGCCTGCGATTGTCGGTAGGGGTCACTACGGTCTGAAGGGTGCGACCCGAGAAGTTGAGCCAAGCCGCTGCGCGCCGGGTGGCGTTGGCGGCTCAGGGGTTCGGCCGCCCGAGGCCCAATCGGCCGATCGGGATGCGGGATGTTCAATCTGTGATCGATCGGGTGGCGCAGTTCCAGATCGACTCGATCAATGTGGTAACCCGGGCCCACTTCATGCCGTTGTTCTCCCGCTTGGGGCCGTACGACGTCGGTTTGCTTGAGCGTGCCGCGTATACAGCGCCACGCCGATTGTTCGAGTACTGGGGTCATGCCGCGAGCCTGATTGATGTGAGGCTCCAGCCTCAGCTGCGCTTCCGGATGCGGGCGGGCTTCCGTGACGTGTGGCCCGGTGTGGAGCGCGCAGCTTTGAACAACCCAGGCCTTGTGGACCTGGTTCGGGAAGAGGTCGCGGCTAGCGGGCCGATCAGTGCTCGGGAGTTGGAGTACGAAGAGGAACGAACCAGGGAGAACTGGGGCTGGAACTGGTCATCGGTCAAGACCGTGATGGAGTGGTTGTTCTACGTCGGCGACATCACGTCCGCTCGCCGGAACTCCCAGTTCGAGCGGGTATACGACCTACCGCAGCGGGTGCTGCCGCACTCCATATTGGAAATGCCTACTCCGAGCCCGGAGGAGTCCGTACGAGCGCTGGTCCGCCGCGCCGCGCGGGCGCTGGGCGTGGCCAGCGAGGGTTGCCTGCGCGACTACTTTCGCACCCGCCCGGCGATGTCACGAACTGCGATCGCCCAACTTCTCGAGGCGGGTGAGCTCATCCCAGTCACAGTGGAGGGCTGGAATCAGCCGACGTTCTTGTGGCACGAGGCGCGGATCGCCCGACACATCGACACACGCGCACTGCTCAGCCCTTTCGATTCCTTGGTCTTCGAGCGAAATCGGTTGGAAAGGTTGTTCGACTTCATCTACCGGATCGAGATTTATGTGCCAGCAGCGAAGCGAACGCATGGCTACTACGTGTATCCGTTCCTCCTGGGCGATCGCTTCGTGGCTCGGGTCGACTTGAAAGCCGACCGCGCCGAGGGCGTACTTCGGGTGAACTCGGCATGGGTCGAGCCTGGGCAGAAGTCCGAGCATGTCGCGGCGGAGCTGATGAAGGAACTGGAGACTATGGCTGCCTGGCTTGGGCTGTCGGCGGTGCGCGTGCTGCCGCGCGGCGATCTTGGCCCCGTGCTTGCCGCAGTGTGACTTGGCCTCACTGGCCTACGATGGAGGACGCGCTCGGGAACGCCTCGGCGCCCCTGAGCGTGCATTTCGATGAAATCTAGATAAGGGAGCCAGTTTCCGTGGCTTTGATGGACAGGCTGCTGCGCATCGGCGAAGGCAAGATTCTCAAACAGCTCAAAGGCATCTCGGTACAGGTCAATGCCATCGAGGACGACTATCGCGCCATGCGTGACGACGAGCTGCGCGGTCAAACCGGCGATCTGCGATCTCGCTACGAGAAGGGCGAAACGCTGGAATCGCTGCTTCCCGAGGCCTTCGCGACCGTAAGAGAAGCCAGCCGGCGGGTGCTGGACAAGCGGCATTTCGACGTTCAGATCATGGGTGGAGCAGCGCTGCATCTGGGCAATATCGCCGAGATGAAGACAGGTGAGGGCAAGACCCTGGTGGCAACCGCTCCCGCCTACCTCAACGCGCTCAGTGGACGTGGCGTGCACATCGTCACGGTGAACGACTACCTCGCCAAGCGGGACTCGGAGTGGATGGGCCGGGTGCATCACTTCCTGGGCGTGGATGTCGGAGCGATCATCTCTCAGATGGACCCGGCCGATCGCCGGAGGGCCTATGCGGCCGACATCACCTACGGCACCAACAACGAGTTCGGCTTCGACTATTTGCGCGACAATATGGCGCTCAGCCTTGCCGACTGCGTGCAACGCGACCATCACTTCGCCATCGTCGACGAGGTCGATTCGATCTTGATAGACGAGGCACGAACGCCCTTGATCATCTCCGGTCCAGCGGAGGACACTCACCAGTGGTATCCCGAGTTCGCCAGGTTGGTCGAGCGGCTCAGGCGCGACGAGCACTACGAGGTCGACGAGAAGAAGCGCACTGTCGCGATCCTGGAAGCCGGGATCGACGTGGTGGAAGATCGGCTCGGTATTGACAATCTCTATGAGTCGGCCAACACGCCGCTCATTTCCTACCTCAACAACGCAATCAAGGCCAAGGAGCTGTTCAAGCTCGATCGCGATTATGTGATCTTGAACGGTGAAGTCCTCATTGTTGACGAGCACACCGGTCGTACATTGATTGGCCGCCGCTACAACGAAGGTCTGCACCAGGCCATCGAGGCCAAGGAGCGGGTCCAGATCCGCGACGAGTACCAGACACTCGCCACCATCACCTTGCAGAACTACTTCCGGATGTACGAGAAGTTGGCCGGCATGACAGGCACGGCCATGACCGAAGCCGCAGAGTTCCAGAAGATCTATGGCCTTGGCGTCGTGCCGATTCCGACCAACAAAGACATGATCCGCACCGATCAGCGCGATTTGATCTACCGAACTGAGGAAGCGAAGTTCACCGCTGTTGTCAATGACGTTGCGGAGCGGCACGAGAAGGGTCAGCCGGTGCTGATTGGCACCGCTTCGGTTGCCAAGTCCGAGATCCTGTCCGGGATGCTGAAGCAGGTTGGTGTGAAGCACGAGGTGCTGAACGCAAAGCAGCACGAGCGAGAGGCCGCGATCATTGCGGTCGCTGGCTCAAAGGGTTCGGTCACCGTTGCCACGAATATGGCCGGTCGGGGCACCGATATCATTCTCGGCGGTAATCCGGAGTTCCTGGCCGACAAGAAGCTCCATGACGAGGGCATCGATGCCCTCGAGCGGTCCGAGGAATACGAGAAGCGCTTCCCGATCCTGCTCAGGGAGTTCGAGCAGGCTGTGCAGTCCGAGCACGAGGAGGTGGTCGATCTCGGCGGCCTTTACGTCGTCGGCTCCGAGCGGCACGAGTCCCGGCGCATTGACAACCAGCTGCGCGGCCGATCGGGCCGGCAGGGCGACCCGGGTGAGAGCCGCTTTTACTTGTCACTCGGCGACGACCTGATGCGCCTGTTCAAGTCCGACATCGTGGAGTGGGTGCTGCAAGCGCTGAAGGTACCGGACGATCAGCCGATCGAGAACAAGCGCGTCTCGGGTTCCATAGCGAGTGCTCAGGGCCAGGTCGAGGCCCAGAACTTCGAAATCCGCAAGAACATCCTCAAGTACGACGACGTGCTGAACCGGCAGCGGCATGCGATTTACAGCGATCGGCGGAAGGTGCTGGAGGGTGCTGACGTGGAGGCGCGGTTACGCACCACCGTCGATGCGGTGGTCGAGCAGTACGTCATCGGTGCGACTGAGGGATTCGCCGAGGACTGGGACCTCGAGCAGCTGTGGACCAGTATGCGCACGCTGTATCCAGTCAACCTCGATCGTGCTGAGTACGAGGAGCGCGAAGATCTTGATCGGCAGATGCTGATAGAGGATTTCAAGGCCGACGCACAGGCCGCGTACGACAAGCGCGAGGAGTCCCTGGGTGCGGAGGTGATGCGCGAACTGGAGCGCCGGGTGCTGCTGACGGTTCTCGATCGCAAGTGGCGCGAGCACTTGTATGAGATGGACTATCTGCGAGAGGGCATCGGCCTGCGGGCGATGGCTCAGCGCGATCCGCTGGTGGAATACCAGCGCGAGGGCGGGGACATGTTCAACGCCATGATGGAAGCCTTCATGGAGGAGGTCGTCGGTTTCATCTTCAATCTGGAGGTCGAGATCGAGCAGGCGCCGGAGGTCGGAGTGGTAACCGGAGCTGATGGCCAGCCAGTGCAAATCGGAGGGGGAGCCGCCGCCGGCAACGGTCATGGTCGCCCGTCGCAATTGATTGAATCCGGTCCAGATCCTGATGGCCCTGGCGTTGCCGTGCACAAGCTCGAGCCCGAGACTGCCGATGGACTGGAGGCCAGCACCCCGGTCAAGGGCGAGAAGGCTGCAGCGAAGGTCAAGCCCGACATCGAGCCGGTTGTATCAGAGCCGGCTGAACCACTGAGCGCTCGCCCTCCCCAAGTCAAGGCCAAGGGACTCACGAGTCAGGCGCAGCAGCGGCTGACCTATTCGGCGCCCGATGAGACTGGCACGGTCAAAACCGCCGGCAGGCCAGCCGAGGCCGATCCGTATGCAGGTGTCGGACGCAATGCACCGTGTCCCTGCGGCTCCGGCAAGAAGTACAAGATGTGCCACGGACGACCGGGCGGGCGGTGACCGCGGCTGCCGGTCGATCATCGATAGCTCCTGAGGTTTTCGGTTGCCCAGATCCGGCTGGTCGCGTACATACACAATTGCTGCCGCCCTGATTGGGCTGCTCATGGTGGTGGGTATCGGAGCCACGTCTGTGCTCTGGGCCAATGATGCTGAACCGCCGCGTTCACCGACCGTGGCCCAGACATCGATCCCGCACTCATCACCGAAGTCCACCTGGACGACTGCCAAGCCGAAGGCCATGCAGACTGACCCGCTGACCGGCGGCACCATCAACAACAATCCGGTGATCGCTGTCAAGGTTGAGAACATTACCGCCGCACGGCCGCAAGTGGGGCTGCACGCTGCTGACATCGTCTTTGTTCAGGAGGTCGAGGGCGGACAGACCCGGCTGATCTCGATCTACCATACGAGATTCCCCAAGCGCGTCGGTCCGGTGCGCAGCGCGCGAACGACCGATGCGCTGCTGCTGCCCGTCTTCGGGAAGCCCGGGTTGGTCTATTCAGGAGCGAACCGGCGGGTGCAGCGCAAGATCGACTCGGTATCAGTTGTGCCGATTCTGCGCACTACCCGAGACAGCCGCCGTCGCGCTCCGCACAACGTGTTCGTCGATCTGCAAAGGATTGGTGAAACGACAAACGTGGGCAAGGCTAAGCCGATCGGCTGGACTTTCCGCGCCGAGGATGGACGCTGGGCCGACGCGGCGACCGCGAAGACGTTCAAGACCAGGGTCGGTCACGACACTTTCGCTTTCGAGCATGGCGCCGGCGGCTACCTCGTTCGCTGGAATGGGCGGCAGTATGCCGATGGTGATTCCGGAAGGCTCGCTAGGACCGACAACGTCGTGATCATGCAGGTGCGGAATCGTCCCGACGGCAACCGTGACGTCAATGGCGTTCCGTCGGTCCGCTCAGGGACGGTCGGACAAGGCCGCGTGACGATCTATCGCGATGGCAAGAAGCTGAGTGGTAGTTGGAAGCGCGTCAAGCTGTCGGCCCCGCTGCGGTTTGTGGACAAGTTCGGCAAGGAGATCTCGCTGACTCCCGGCAAGACTTGGCTCACCCTTTCCGGTTAGCGCCCCTTCTTCCCGTGCTCGCGCGATTACGAGCTGACACGGTTAATGCGGACCTAGCTCGACCGCAGTGCACAACCACCGGCCGTAGAAGTCCTCCAGCCGAAATGCCAGGGCGACCGATCGCTCGTTGAGCAGCAGGTGGACCGCCACCTCAGCGGCGGTCTCCACGGGGAACTGGACATGTACCGAGCGCAGGACGGCCGGTCTGGTGGTTTGCGGGTGGTGCTTTCGTCGTAGCCGCTGGCGCCGGTGGCTGGAGACGGCGGCGAGCACCCGCTCGTCGACCCAGCGATTGAGCTGACCGATGGGCCGCAATCCTTGCACAGTCTCGATCAGCAGCTTGGCGAGCGATGAGCTCCACGCGGTGGCGTCAGGTAACCCGGGCCGCGGAGCAGCCATCCATCCAGCACCGCCGGCGTTGGCTTGCCCGGTCGACCTCACGTAGAGGTCGAGCATTGGTTGGGCTTCGTCCATCAGTGGAGCGAGTCGAGGCTGCCAAGTTTGCGCCGGCGGGCGGCTTTCGATGGCGGATCGGTAGTTGATCGGCGAATGGATTTCGGCGGTGCCGGACACGTATGAGGCCCCCTATGAGTGCACTTCGGCCATCAGCGTGCGGGCAATTCGACCCGCTGTGAAGTGCAGAGTGACAATCTGTGGATAACACCTGGAAACAATGGCGGCATGGCCGCAGATCCGACGATCGCGCAGGTGTTGGAGGACATTGATCACCGGCAGGCGTCACTGCCCTCCGGTTTGGAGTTCCGGCGCACATTCATCGCCACCTATCGGCGCACGACTGAGGCCGTCGGTCGCTCCATTGACGACGGGGGGTTCGAGGATCCCGCTTGGGTAGCAAAGTGGGATGCGGCTTTCGCCGACCTGTTCTTCGTGGCACATGACGCTGATCTTGGCGGGAACCCTCCGCCGCTGCCATGGCGCCTGGCGTTTCGGCCGCAGCACGACCTGAACGTGTTGCAACACCTGCTGCTCGGTATGAATGCGCACATCAATTTCGATCTGCCGCAGGCGCTGCTGGCTGTGATCAGCGACGAGGACTTCTCCGACCCTGTCGTGATCGACCTGCGGCGTCGTGATCATGAAAGGATCGACCGAATCCTCGCCGATCGAGTGGCGGCGGAGGATGGTGAACTGGGCGGACCACGCAGGCCGCTGGATCGCCTGCTGACTCCGCTAAATCGGGCAAGCTCCAGGCAGTTCCTGCGTGAGGCACGGCAAAAGGTCTGGCGCAACACTTTCGAGCTGCAGCAGGCACGGGTGGCCGGCCCGGTCGCCTGCCGAGAACGACTGGCGGAGCTGGAACTCTTGACGGCGGCGAAGATCGCCGACTTGACCGCACCCGGACAGGTGCTGCTCCGTTTGGCCGCTCGGGGGTTCGGCGTGACCCTTCCGCTCCACTGAGGGAACGGACCTTCACACTGCCCCCTCCCCAAAGGAAACGTAGGTTCACGCTGCCCCTCACTGATGAAAAGAACATTTACGTTCGGTCCTGTCGGTGTGCGCCGTTTGCTACTCACGCAGAGCGCAAGCAAGGTAGGTCAACGTTCGTTTCTGCCGGTGGCAGATTCTGGCTTCAAACCACCAGGGAGGACTGAATCGAGTAGTGGTCGGCGTGATAAATGTGACGGCCGAACTCGACGAATTGGCCGACATCGTCGTAGGCGATGCGATCAACCGTGAGACAGGCGGCGGGGGTTTCAGCGTCGAGCAGCCTGGCTTCTTCGTCGCTCATCAGCCGGGCGGAGATGCGTTGGTGACCGATCCTGAGATTGACCCCGATCGAGCGGAGGCAGGCGTACAAACCCTTTGCGGAAAGATCATCAGCGCTGATCTGGAAATGACTTGGCAGGTAGTTGGTCAAGATCGCCAGCGGCACGTCGTCGGCCAGCCGCAGTCGTCTAATCTTCATGAAGGCCTCGCCCGTCACGTTCTCCGCGTCGATGGCGTCGCGGATGTCAGGTTCGAGCTCGCCCACTGAATACTCCAGCAGCCGCGTTCCGGGGACCTTTCCGGCATTGGCCAGGTCCTCGTTGAAGCTGCTCAGCCGCTCATCGCGGCGGAACTGGGACCGTACGACCTGAGTGCCCACCCCTCGTTTGCGGACAAGCATGCCCTTCTTGACGAGCTCCTGGATCGCCTGCCGGGCGGTCGGTCGGGAGAGGCCAAGACGACTGGTCAGAGAGAGTTCATTCTCCAGCCGATCGCCGGGAGCAAGAGCACCGGTATTGATGGCGTGCTCAATTGACTGAGCCAGCTGGTAATACAGCGGAACAGGGGAGTTGCGCTCGAGCGTGATGTCGAGTTCGCGCGCGGTGGGCGCCTCCATCATGCCTGCAGCATAGGGTCGCATGCTCCAGCTGAATAGGCTTGATGGCCGATTTGTCCAGACATGAAATGCAGTTGTGATTATGGCGAGAACAACAGCAGCAGACCCGCGCAGGTGTAGCCCACCATCACTGCGAGCATGGGCCATTGACCGGCTAGCGCTCGCTCGGGTGGTAGCAGTCGAACCGCCTTCTCGTGGGCCACGACTACGGCCATCACGTGGCCACCAACGATCGCGGCCAGCTGGATCACTGCTATCGCGGTCGGCCGATTGAAGATAGCGGAATTGACGCCCATCTCTGCCGAGCCGAACACATTCCAGCCCCGGCCGAGCGGATCGGAGAAGTTGATCGCGACCCGTTGTCCTTCGACGATCAAGAGCGTCGCATAGTGTGCGATGGCGTAACCGACCACGATGGGTACCACCGAGCATGCCATCAATCGTGGATAGGCGGCCGAAGATTCGGTGGTGTACCGGCCCATCCAGCGGGCTGCGGCGCTGAAGCTGGTCAGTACGATGATGATCATCACTAGCAGGCCGACGGTCTGCCAGAGCAACGGCGGCGCGTTCGAGGCTTGGACGGTCCGGATCCACCAGCTGGTGTTGGTGAAGCTGTCGTATGCGGTGATGCCCAGCAACGCTGCTACCGCGGCCGGTGCGCCACGCGGCGGCAGCCACGAGCTAAGGCCAGCGAGCGGATTGACCAGGCGGAGCGACCCTCCGACCCGCCGCCAGATCGACATCTCTGCGATGGTCGACGCGTAGGTCTCAAAAGGATCCGCCGCGGCGATCCAGCGCTGACCGAAGACAATCGCCCCAAGGACCATGATCACCAGCCAGCTGAGCGCCCAGACCCGTAGCACGCCCAGCGTCGTCCGTTCGGGTTGCACCAGCTCAAGCCATCCGAACGCGAACAGGCCCACTGCCGCCGGCCAGACCCCAATTCGCCTGGGCAGGGTGAGCAGGCCAAGGCTGGAATCGATCCGGGCAACCGCGCACAACCCACGGTGAATTGTGCGCAACGGGTTGGTCGCTCGCCAGAACTGGCCGAACAGCAGCGAGATGGGTACCAGACCGACCCACATCCAGACGAAGACGTAGCCGAAGATCGGGTTGGTCAGCAGATCCTCACCGGCCAGCAAAGCTAGGGCGGCCCAGCCGTAGGCCGCCAAGATGAGAAGGCGCGCCACCAACCGCACGACCCGGTTGTCGATGAGTGCGGTGAGACGTGGCAGTTCCCGCCCGCCAATCGTCGAATAGCGAGGACGCCGCCAAGCAAACAGCAAGACCCCGAACGAGATGATCAAGGTGAGGACCGCACCGATGATGACGAATCCGAAGGGCAGCGGGAGATCGTCGCGGGAGCCGATGCCGTGCAGCGGAAGGAGAGCCACGGTCATGAGGCGGGAGCGACCGTCGAGGAGTGTCAGCGCACGTTAAGGATCACAATGACTTTCTCCAAGTGGTGTGCCTCGACATAAAAGCTGCCGGGGTCGCTCACCACAAACGATCCGGTCGCGGGCTTGCCCGCCGAGACGTTCAGTTGGTAGCCGTCACCGAGGGCGTGGGCGTGAATTTCCTCGTCGACGTCGCTGGTGACGTTCAGAACCACTTTCTGGCCGACGGCGAGGTCAAGCTTCTGCCCGCTGGGCGAGACCTTTCCGCCAGAGATCGTTACATCGATCGTCACGGCCTCAACGCTGCTCGGAGTTTTGCTCGGAGTACTGGTCGGTGTAGAAGCCTGGGAAATGGGAGTGGCGCTCGGCCCCGGGGTGAAGGCTGTCGACGGTTGGCTGCTCGGGGACGCCGCGCATGCCGAGAGCATGATGTAAGTCGGCAGTGTTGCGCTGAGCATGACTGACCAAACCGTCGATCTCGACTTCCGCACCGTTCCGTCCTTGTCCCGATAACCTTCACGAGGCATCACTGCTGCCTTAGGTACGTCTAAAGCGATGCCTGGCCACCTTAAGGGATGCTCCGGTTGAAGGCAGCCGGCTCTTGAACACCACTGACACACGCGCGGTAATAGGGTGAAGTTCCGGCCACTCGATAAGGAATGCCATGCCTCAGCGATTGACGCCGCTCGAGGTGACGATGCTGGCGCTGGACACGGCGCGAACTCCGGGACACGTGAGCACGGTCGACATCTTCGATCCCTGGCCCGAAGGCTTCGATTACGAACGCCTGATTGCCCTCATCCGCGATCGAATCGAATACGTGCCGCGCTACCGGCAACGCGTCAAACCCGTGCCCGTGAGGTTGGCTGCGCCGGTCTGGGCAGACGATGAGAACTTCGACCTGACATTCCACGTGCGCCGTTCCGCGCTGCCCCGTCCCGGCACGCTGGACCAGCTGCGCGAATTTGTCGGCAGGGTCATGGCCAGGCGGCTGGATCGCTCCCGGCCCCTTTGGGAGATCTACCTGGTGGAGGGACTCGCCGACGGGAGTTTCGCGCTAGTCAGTAAAACCCATTTGGCGCTGGTCGACGGGATTGATGGTGTCGACCTCGGCCAAGTCCTGCTGGACGCCGACCACCGTCCGTCGCTGATGTCGGCGAAGAATTGGCGGCCACTACCGGAGCCGACTGCGCTTGAACTGATCAGCGGAGCGCTGTGGGACAGCGCTCAAGATCCAGCCAAGGCGATCGAGAACCTGAGGGGTACGTTGACAAGTGCCCTCGGTGTCGCGATAGCCATCGGCGAAGCAGTAGGTGGTGTCGGTGGAGCGGTCGGGCAACTCGCCGGGGATGCCCTCCGAGGCAGGCGGCCACCCGCGAATTCGCCGCTGGCCGGCGAGGTGTCCGAGCAACGTCGAATCGCCCTGGTGCGGCTCCCGCTCGCCGATCTGAAGGCCGTCCGGCAGGAGCACAACCACACCATCAACGACGTGGTCTTAGCGGTGCTCACCGGTGCACTGCGGTCCTGGCTATTCACCCGCGGCGAATCGCTCAGCACGGGCAGCAGTCTTACCGCGCTAGTGCCGATGAGCGTGACTGAGGAGGAGGGAGGGCCGACCTCTCTCGGCAGCCAAGTAGCGCCACACCTGCAGAGCTTGCCAATCGGCGAACAGAGTGCGTTGATGCAACTCCATCAGGTCGGCGTCGGGACTCAGGCTCACAGGGAGAGCGGCCGTGCCGTGGGAGCGCGCTTTTTGTCCGACATCGCCGGATTTGCCCCATCGACACTGCACGCGTTAGGGGTCCGGGTAACCGCTGAGGTGATGCGGAAGCAGCACGACATCCTGATCACCAACGTGCCTGGTCCCCAAGTGCCCCTTTACGCAGCCGGCGCGCGTTTGGCCGCCAGCTATCCGCTGCTGCCTCTGTCGGCAGCCCACCTGCTCACGATCGGGGTGACGTCTTACGACGGGGAGGTTTACTTCGGACTCACAGGTGACCGGTACGCAGTCCGGGATCTTGATGTGCTCGCACAGTGCATAACCGATGCGCTGCAGGAACTCGTCGAGACCACGCGTGAGGCGCCAGGTCTAAGGCAACCGACGCGTAAGGCAAGCGCGGCCGCTCGCCGGGCAGCGCAGCAGAAGGTTGCTGCAAGGCATGAGGCGGCACGCCGATCGGCGCGGAAACGAGCCGCTGTCCGTACGCTCGTCTCCAGGGCCTCCGAGTTCGGAGTTGTCTCTGCCCCGGCAGCGAAACGTATTGCAGCAGCGCAGAACCAGGCTGTGGACGCGTCCACTCGGAAGGCGACCGGCAAGCCCAGGTCGCAGTGACGCCGGGCTCCGCTGTGGAACGGGATCGCCGAAGGACGGCGCTGACCGGATTCGTTCCCGTCTGTTTACGGGAAACGCTCGCGTTGCGAGCCGGCGCCGACCTGGGCCTACGCAGCGGATGTGCCGCGACCTCCGCCCTGCTCGCCGAGCTGGGCGGGCAAACAAGCATTGAGGAGGCCGCGTTCGCTGCACTGAGCCATGCCGGTGTTTTGGCAGTGCTCATCAGCTCGAGTGCCAGGCGCCTGGTGCTTGCCGCCGAGCTTGCGCCTGACCAGGTGGCTGACCACGGCAGTCCGTTTGGTGAAATCACTATCGCTGGTCTTTCCTGGTCGCAGGTACGGGCGATATTCGTCGACGAGCCCAAACTTTCAAGGCAGTTGTTTCGGCGCGGCGGGCGCTCGGAGACGGTCACGGGGAATGCCCGCTGGCCACGGCGCTGGACATGCTTGAAGTGGCTGAGCTGCTGGATGGGTTCGACCTGCTTTGCTTTGCGCCTAAGGAGGTTGACCAGCTCGGCGAGGATGACGATCTGACGACAATTGCAGGCGATCGGGCAGACTAGCGTCATGCCACGGTCAATCTGGAAAGGCGCCATCTCCTTCGGACTGGTCACGATTCCGGTGAAGCTCTTCTCGGCCACTGAGGAGAAGGACATCAGTT
>Ga0126314_10000146_pt1 | contig 37364 bp, 27 predicted proteins | sample Plot105B_FD_92535 | JGI IMG/M metagenome (GOLD analysis project Ga0126314, IMG submission 92535) | Serpentine soil microbial communities from UC McLaughlin Reserve, CA, USA - Plot105B | ecosystem: Environmental > Terrestrial > Soil > Grasslands | place: USA: UC McLaughlin Reserve, Lake County... | reverse complement strand
CGCAACTGGACTCCCGCGGGCTCCGTCCGCCTGGGCCCCTCGCCCAACCTCACCCCGGCCGTGCAGGAGATGAATCCCATCGGCTGAACCCTCTCACGCGACATCTACCTTGACGCTCACCGGCCCGAGGACGATGCGCGCGCTCGGAGCGTCGTCTTGCGGTGTCACCGGTCGTGAAGAATCGATACGAGGGGGTGAGGGGCTTTCGGGGGCTTGACCGTTCTCCTCGGGGGGAAGCGACCCATTTCGGGCGCCTTCCGTGAAGGAGCTCCGACCATGCCGCCGCTCTCGTTCCGGCGCCTCGTGTTGTCCTGCCTCGCGTTGCTGACCGCCTCGGGTTGTATGACGGGGCCTCACAACGGCACCACTACCGGGGACTCGGTGATTGGAGAGACGTTCCTGTTCGAGGGCTACTACCCCGAGCCGAGCACTCCCGTGTCCCTCCAGGTCTTGAGGGAGCCCGACCTGGACCCGACGGTGGCGGCGAACTGGCAGCAGTTCGCCACGGCCATCACCACCACCACGCCCACTCCATTCAACCGCCCGGAACCCCTCTATCACTGGAGCGTCACGGCCGCGCCCGTCCCCAACTTCCTCTTCTCCTCTCGCTGGCCCTCGGGAGGACTGGTGAAGGTGCGCGCCGTCGCCATGGACCCGGATGGGCAGACGGTCCTCTACACGTTCGACGACATCACCTACGCGGACTGCTTCTCCCTGAATGCCACCCAGCCCTGGAACACCCTTGGCACCGAGTGCCAGGGCCTGGGCGTCAACCGCTCCGCGCTGGTGTCCACGCGGCTCAACCCCGTGGACCTGCCCGTCGCGGACCGGCCCGAGTTCCTGGGGCGCAAGTCGCCTGGATTGGGCACCGAGGAGACGGAGGAGTACTACGAGCAAATCCAGGCGCCGGGGACGCTGGATGCCTTTCGTTCCATCTATGGCTTCGCCACGGGGAGCGACGTCACGGCCACCTACTACAACGATGGTGACCTGGGGTTGGGCCGGGAGATGCATTGCAAGCCGTTCGCGGTCCCTCCGTCCCAGGTGGGCCTGGCCTGCTACGTGAAGAACTACGGGGTGCTCGACGGCGCGCCCATCTTCGGCGGCAGCTCCGCGTCCGCGCTCCAGGACGCGGTGGCCCGGACGAACTCCTTCGCCACCGTGGCGATGACCTTCACGCCCCCCGGCAACGCTCCCAACAGCGTGAAGTTCATGGTCTACGACGCCGCGGGCTTCCTGACGCCCGCCGCGCAGCTCGACAACACCGGCTTCAACACCTTCGTGCCCGGCAACTGTCTGTCATGCCATGGCATCAAGGCGAACTACGACGCGAACACCAACTCCGTGGTGGGGCGGGCGCAATTCCTCCCCTTCGACGTCTTCAGCTTCCGCTATTCCACCGCCACGGGCTTCACCCAGCCAGCCCAGGCGGACGCCCTGCGGCGCCTCAACCACCTGGTCACCCTGACGGGCCCCTCTGACGGCATCCGCGAGTTCATCGAGGGCACCTACGCGCCCAAGCTGGTCTCCGACGTCACGGCGGTGGCCAATGACACCTACGTGCCTCCCAACTGGACGAACACCAAGCAGAAGGGGCTGGGGCTCTACCGGGGCGTGGTGAAGCCCTACTGCCGCACCTGCCACATGTCCTCCACGGACACCAACCTGGACTTTCTGGACCAGGCTGACTTCAACCTCTACTCGGGGGCCATCAAGGTGGATGTGTGTGGCGCGGGCCACTCCATGCCCAATGCCGAGCACGTCATGAAGAAGTTCTGGAAGAGCGGCGCCCGCGCCTATCTGGACCTGGGATTGGACATGCAATCCCCCTGCGGCCCCTGAGGGGTGGAGGCGCTGGTGCTCGCGAGGGCGGGAAGATTTCCCGCCCCGGTCGTTCTCGACTCGCAGCCCCGTTGAAGCGCAACCACACCACATCACTCGCGTCGGGGCCTGGCCTCGGCGCGCAGGGGAGTTCACATGATGAGCAAGACCCACACTCGACGCCACGGCTGGCGGATGACCACGCTGGCCGTAGCGTCGCTGGGCCTGATGTCGGGCGCCTGCGGTCCGGAGTCGACCGGGATGGAACCGGAGGATGCGCTGGTCTCCTCCGCGGAGCAGACGGAGGCGGCCTTCGACGCCTGGCGCGCGAAGCAGGTGGTCCCCACGCCCGACGGCCACTTCCTGGTCGAAGGCGACATGCGCATGCTGGACCTGGCGATGGTGCGCCAGTACTGGGAGAGCATCACCCAGAACCCCAACGCGCTCTCGGTGTTCCGGGTGGGAGGCGTGGACGCCGCCTGGAGCCGGGCGGACCGCTGGAACATCACCTACTGCATCCGCCCGAGCGACTTCGGCGCGGACTACAGCCGCGTCGTCGAGTTCATGCACCGCGCGGCGTCGGGCTGGGAGGCCGCCGCCAACGTGCGCTTCGTGCATGTCGTGGCGGAGGACTCGGCGAGCTGCAACCGCTTCAACAACAACGTGAAGTACAACGTCGAGCGCAACTTCAGTTTCTTGGGCCTCCAGGCCGGCATGGGCTTCCCCACCTACTCCCGGTCGACGCGCTTCCTGGAGCTGGGCCCCACCTCGACGTGGACGGATGCGCAGTTCATCGCGGTGCTGACGCATGAGTTCGGCCACTCGCTGGGCTTCGTGCACGAGCACGACACCGCCGCGGGCTGCGGCATGGTGACCACCGGCAGCTACCGGCCGCTGACCTGCTACGACGGCCGAGGGGCGATGCACTACCCGTCCCAGCCGGGCTGGTTGGACCCGGCGCGCACGCTGAACTTCATCTCCCAGCGGGACGTGGAGGGCGCGCAGTCGCTCTACGAGGCCCCCACCAACGTGCTCAGCACGAGCGGTGGCACGGTGTACGCGCGCAAGCGCTCCACGGGTGACCTCTACCGGCGCGACGCCGCCGGGTGGACGCTGGTGGGCAACCCGGGGCAGGCCTTCGTCGCGGTGGGCAACACGCTCTATGGCCAGATTCCGGCGGGCGGTCAGCCGGTCCAGTTCCTGGGCGCCAGTTGGGTGACCATCGGCAGCCCGGTCGCGCAGATTTTCGCGTGCGCGGGCGCGCTCTGCGCCACTGACGCGGCCACGGGCAACGTCATTCGCTACAACGCGGGGACGGGCGTGTGGACGACCATCGGCGGGCCGGGCTCGCGCTTCGGCTCCACGACAACGCAGGTGTTCGGCATCGACCCGTGGCAGGACGCCTACGTCGCGCGCTGGAGCGGCGCCGGGACGTCGTGGTCCGTGATTGGCGGGGGCGCCAGTGAGCTGGTGAGCGGTGGCACCAGCATGTACCGCGTGACGAACGTGAAGGACCTCATCGAGCGCTACGACGGGGGCTCGACGTGGACCCCCATCGGTTTCTCGGGCCGGAGCTACGTCGCCGTCGGAGCCGACGTGTACGGCTTGCGTCCGGATGGCTCGTTCATCATGAAGTACGCGGGCACGGTGTGGAACTCCATCCACGGCTCGGCGACGCGCATCTTCAGCTCGAATGGCTACCTGCTCGCGACGAACCTCAATGACTCCATCGAGCGGTACAACCCCGCCACCAACACCTGGACGAACCTCGGCCAGCCCTGAGCGGCCGTGAGTGAGGGGCTGGGGGCTTCACCGCCCCCAGCCTCGCGCCCTGTGTTTGACGTTCCGTTACTTGAAGCAGAAGGAGGCGCTGTCCAGCGTGTCCGTGCGCTGGACCCACTGGACCTCCTCGCATGTCTCTCCGGGCCCGCAGGCCTCATTGCTCTCGCAGCGGCGGTGACACTTCCGGTCGCCCCTCTCCGGCTGGCAATAGAGCTCGCTATTCGGACCGGGAGGTCCACAGACCTGACTGACGTAGCAGGCCTCGTCGGCGCTCGCGCACTTGCCCGTGAACGAGCAGGCGGCGAGCGAGGAGTTCGGTACCTTGGAGTCGTCGTCTCCACAGCCGGCGAAGAAGACGAGGCAGAGCAGGCTCATGAGGGGCAGTCGCATGGGGCTTTCTGGGGAAGGGTGGGAGCTATTGCAGGTCTTCCTTCAGGGCGGCCTGCATCGCCCGCCTGTTCTCGGGGAAGCCCTGGTTGGGATAGGGCCGGGCGCCGCCCAGGAGCGGCTCGTACTTCTGGTACATGGGGTCCGAGCGCGCGGGCTCCTGCTGGTAGAAGGCGCGGTTGGCCTGGAGCAGGTAGCGAGGCGAGGTCCCCTGAGGGGCGTCCTCGCTGAAGGCGATGAGCCGGCGCACCTCGGGGTCGCTCATGAACGTCATGAATGCCTCGGCATCCTCCGCGCATGTCCCGGTGCAGTTCGCGTTGAGCACCAGGGCATCCACGAAGACGGCGGGCGCGGAGCCCGTGCCCAGCGGCACCGAGATGACTCCCGGGAGCGGCTGGGTGGGCCGGGCCTGGCGGATGTAGAACAGGCGCTCGGTGTAGCCCATGAAGCCATTGGCTTGCTCCGTCGCGAAGGCCTCTTCCGCCACGGTATTGCTGTCGTAGGTGCCATCCATGCACGGGTTGACGCCCGGCTCCAGCGAGCAGCTGTCGACGACCGTCTTGAAGGCTGTCACCGTGGGCGAGTCCAGCGGCAGGGAGATGGCGGTGGAGAGCGACGCGCCCGGATGCGTGTCGGCCCAGGCATCCAGGTACGAGGAGGGCAGCGTCCAGCTCCCGTCGAAGTTCGTGGCGAGGGGCCGCTTGCCGGGCGCCACGTCACCGAGGATGCGCACCAGCGACGCCGCATCCGTGGCCGTCTGGAGTTGGGGGCTGTGGGAGTAGACGACGTAGGTGCACAGATAGGTGGGCGTGCCATAGCTCGCACCGGAGAGGCGCACGGCCTCCTCCGCGGCGGGATACGAGGGGCCCACCTCGAATGACAGGGGTTGAATCCAGCCCTTCGACGCGAGCGAGCCAAGCACCAGCGTGTCCACTTCCACGACCTGGGCCGCGCCCGTGCCCTGGCCGAGCAACTGGTTCATCGCGCCGCCCTCGTCCAGGTCATAGAGGTCCAGGTTCGAGTCGAACACGAGGTCCAGGTCGATGTCCGTGTACTCCCGCTCGAAGTCGGCCTCGAGCCGCTGCTTGAGGCTCGCGAAGCCATCTCCCGCGGCGTCTGGAATGTAGGGGAAGAGGACCGCCTTCAATGGCCGGGGAGGGGTGGGGTCGGGTGATTCCGAGCAGGCGCTCAGGGCGAGGACGACAGGGCAGAGCAGGGCTCTCCAATGCATGGCGTGGCTTCCTTGGGGATGTCTTTCGAAGGGAGCCGGAGCGTGCCACGGGTCAGAGCGCGAGTTCCACGCCGAGGCCCGGCGCTATCGACCAGAGCGTCTTGCGGTGAGAGGAGCCCGGGTACCACTCGCCCACGAGCTGGACGCGGAAGCGCTCCAGGAAGGCCATGCCCGCGAGCGCCTGGACGACGGGGCGTGAGCAGGCCGTCACCCGGCTGGCACCGCGGCCCTCGCAGTCCTGCGTTCCATAGCCGTCATTGGCGCTGAACATCCAGCCGGCGCGCAGCCCGAAGCGGCTCTGCGCGAGGAAGGACTGGGCCGTGCGCGGTCGGTATTCGAGTCCGCCCACGAGCGCTACGGAGAAGGACTCGCCACTTCCAGAGGAGAACACATCCTCGAGTCCCCGGAGGCCGATGGCGCTGGCGAAGCGCAGGCCCGTGGGGAGCTTGGAGGCGAAGGCGCCCAGGCTCAGGCCGACCTCGCTCTGCGTAGGGCCCATGGTGAAGTGTAGCACCGTGTCCGGGGGCGCGAAGGCCACGCTGTCCGCCGCGAGCTTGCCCGCGAAGCCGACCACCTGCTTGTCGGAGCCGGGCTGCGCCGAGGTGAGCCGGTGGAGCGCGCGTCCAATGGACTCGCGGATGCGGACGATGGCCAGGTCTCCGCGCCCCTTTTCCACGCCGAGGTCGCGAAACTGGAAGCCATAGGCCCCCAGCAATCGCATGGAGTAATCCAGCTCCGGCTCCTCTTCGCCCTTCTTCCAGTCGGGCCAGCGGCGAGGTTCGAGGCCGGGGACCTTGGGCGGCGCCTGTCCCGCCATGGCGCGGTCGCAGTGCGGGTTGCGCCATTTGGCGCCCTCGGACTCCTTCTTGGCGGTGCCGCACGCGAAGTAGAGCTGGTCCAGGGACACCTGGAGCAGCGCGCGGAAGTCCGCCAGCGCGTCACCCTGGCAGGCCCGCGTCGCGTCCGAGGCTCCGTCGTAGACGGCGCGCATGCAGGTGAACGGCGCCCACCCGCCGGGCTCCTCCGTGGGCTCGCCGATGGGCTCGGCGAAGCGCGCGGTTCCCGCTTCCACGTCCTCCAGCATCCTGCGGGCGTCGTACATGCCCAGGTAGAAGTCGAACGTGCGGAACTCCGTCTCGAAGAAGCCCAGGAACGCGAAGAGCGGGGCGCTTGCGGCGGGGAAGTGCCGACGCGGGAGGACGAGGTGGCGCGCGATGTTCGGCTCCTCTTCCAGCAGCAGGGCCAGCTCCTTGGAGCGCGCCGTGTCCACGAGGGCGGCGATGAGCCCGGCCAGCTCCACGGGCAGCGACGTCTCATCCGATGGAGTCTCAGCGGGAGGCAGGGAGGGGTACTCGGTGGCGTCGGGGTCGACGAACGCGAAGGTGATGCCCTTGGGCGTGTCGCGCACCCCGGGCGTGGGGACGTCGCGCCAGTGCAGCTTGCCGTTGTCGGAGGCCTTCAGGCCGTCGCGCGCGAGCCCCACGGCCAGCCGCAGCGGTGCGTTGTCGAAGATGCCTCCGTCGATATACCGGGCCGTCCTGGCCTTCTCTTGAGGGCACACCGCGGGGGTGGCCTTGGTGCTCTTCGACTCGCAGGTGGGCAGCGAGTGGGGTGGGAAGGCGACGGGGAACGACATGGAGGCCAGGATGAGGTTTCGCAGGTGCTCGAAGGGGATTTCGCCCTGCGCATCCGTGACGAGCAGCGGCTCCATGCGACGGCTTCCGGGCGTCGTGTAGTTGGTGGCGCGAGGCGTCTTGCCGGGGCCCCGGCCCTGGATGCGGATGGCGAACTTCTCTTCGATGCGCGGCAGCGGCAGGCGGTCGTTCGCGGCCCAGAGGACCCGGGGCTCCGCGCGCGTGGTGGAGACGCCGAGCACCACGTCACACGAAGGGCTCAAGCCCTTCTTCCAGGCCTCTTCGATGCCGGCCGCGCCTTGCTCCAGCGCCTCGCGCGAGAAGATGCCCAGCGGGGACGTCGAGGACCGCAGGAAGAGGCGGTCGAACCCGATGGGAATCCAGGTGCGCCAGAACAGGGACTTCTCGGGAGAGGACGCTTCGGCGCCGCAGGCGGCCATCACCGCCAGCAGCGAGTTCAGGCTGCCGGCGGAGGCGCCCGTGAGCAGGCGGAGGTCCACCTGCTGGCTCCCCCTCGACGAGGCGAGCGCGTAGTACAGGAAGCCCGCTTCGTACACGCCCAGGGACACACCTCCGCTCACGGTGAGGGAGACCGCTGAAATCGGCGGGGCGTCCGGGTCCAACGGCTGGGACTTCGCCGGTGGGCTGAAGAGGAGCAGCGCGCACGCCAGGGCGAGCGGAGTCGAGGTGGCGACGGAAGCCATGGCCGCGGACCGTAGACCCCTGCTGGCCAGGGCGCACCATCATCCGTCCTCGACGGGGCGCGAACCGTCCACAGGTTCGCGCCCCGGCAGAGGGCTGACTAGTAGCGGTAGGTGTCCTGCTTGTACGGACCGCTCTTCTCCACGCCGATGTACGACGCCTGCTCCGGGGTCAGCTCGGTGAGCTGCGCGTTGAGCTTCCTGAGCTGGAGCCGGGCGACCTTCTCGTCCAGGTGCTTGGGCAGCACGTACACCTTGCCCACCTGGTACTTGTCGCTGTGCGAGTACAGCTCAATCTGCGCGATGGTCTGGTTCGCGAAGGAGCTGGACATCACGTAGCTGGGGTGGCCCGTGCCGCAGCCCAGGTTCACCAACCGGCCCTTGGCGAGCAGGATGATGCGCTTGTTGTCCGGGAAGATGACGTGGTCCACCTGCGGCTTGATCTCCTCCCACTGGTACTTCTCCAGGGAGGCGACCTCGATTTCGTTGTCGAAGTGGCCGATGTTGCAGACGATGGCCTGGTCCTTCATCTTCGCCATGTGGTCATGGGTGATGACGCTCTTGTTGCCCGTGGCGGTAACGAAGATGTCGGCCTTGTCCGCGGCGTAGTCCATGGTGACGACGCGGTAGCCCTCCATCGCGGCCTGGAGCGCGCAGATGGGGTCGATTTCGGTGACCCACACCTGGGCGGACAGCGCGCGCAGCGCCTGCGCGGAGCCCTTGCCCACGTCTCCGTAGCCGGCGACGACGGCAATCTTGCCGGCGATCATCACGTCGGTGGCGCGCTTGATGCCGTCCACCAGCGACTCGCGGCAGCCGTACAGGTTGTCGAACTTGCTCTTCGTCACGCTGTCGTTGACGTTGATGGCGCGGAACAGGAGGGTGCCCTTCGCGGACATCTCCTGGAGGCGGTGCACGCCCGTCGTCGTCTCCTCGGTGACGCCGAGAATCTTCGCCGCCTTGCGCGTGTACCAGGTCGGGTCCTGGGCCAGCTTCGCCTTGATGGAGGCGTACAGCTCGCGCTCCTCCTCGCTCTGGGGCGAGGACAGGAGGCTCGCGTCCTTCTCCGCGCGCTTGCCCAGGTGCATCAGCAGCGTCGCGTCACCGCCGTCGTCCAGAATCATGTTCGGACCTTCGTGGTCGCTGCCCGCGGGCCCGAACTCGAAGATGCGGTGGGTGAAGTCCCAGTACTCCTTCAGCGTCTCGCCCTTGTGGGCGAACACGGGCGTGCCCGCGGCGACCAGCGCGGCGGCGGCGTGGTCCTGCGTGGAGAAGATGTTGCACGACGCCCAGCGCACCTCGGCGCCCAGGGCCTGCAGCGTCTCCACCAGCACGGCCGTCTGGATGGTCATGTGCAGCGAGCCCGTGACGCGCGCGCCCTTGAGCGGCTGCTTCTTCGCGTACTCCTCGCGGATGGCCATGAGGGCGGGCATCTCGCTCTCGGCGATCCGGATCTCCTTGCGGCCCCACGCGGCGAGCGACAGGTCGGCGACGGCGTGGTCCTGCTTCTGGGTCTGGGGAACAGCGGTCATGGCATGGCTCCTGCTGATGGTTGCGGCGCGAGCTGGCGAGGAACTCCCGAGCCGCCAAAAAAGCGGACCCACCCTCGCAAGCAACGCGTCCAGGTGAGTGCCGTTGGGTACCGCGCTTCGAGCCTGGGGCCTGGGGCCTCGCAACACTCCTCGAAGTCACGGGCGAAACTACGAGAAGCCGCCGCGAATTTCAAAGGGAGATTGCCCTCCTGTCGAGCAGGCCGGCGGGCAGGAGGACCCCTGCGGGCCGAGTGTGGGGTCGGATGCTGGACAGGGCAGCCAACGGGGAGGCAGCATCGCCGCCTTCCAACAACCCCCGAGGGGTCGCAATGTCGTCGAAAAGCGCTGGAGCATCTCTGAAGGCCATCAACGAGAACATCCGGGCGGCCTATGCCCGTCGCGAGCGCTGGGCCGGCCTCGCTCCCCAGGTCTTCGAGACCCTCAAGGGGCTGATTGAGAAGGCGAACCAGGACGCCGGAGCGAAGTCCGAGGGCAGCCTGTCCCTGGTCATCGAGCAGGTCCCCCACTGGGATGACTCGCGGGCGTACGAGGTCCGGTTCCTGGGCCACGACATCGGCCTGGTGAAGGGCAACGGCGCTCCCGCCGGGCCGGTGCACGCCCATGGCGCCTCGCTGAAGATCGCCCCGCTGGTGAGCGGCCTGATTGGCGTGAGCTACACCCCGAGCTTCCTCACCGTGGGCGAGGAGCACTACGGCGACGCCAAGCCGGAGCTGGCGCTGCTGGGCGTCTTCGAGCCGGACGAAGTGGCGAGCCCCAAGCTGCTCGCGGAGCTGCTGGACACCACCGCGTCGCACGCCTCCGTGGACCACTGGGCGAGCGGTGGCACGGTACGCGCGTCGGCGAGCTGATTTGAGTCATCCCGGGCCAGGCCGCGGTGGTTCCGCGCGTGCCTGGCCCAGGTGGATGGCTCGGCGTCGGGCCAGCACGCATTCCTCACCCCATTCGCGACTGCCTTCGCGCTGTCGTCGGTGGCTACTTCTTCTCCTTCAGGGCGCGGAGCACCTCGCGCGCTGTCTCCGCGGACGAGGCCGGGTTCTGCCCGGTGACCAGCCGTCCGTCGCGCACCGCGAAGCTCTGCCACAACGGGCCGGATTCGTAGCGCGCGCCCAGCTCTCGCAGCCGCGTCTCCAGCGGGAAGGGGACGATGGCGTCGAACTTCGCCGCCTTCTCCTCCGCGTTGCTGAAGGCCGCCACGCGCTTGCCGTTCACCAGCGGCTTGCCATCCGGGCCCTTCACTCCCACCAGCGCCGCAGGGCCATGGCAGACCGCCGCGATGACGGCGCCGCGCGCGTAGCCCGTGGTGAGCAGCTTGTGCAGGGGGACGTGCTTCGCCAGGTCCCACATCACGCCGTGCCCGCCCACCACGAAGTAGGCGTCGTAGGTGTCCTTCACCTCCGCGAGCGTGAGCGTGTGCGCCAGCTTCTTCGTGGCCTGGGCGTCGGCGAGGAAGGCTCGAGTGGCGTCCGTCGACTCTTTCTCGCTGCGCGGGTCCACGGGGGCCGTGCCTCCCTGGGGCGAGGCGATGTCCACCTGGGCGCCGGCCTGCGAGAACTGCGCGTAGGGCGCGGCCAGCTCCTCCAGCCAGAAGCCCGTCCGCTCCCCGGTATCTCCGAACTGCGAATGACTGGTGACAATCAGCAGGACCTTCACGGCGGTCAGGGCTTCCATGGCGTGACTCCTCCAGGCCCCGGGATGAGGGGCCGACAGGGTGAAGGAGTACTCCCGCGCCCATCCCCAGAAAACCGAGAGGGTCTTCGCATAAAGTGAAGCCATGCTTGGCAATCGAGAAGCCCTGTGGACGCTGTGGGAGGTGAGCCGCGCGGGGACTCATGCCGCGGCCGCCGCCCGGTTGGGCATCACCGCCTCCGCGGTGGGGCAGCAGCTCAAGGCGCTGGAGCGACAGGTGGGCGTGGCCCTGTTCGAACGCGTGGGACGCCGGGCCCGACTCACGCCCGCCGGAGCGGCGCTCGTCGCGTGTCTGGGAGAGCACCTGCCCGCGCTGGACGCCGCCCTGGAGGAAGCCTCCGAGGCGCAGCGCACCGTGCGCGGTGAGGTGTCGCTCGGGGGACCCTGGCCCTTCTTCCGACACTGGCTGCGCCCGCGCCTGCCGGGACTCCTGGCGCGACACCCCGAGCTTCAGCTGGAGGTGCGCTTCGATGTGCCGAGCCGCATTGCCCGCCGACTGCTGGAGGGCGAGCTGGACCTGGGCATCGTCGGGCTCCTGCCAGAGGCTCCCGGGCTGGAGGTCCGGCAGGTGGCGCAGGAGCGCTTCGTGGCGGTGGCCTCTCCCGCATATCTGAAGCGATGGGGGACGCCTCGCAGTGCCCGGGACTTCGGGGCCCATCGCTTCATCGCCTTCGACGCGGACCTGGCGATGCTCGGCCCCTGGTGGAGGACGACGCTGGGCCCGAAGGAGCCCCTGCCCGCGCAGGTGGTGTGCCGCATCGCCAACCTGGATGAGATGCTGGCGCTGGCGGAAGCGGGCGTGGGCGTGACGGTGCTGCCCGACTATCTGGTGGACCCCGCGGTGCGAGAGGGCCGCGTCGTGGCGCTCACGCCGGAGGTGGGCCGGCGTTCACCTCGGCGCCCCTGGGGCACGCTCTGGGTGGCCTGGCGCCGCGCCGCTGCTCCCACGGCCCGCTTCCTCGCGGTGCGCGACTGGCTGCTGGAGGGACACGGGCCGGAGGCTCAGCCGAGGCGCCGTTCAGGGTGAATGCACTCCGTCAGCCGGGCGCGTTGCAGCTTCCCATTCGAGGTCCGTGGGAGCTGCTCCACCCGGTAGAACTCGGTGGGAACCTTGTGTGGAGACAGGTGCTCGCGCAGGGTCTGCCGCAGCTCTCGCTTGAGGGGAGTAGGCGCGCCGGGTTCGAATCGCAGGAAGGCCGTCAAAGTCATTCCATACAAGGCATCCTCGCGGCCCGACACGGCGGCGTCCGTCACCCCCGGCAGGACGCGCAGGACGGCCTCGATTTCGAGCGGACTCAGTCGTTCCCCGCCGACCTTGAGCAGCTCATCGTTGCGTCCCAGGAGCGTCACCAGTCCCTGGGGACTCAGCTCCGCCACGTCGCCCGTGTGAAGCCAGCCCTCCTCGCGGACCTTCTCGCGGGTGGCCTCCGGTGCCCCCAGATACCCCAACATCACCTGCTCGCCTCTCACGCAGAGCTCGCCCTCCGAAGTGAGCTTCACGGTGAGCGAGCCGACCGGAAAGCCCGTGGCGGAGGAGAAGAAGGCCGGGTGGTCACTGCGCAGGCAGAGCACCCGAGGCGCCAGCTCCGTCTGGCCATAGCAGGTGTAGACGCGGCCGGCGGGAAAGGCCCGTGTCAGGCGTTGGCGCAGCTCCAGGCTCAGCGGCGCGCCAGCGGAGACGACGTGGGTGACGTCCCGCGTGTTCGACGGGCCGTCCCCCAGCAGTCGAAGCAGCGTCTCGTGGTGTGAGGGGACTCCGCTGATCATCCCTTGCAAGCGCCCGTCATCGAGCAGTCGCTTGAGCTCGACCAGATTGGCGAGCAGGTGCGTGGGGATGCCCGCCACCAGCGCGGGGAGCAGTTGTCCGAGCAGCCCGAAGGAGTAGGAGAGCGGAAGGAACAGCGTCTGGCGGGACACCGACGCGAAGTCGAGCGACGTGAGGACGGCGGCCACGTTCGCGTCGATGTTCCTCCGGGAGAGCTGCACGGCCCGAGGCGTGCCCGTGCTCCCGGAGGTGAACAGGACGACGGCGGTCTCAGGGTGATGGTGCGGCTCGGTCCGTCCACTTCGCCAGGAGATGGACAGCGCCTCATCCAGCTCGAAGCAGTCCCCGAGGCTCGCTCGCCGCGCCTCGACTTCCGAGTCCGTCCAGTCGTGTGCGAACACGGCCACTGGCTGCCCTGCTTCGTAGAGGGCCAGGAAGCGGGCGACGAAGGCGAGCGACCGATGGAACCTCAGGATGACGAGCCCCGACGGTTTGTCCGCCAGGCGCGCCTTGAGGGCATCGACCTGTCGTCGGAGCGCGGCGAAGGAGCACGTCTCCTCGCCGAGGATGAGAGCAGGGGCGTCATCCGCCCGGGTGAAGGCGTGTGTGGGGCTCATGACGGGCTGCCTTCGTGGCTAGAGGCGCTTGAGCAGCGCGCAGGCGGACGCGCCTCCCGCGCCCGCGGAGATGAGCAGGACGCTCTGCCCCGCGCGCAGCGGGAGCTTCTCCTGGAGGTGCGCGAGCGCGATGCCCACGCTGGCCCCCGACGTGTTGCCGGTGAACTGGACGGTCTCCACCACCTTCGCGGGGTCCGCCCCCAACTTGTCGGTGATGGCTCGGATGAGGTGGAGGTTGGCTTGATGGGGAACGAACCAGTCCACGTCCGCCACGCTCATGCCCAGCCGTCGCAAGAGCGAGGCGGCACCCGCCGACATGTTGTCCACGCCCTTCATGAACAGCGTGGCCCCATGCTCCATCTTGAGGAAGACCTTGGTCGGGTCATCGTTCAGGTGATGAGGCAGGCGAGAGCCGCCCGCGCGGATGGCGATGATGTCCGCCATGGACGCGTCCGCGCCCAGCTCGCTCGCGATGAGCTGATAGTCGGCCTGTTCAGGGCGCGGGGTGACGAGGCAGCTCGCGCTCCCGTCGCCGAACAGGGCCGTCGTCGCCAGGTCCTCGCGGTTGAGGAACTTGGAGCGGATGTCCGCGGCGATGACCAGATGGTCGCTCCCCGTGGCCAGCGCGAGTCCCGCGCCGACATGGACGGCGCTGGTGAAGCCCGCGCAGGCGGCCACCAGGTCCAGCACGCCAATGCCATCCAGGCCCAGCTTGGGCAGCACCAGCGGCGAGGTCGGCGGGGTGGGGAAGTCTCCCGACACGGTGGCCAGGAGGAGCTGGGCGATTCGCCGCCGGTCGATGGCGTAGTCCTCCAGCAGCCGCAGGGCCGCCGCCGCCGCCACGTCGCTGCACGCCTGCTCCGGCTCCACCCAGTGCCGCTTCTCGACGCCGGTGCGGTGGGTAATCCAACTGGGCCGCGCGCGCGTCCCCATCCAGTCGAGCACGTCCTGGTTGGTCATCACCTTCGCGGGCAACCACGAGCGAGGGCCGAGCAGGTACACCGGTGCGGTGGGCTTCAGGAAGCTCATGGCTTCAACACTCCTTCCAGTCGGACCATGGGCAGGCCCCCGGTGACGTCCAGCACCGCGCCGTTGATGTATTGGTGCTCGGACAGCAGCGAGTCGAGCGCTTCACCGACGTGCTCGGGCTCGCCCAGTGAACCTTGCGGAATGACGCCGCCCATCCGCTCCACGTAGTGGGGACGGGACCAGTACTTCTTCGTGCGCGTCGTCTTGAAGAGCCCCAGCCGCACGGTGTTGCACAGGACGTTGAACGCGCCGTAGTCCACCGCCAGGTTGCGCATCAGTCCCTCCAGCGCGGACTTGCACAGGATGTAAGCGCCATAGCGCCCTGTGCCGCTGACGGTGGAGACGCTGGAGATGAAGACGATGCGGCCCCGGCGAGCTTCGAGCATCGACGGCAGCAGGCGGCGCAGCAGCCAGACATTGCCCATCAGGTTCGCGGTGACGTCGGCTTCGAGCGCGGCCTGCGGCAGCTCGTGGAAGCGGTGCAAGGGAGGCCTCCGTGTCCACGCGTTCAGCACCAGTCCTTGGAGGCCTCCCGCGAGCAGGCCGCTCAGGGCCTCGTCGCTGCGTCCAGGTGCCGCGAGGTCCAGCACCAGCCCCTGGGCCTTCAGTCCTTCCTCGCGATATCGCGCCAGCAGTTGCTCCAACGAGGCCTCCGAGGACGCCGTCACGAACACCTCATCCCCCAGGGCCAGTCGTCGCCGGGCGATGGAGCGTCCGATGTCGGAGCCTCCTCCGGTGATGAGGACCCTCATGTGGCGCCCAGCTCGCGCAGCCAGGCCTCCAGCGTGTCGAGGCTGTGGAACGCCTGCTCGGAGAAGTCCTTGCCGGAGATGCGCAGCGACAGCTCCTTCTCCAGCGCCGCGACGCCGAGCACCATCATCAGGCTGTCCATGCCATGCGTGACGAGGCTCTCGGAGGTGTCCGTGGGCAGCTCCTCCATGCCCGCGCTGAGCAGGGCCTTCTTGATGTGTTCGAGCAGGTCCATGTCGTGGCGCTCCCTCGTCACTGCTTCACCCAGTGCTGCATCGCGAAGGACAGCCCGCCGCCCACGCTCATCAGCAGCACCGAGTCCCCCGGTGCGAACAGCCCCTGCTCCAGCGCCTCCGACAGCGAGAACAGGACGGAGGCGCCGCCGATGTTGCCGATGCGGTCCGCGCTCCAGATGAGCTGGGCCTGGAGCCCGCCTTCCGCGCAGACCTGCTCGATGAGCTTGCGGTTGATCTGGTGGGCCACCACCCAGCGGACCCGCTCCAGGCCCCGGCCGCCCGGGAACATCGCGCGGAGCATCTCCAGGTATCTCCGCAGCGCCTCCTCTCGAAGCCGGGTGCCGTCGCCCGTCATCGCGTAGCCCCCCTGTTCGAGCACGCTCCGGTCCGGAGGCAGCCTCCCGGGCGTCGTGTACAGGTCCACCAGCGTCCCGTCCGTGGCGTAGAGGCACTGGCGCACCTCGAAGTCAGGAGAGGTCGGCTCACGGCGCAGCCACAGGGCCGCGCCTCCGTCCGCGAGGATGAACCAGGTCTCCTTGAGGGCCGGGTTCATCACCTTGGACAACGTCTCCGCGCAGCTCACCATCACGTTGTCGTAGCCACTGCCCAGCATCGACATCGCGAGGTGCAGGCTGGCCAGCGACGTGGAGCATCCCGCCTTGAGCTCATAGGCCGAGGCATGGCCGCCGAGCCGTCCCAGGATGGCCGCCGCCTGCGAGCCCGTGTAGCGGCTCGTCGTCGTGGTGCCGTGAATCAGCGCTTCGATATCGGCGCCTCCATGGCCTCCGAGCGCACGCCGGGCCGCCGTCAGCGCGAGGGACTCGCTGGTCTCCTCATCGCCGGGCGCGGGGAGTGTTTCACCCGGGAGCGCTCCGGGCAGTCGCGCGAGATGGCGCTGCCCGAATCCCAGCCGCGCCTGGAGCTTGCGACCGAGCGTCTCCATCGCCTGGGCGGAGCGGCCGTGCTGTTCGGAGTCCCTGGCGAGCAGCTCCGCGTTGGACACGGTGCGCGTGCCGGGCCACGAGCGACCATGCCCTAGCACCTGGATGCCCAGGCGCGGCTCCAGCACCTTCATGGCGGGCTCGCTTCGGCGGGCGCGCGGACCGGGTTGAAGTGCTCCCAGGCGAAGTTTTCGACGCGCGAGTCCTCCGGCAGGGTGTCCTTCAGGAGCTTGTTGCCGATGCCAATCCAGCTCCTCGCGCCAATGGTCGTCCGGGGCCCCACCATGGCGCCGGCGCCGAGGAACACGTTGTCGCCGATGTGCACCTCACCGAGCTGGACCTTGTCGCCAAGGAACACGTGCCCGAGGACGAAGACATTCGCGCCCATGGTGCAGCCCTTGCCGATGGTGAGCAGCGGGTAGTCCGCGAGGATGGCGAAGATTGAGGAGTTCACCCCGTACGCGATGCGCGCCCCCATGGCCCGCCAGTACAGATACTTGGTGACGTAGAAGGTGAAGAAGAACGGCTGGAGTCCGGAGATGCGCACCGCGTGACCCAGGCAGAGCACCGAGTACCAGGCGAGATAGTCCCGGGACAGCTCCATGGGGTAGGTGCCCGGCCGCATGCGAGGGATGCACAGGCGGATGAGCCAGCACGTCGCCAGGAAGACGCCCACCAGGACTCCAGGCGCCAGCAGCGCCCACGCCGCGAACCCGGGCCTGTCCCAGCACCACCGCAGATAGAGCAGGCAGGACCACCACGCGGCGAGGCCCGGCGGCAGCGCGAACGCCATGGTGATGAGGTCCACGAGGAGCACGCGCGCGACGCCGAAGCCTCGGGACTGGTGCTTGAACCGCTGCCGCGCGGTGGCGAGCGTCTCCGTCGCGTCCTGCGTCATGCGGCCTCCTGGTGGACGGGAGCCGGCGCCTCGGGGTTGACCTGGAAGAGGGGGAAGTAGGACGCGACGCGTGACTCCTCGACGTCGCGCGCGAGCTGGGGAATCTCGTCCCAGGTGTAGACGCGCTCATGGTCCACGGGGGGCAGCCAGCCCATCTCCTCCGCGAAGCCCACGGCCGCCACGGCCTCCGAGTAGCGCGCGTAGTGGGTGTGGATGTGCTGGTGGCGCTTGGTGCACTCGGTGGAGCGCGAGAGGTCGATGAGCTCCGCGCCGAGCTTCCAGCCGGCGGTGGCAATCACCCCCTGGCGGCCAAGCGCCTTCAGCGTGGCCTGGAAGAGCGGCGCGCCGATGTGGTCCAGGAAGATGGAGACGTCCTGCCCGCGCCCCGCTTCCTTCACGCGCGCGAGGAACCGCTTCTCCGACTGCGTGTAGCGCTGGCGATAACCTGGGTCGGCGGCGAAGAGGGCCGGGTCCAACATCAAGTCTGGGAACTCGCGCCGGTCGATGGGGATGATGTCCACGGACGACAGGTGCCGCAGGCGCTCGTCCTGGGATGCGACCATGGCCACGCGGCACCCGGCGTACCGCGCCAGTCGAAGCTGTGCGTAGGAGACGCCGCCACCCCAGCCGACGACGAAGGGCGCGGGGCAGTCGGACTCGCTGACCTGCAGGCGCCAGCAGCCGTAGGCGAGCCGCCAGTTGGACCACGCGGTGATGTAGCGCAGGGAGAACGCGGCCCACTGCTTCAGTGAGTGACGCGTGTCGCGGGGGAGGGGGACGAGCACCCGCTCAGGGAGTCGCGTCCTCCGCGCGAGGAGGCCCATGGTGTGGCTGGCGTCGTAGGCCAGCACCTTGACGGGGTAGCCGTGCTCGTCCTGCTCCGCGTTGCAGAACACGAGGCAGACGTCTCCCGGGCGGACGCGCGTGACGGCGCTGCCTGTCTCCAGCACGCGCACCACGCCCGCGTTGCCGATGACCACCTTGTCTTCCCGGCGCAGCCGGCAGATGTCCACGGGCACGCGCTGGAGGGCGTGGCCCATGTTGCCCTCCCAGCAGCCATAGAGGGGCTCCGCGAGCACGTGCTCCGGACCGAGGTCGGGAAGCTCGAAGGACTCCTGGACGAGCTCACCCGGGACGCTCTTGCCGTCCCGTTGCCGCTCTCCGCGATGAAGGACCCAGGCCTGCACCTCTTGCATGACCGCTCCAGTGAGGCGCCGTGGGAGAGAAACAGGGCGCGTCGACGTGGAGGGATGATGTTGAATCCTGATTCATGTCTCAAGAATGCCCGGAGTGTGCCCTCCCTCGGTGCGGGGCCCCGCTGTCCTGGGACAGGTCGAGGCCGGGGGGAAAACGCAGGTGGGGCGTCGGATGCCGCCCCGGTGGTGCGCTCACGGGGCGGCGGGGCAGGGGGGACCGGAGGGATTGCGGCGCGGCCCTGCCTGGCAGGTCAGGCGCGGTGCTCGTTCAGGGGGAGCACCGCGGGCCTCACGCCTGGAAGTCTCGGGTGAGCCGGGCAATCGCCGCGGGCAGGCCTCGCACGCGGAGCTTCCTGCCGTGCTCGTCGAACTCCTCGTTCAGCACCGTGGTGTGCTCGTACACCTCGCCGATGCGGCCCTGGCTGGCGTACGGAATCATCAGATGGGCCTCCACCATCGACGCCTCGAAGAACTGGATGATGGCCAGACGGAGCTTCGCCACGTCATCCGGTCGATGGGCCGAGAGCAGCACCGCCTCCGGGTGCTCGGCGCGCAGCGCGTCCTGCGCGGCTTCATCCAGCCGGTCGGTCTTGTTCAGCAGCAGCTTGCTCGGAACCGTGTCCGCGCCAATCTCGCGGAGCACGGACCGGGTGACCTCCAGCTGCGACTTCCACGTCGGGTCTGACGCGTCCACCACGTAGAGCAGCAGCGACGCCTCCAGCGCCTCATCCAGGGTGGAGCGGAACGAGGCGACCAGGTCGTGCGGCAGCTTCTGGATGAAGCCCACCGTGTCGGAGACGAGCACGCGGGGCCGGGTCTCCGGGTGCAGCGCGCGCACCGTGGTGTCCAGCGTGGCGAAGAGCTGGTCGGCGACCAGCACCTCGCTCCCGGTGAGCGCGCGCATCAGGGAGGACTTGCCGGCGTTGGTGTAGCCGACGAGCGCCACCCGGAGCTGCTCCCGGCGGGCATACCGGCGATGGTCCTGTTCCTTCTGGATGACGGCGAGCCCCGCGCGCAGCTCCGCGAGCCGGTCTCGAATCTTCCGCCGGTCCAGCTCCACGGCGGAGTCTCCGGAGCCACGGCCCTGCTGGCGCTCCCGGCCCCCCGAGGACTCTCGCAGTCGGGGCGCGAGGTAGGTGAGCCGGGCAATCTCGACCTGCATGCGCGCCTCGTGGCTGCGCGCGTGCCGATGGAAGATGTCGACAATCACACCGGTGCGGTCCATCACCAGGGCCCCGGTGGCCTTCTCCAGATTTCGGAGCTGGCTCGGCGACAGCTCGTGGTCGACCACCACCACGGTGGGGCGCGGGCCGCTCACGTCCTCCTCGGGATCGGAGGCCTCGTCATCCTCCTCGAAGTCCTCCGCCTCCTCGGCCTTGGTCTCCGCCGCCTCCTCGGCCTCGGTGCCTTCTGCTTCGGCGTCGGTGTCCTCCTCCTCGGTGTCCTCCGCCTCGGGGGCCTGCGTGGGCTCCTCGTCCGGTTGCTCGGAGTCGTCCTCGGCGGCCTCCCACTTCGCGCGGGCCTTGGAGGTCCGGTCCTGGGCACCCGAGGTGATGACTCCGGGGCCTCCGGTGAGCGCGGCCAGATCCTTGAGCTTTCCCTTGCCGAGCACCGTCCCCGTGGCCAGCGCCCCTCGACGCTGGGTCACCGTGGCCACGGCGTCATAGCCCAGCGTGTGCACCAGGCGCTTGAGCTCCGCGAGGTCCGCGGCATGCTCCGTGTCCGTCACGCTGGGGAACTGGACGCCCACGAGGACGGCACGGGGGCGAGCAACGGGTGGGGTCTTCGACATGGGGACGCTCGTAACACGGGGCGGGCCCAGGTGGGGTAAACGAGAGCTTCCATGAGTGACCTCATCCAGGCGATTGGTGCCCTGCTGAGCGGCGCGCCCGCGAGCCGTGTCGACGCGCCTGCCTTTCGTCCAGACTCCGCGTGGCTGCTCGTCTGCTTGATGCGCCAGCTTGTCCGCCAGCGCTGGCTCGTCCGTGTCGTCGAGGAGCGACTCACCCCGAAGCGGGACGCGGCTGACGACGAGGATGAGGACTCGGGAGAGGTTCCCGGCCTCGCGGGCTGGAGCTACGAGTTCCATGGCAGAGGCTGCTGTCTCTCCAGCGCGGACGAGCTCCTGGATGTCGACTTCCATGGAGACGAAGGGGCCACCATCGACCCCTACTTCTTCGCGACCCGCATCTTCTCGCTCAAGGCGCCGGGCCTCCCCGAGGCGCGTCTGGCGGCCCTGCTCCCGGGGAGGGACCTGGTGGTGAGCGGCATCCGTGAGCTTCAAGCCCAAGGGCTCTTGCGGCACCCTCCGAGCGAGCATGTCTTCCGGCTCCCTCCCGCGCTGGAGGCGCTGGCGGACGCGGCCGGCGCGCTGGACCTGGAGGCTCCAGACGCACGCGAGCGGAGCTTCCTCCTGCTCGGAGACTTCGAGGCGCTGGACTCCAGCGTGTTCGCCGAGCGAGTCCTGGCGGTCCGCGAGGCGCGCGGGGAATGGCTTCTCGCGCGGGCGACCGTTCCCTCCCTGGCGGGCGATGCGCTCGCGGCCCTCCAGGGCCTGGTGTCTCCCGACGCGTTCGTGCTGACCTGTGAGCGCGTCCTCTCCGGTCCCATCTCGTCGGCCATGGGCGCGGCCATCGAGCGGCTGGATGCGCTGCCAGGCAACGCCAGTTGTCCGGCGGTGTTCAGCCTGCTCCAGCGCATGTCCGCCGAGGAGCATCACCCCTATTCGCTCCATGTCGCGGCCAGCTACCTGCTGCGCCGTGACTTCGAGCGAGAGCGGGTGCTCGCGGCGGTGCTCGCCTTCGCCCGGGTGGACAAGGTGAAAGGATACGGAGGCAACCCCTACGCGGGAGAGTTCGCGCTCCTGGCGCTGGAGTACGCACCCGAGCACGCCCTGGAGCTGGTACGGCGCGCGCTGCGCTCCTCCGTGCCCATGGCCCGGATGCGAGTCTCCACCGTCCTCTGTGTCCTGGACGCGTCGTGGACTCAGCGCGAGCTGAGCGCGGCCCTCCAGGCCAGCACCTCCTCGGACCGGGGAGATGCCAAATACCTCCAGCTCGCGCTCGTGCGGAGCCAGTCCGAGTGGGCTCGCGCCGTCGCCGCGCGGTGGGGACGCCAGCAGCCGCCTCCCGCCACCTCGGAGGTCGGCTTCACCCACGAGGAGGTGCTGGAGGCCAACGCGGACGGTTGGTTCGAGCACGAGCTGGCGAAGGCGCGCGACTGGGTCCAGCACAGGCGCATTCAGACGCCGAACGAGCTGGAGTGAGACGCCCCCGTGGCCCAGGGGTGACCCTGGGTGCGTGTGCGCCCCAGGGTGACACGAGAGATTCAGTTGCAAGAGCCCGCATGGGGCTTGTCTGGACTTGAGGTCGCGCGGCCGCCACGAGAGGACTACACGTCAGGGCATCGCCCATGGGTCTCATTTGACGGGTTGGCGTGGCTGCATTTGTACAGGGATACTGATGGGGATGCCCTGTCTGTATTAAATGTGAAATTCAGTGCTCATACCCTGGGTGTGTGAGTAGAAGGCGCCAGCCCTTTCCCGGGGCTCCTTCCACCAAAGAGATGGCCGTGAATAGACGATTGGCATTGCTCCTGTCGGGGCTCGCCCTGGCTGCCTGTTCCGAACCGGAACCAGGCGAAGCCGAGGGTTCTGCTTCCTCCTCACAGACGCAGCCCTTGCCGGGGGACCCGCTCTGCAAGCTGCCCACCGCGACCGTCACCCAGCTCCCGCCTGTGGGGCTGAGGCGCTTCACGGGCCTCGCGAATACCCGCACGGGCGCGGCGCTGGCCGCGGGTGATTTGAACGGCGACGGCATCCCCGAGCTTGTCATCGGGGCTCCCGGCATCTCCACCACGACGACCCTCAAGGGGTATGTCCACGTCGTCCCCCTGGTCTCTCCGTTCACGAGTCCCCTGACGAACCTCCTGGACATCCGGAGCTATTCGACCCGCTACGAGGGCGAGGTCGCCATCAACCGACTGGGGACGGCCGTCGCGGTGGGAGACTTCGCCACGGGCCCGGCGAATGACCTGCTGATGGGGGCCCCCGGCTTCTCTTCCAACCTGGGCAATGCCTATCCCGTGGAGGGCAGCGCCATCGTGGGTGGCGACCGGCTGCTCACCACGACCAGCCATCGCCTGCGGGGCGCTCAGGTCCTGGAGCAGGCGGGGTCCTCCCTGGCGGTTGGCGACATCACGGGGGACGGTCAGCCCGACGTCATCGTGGGAGCCCCCCTCTACGACACGTCCGCGAGTGTCCTCGACACGGGGGCCATCTATGCCTTCAGTGGCGCGCTGACGCCCGCCGCGAATGGTCAGCTCTCGGGTGCCCCCATCAAGGTGCTGGGCGGACTGTCTCAGGGTGGCTACCAGGCAGGGACCTCCGTGGCCGTGGTGGACGTGAACGGTGACGGCACCAAGGACCTGGTCGTGGGTGCTCCTCGGTATGACGCGGTCTCACTGGTGGATGCCGGAGCTGTCTTCGTCTTCTTCGGCCCGGTGACCGGGTTGCAGAGCTTCGCGACGGCGAACCTGGTCCTCACGGGAGCCACGGCGGGAGAGCTGGCGGGCTCCTCGGTGTCGAGCGCGGGGGACCTGGACAACGATGGCCTGGAGGACCTGCTCGTCGGCGCACCGGCTTCTGGCAGCGCGGCCGGCAAGGCCTATGTCGTGTACGGCGGGAGTGTCTCCACGACGCCTTCTTCGCTGTCGGCGCACTTCCGTCTCACGGGCGCCGCGCAGGACCTGGCGGGAACGGCCGTGCTCGGGCCGGGTGACATCAACGGGGATGGCTTCAACGATGTCCTCATTGGCGCGCCGGGCCACACGACCAACACGGGTGCGGTCTACGTGGTCTATGGCTCCGCTGTCCGGTTCTTCGGGAACGTCTCGCTGCCGTCGGTCGCGCGCATCGTGGGACCCGCGGCCAACAGCGAAGCGGGCAGGGCCCTCGTGGCGCTTGGCGACGTGGATGGAGACGGTTCCGCCGACTTCGCCGTGGGCTCTCCCGGGCTGGGTGGCACCGGCGCCGTGTCGCTGGTGCTCGGTCATGGTCCGCGCACGTGGTTCGTGGACAACGACAGTGATGGCTTCGGGACGAGCGTTGGCTCCTCGCGCCAGTGCGGAGAACCCGCCGCCGGCAGCAAGCGGGCGCTCATTGACGGTGACTGCGAAGACACCCTGGCGAGCGTCTATCCGGGGGCCGATGAGCTTTGCGAGGCCACTCCCGAGACGGAGATCGACAACAACTGCGACGGCGTGAAGGGTGACGAGCCTGGCGCCAATCCGGTGAACATGACGGACTGGGTCCAGGACCTGGATGGGGACAGGTACGTCTACCAGAGCACCGCGCAGTTGCGCTGTGCGCCTCCCTCGGGTCCGGGATGGATCGCCTACGGGGCCAGCTCGGGAGCCGAGTGTGATGCGCTCCCTGAGAACCCGGACCCGGACTTCACGACGGACAACGACGCCTCCATCCACCAGGGCGCGCCCGAAGTCTGCGACACCAAGGACAACAACTGCGATGGGGTCGTGGACGACGACCAGGCCCTCTGGCCGAGCTGGTACCCGGATGGGGACACCGACGGCTACGGCCGCAACGCGAACGTCGTGCGTGCCTGTGTGGCCCCGTCCAATCACGTGGCCAGCAACACGGACTGTGATGACACCACCAACGTCACGCACCCGGGCGCCAACGAGGTCTGTGACACCCGGGACAACGACTGTGATGGCGCCGTGGACGAGGGTGTCCAGACGACGTTCTTCCGAGACGTGGACGGCGACGGCCATGGCGTGCCCACGCCGACCCTCCAGGCCTGCAGCCTGCCGGCGGGGTATTCCGCCGTGAGCAACGACTGCAATGACTCCTCGCCGAATGGCGCGCGGATGTATCCCGGCGCCACGGAGGTCTGCGATGGCCTGGACAACAACTGCAACTTCGACACGGACGAGGGAGTGAAGTCCAACTTCTATCGGGACGCGGATGGGGACGGCTTCGGCAACCCCTTTGTCGTCGTCGTCGCCTGCTCCGCCGCTGGCCACGTGTCCAACAACCAGGACTGTGACGACTCGCGCGCTGGGACGAAGCCTGGGGCGACCGAGGTCTGCGACGGTCGCGACAACAACTGCGACGGCACCGTGGACGAAGGAGTGCTGAACGCGTGGTACCCGGATGCGGACGGAGACAGCGTGGGCACCTCCAACGCGACGTTCCGCGTCCTGGCCTGCTCCGCGCCCGCCGGCTACGTGAACAGCCACGTGGACTGCCACGACGGCAACGCCACGGTGAAGCCCGGGGCTCCCGAGCTGTGTGACACCCTGGACAACGACTGTGACTCCCTGGTCGACGAGGGGATTGCCACGAGCTCCTGGTACCCGGACGCGGACGGCGATGGGTACGGCAACTCCGCCGTGAGCCCCGTGGCCGCCTGCGCGTCTCCGGGCCCGGGCTTCGTGCGCAACCGCACGGACTGCGTTGACAGCAACCCGAACATCAGTCCCGCGCAGGCGGAGGTCTGTGAGGCGACAGGTCCTCAAGAGGACAACAACTGCGACGGAAGCACGGAGGGCGCCGTCAACGGCACCCTCTGGTACCGCGACACGGATGGTGATGGCTTCGGTGTCAAGGCAAGCCCGCTGAAGCTGTGCATCCGCCCCGCGGGCTACGTGGCGGTGGATACCGACTGCAACGATGTGAACCCGAGCGTCTATCCAGGCCGGCCGGAGGTGTGTGAGGCGGGCGGCTTCACCGACCAGGTGGACAACGATTGTGATACCGACACGAACGATGTGGACCCGGAGCTGCCTGCCTCCGAGGGTGGGACGCGTCTCTGGTATGGCGATGCGGACCGCGACGGCCACGCGGGCCCTGGCTTCAAGCTGCGCTGGTGCGTCAACCCCACGAACCTCACGGGCCCGAACGGCCAGGTCCTGGTCCAGGGCACCTATCTGGCGACCGAGCCGGATGACTGCGACGACACCCGCGCGGGCGTCTTCCAGCGGTTGATCTGGTACGAGGACCGGGACGGCGACGGCTGCGGCAATCCGCTCGCGGGCCGTGAGGCGTGTGGCTCGCCGGCCGGGTGTGGCTTCCCCTTCGTCACCAACAACAAGGACACCAGCGACAGCAACGCGGCGGACTGTCGCCCGTGACGCTGGCATCCACCGTCATTTCACGGTGAGTGCCCAGGTTCTCCGCGAGGCGGTGGTCCTCGCGGAGGGCCTGTCACCAGGTCCGCTCAATCGCAGCGCTGAACGTCCTCGGTGATGTAGCCGTTGCGGCTGGAGAGGCTCCGGTCGTAGCAGTCACCCGGGAAGCCCATCACCTTGTAGCGGTGCGTGGACGTGCCCACTGCGTTGCGCTGCGCGCGGGGAACGCCCAGCGTGTACGCGGCCTCGCCGGTGAAGACGTCGCTGAGCTTGCGGTGCGTCAGGGGCTGGAGGCCGTGCAGCTCGAACGCGTCCTCCGCGTCGTTCATGGTGATGTTCGTCGTGAGCCGGTTCTCCGGCGTCACGCTGATGAGGCCGTCGAGCACGAAGCGCTTGTCGGAGCGGCTCACCGTTGGAAAGAGCTCCCGCCCCACCACGGTGACGGTGCTGGTGTCGTTCCACGTGGCCAGGAGCTGGTCCGGGTTCTCCATGTCCCCCACCCAGCGGTGCATGCTGGCGTTGGACACCTTCTGCTCGACAGTCGTCAGCTCCCAGCCTCGCGACGTCCGCAGGTAGCCCGACACGCGCAGGTGCTGCCCGCCCTGCGTGTCCACCTGGTGCCAGCCGTCCACGAGCGCGTAGTCGGAATCATTCGTCAGCGCGCTCACCTGGTGCTGGAGCAGTCCACCCGTGACACGCGCGGCGCTCGCATCCCGCCAGACGAGCACGTTGGTGGGCAAATCCCAGCCAGGGCGACCCTCGGGGACACCCAGCACGCTCACCCGGAGCTGGTGCGGCTGGCCGTCGGTCAGCAGCCCCGCGAAGGGCGTGAGGTCATAGGTGATGGGGCGGATGTTGAAGGCCCGCGGCGCCGGCAGCACGTACCAGAGGAACGGGTTGGACCAGCCGCCCGTGTACACATGGGGGAAGGGCATGGCGATGCCCGCCACCTTTCCATCCACTTCAATCTGCACCTCGCGGTACGGGCCCGCGTCCGCCGGGCACGAGTACGGCACGACGGTGGGCGCGGTGATGTACCAGAACTCCTCGCAGCCGCCGCCCGAGCCCGTCGCGTAGACCTCCGCGATGAGCCGCGTGGTGTTCTGGGGCACCGTCACCTCGCCCACCAGCGCGCTGCCCTCGCGGCGCGGGTTGATGAGCGGAAGCACGTCGCTTGCCGTCCGCGCCGGTGGCGTCTGCCTTCCCTGCGCCGCGTAGAACGTCAGGTACACCTGCACGTCCAGCACACCCGTGTAGGTTTCATTGACGACGTTGCCAATCAGCATCCACACGGGCTGGGGCTGACGCAGCAGCGGCGCATAGGCGGTGACGTCCTTCTCCACCGACCAGGAGATTCCATCGCGGGACGGCTCGGGCGTGGACGTCTTGAAGATTGTGACGCCGCCCACCTCCAGATGGCCGAGCCGGTCGTACTGGACGCCCTGGACCTTGCCCTCCATGCGCAGCACCACCTTGTGCCACGGCCCCGGGCACTCGGCGGGCGGCGTGAAGGTGCCCGTGAAGGGCGTGAAGTCGTCGAACCTCTCGTCGACGATTCGCACGGTGCAGGACGCCGTCGCCGGCCGCTCCACCGTGGGGACCGCGGTGCGCGGGTCATCCCAATCCGTGCCGAACTCGGGGGGAGGCTCGACGGCCAGCGCTGGCAGCGTCGCGCCCAGGGCGAGGACTGCCGCGACGAAGGCTCGGGGGAAGGCTCTCACGGCTTTTCCTTTGAAGGCGGTTATTGCCTGGAGACTAGGCCCCGCCTGCGCCGTGGGCAATCGAGCCGCGCACGAAAGCCCCAGGCCCGGTGACGTGGGCCTGGGGACTTCAGGGGTGAATCACTCCACCCAGTGCTGGACCGTCAGGATGCGGAAGCCCGTGGTGACGTTGACGAAGAAGTGCACCTGGATGCCGGCCCAGGGGCCGTCGTCGTAGCCGATGTGGCAGCCCTTGAACGTGCCGCCCGCGGTGCGCGCGTCGAGGTCATCCAGGCCGTCGTTGATGACGCTGGTGGGAATCTCTCCCTGGTACTCGTAGGTGTTGGCGGCGCTCGAGACGTAGCTGTGGACCTCGGCGGCGTCCGCCAGGTTCGGGCGGTTGGTGAAGCGGTTGTTCGGGAAGGTGGCGGGGTCGATACCGAAGCACTGGGCATAGGCCAGGCGGTCATTGCCGTGCTCGCCGTTCATCACGCTCTGGATGTCGAACGCGAGGTCCATCTTCACCGTCCAGTTGCCCTCCGGGAGGGCGTTCACCGCGGCGACGAGGACCTCCAGGGAGTAGCCCATGGTGGCGGCATTGCGCAGGTTGCGCAGGCTCACCGCGCCGATGCCATTCGCATTGGAGATGGCCTGGACCGACGTGAACGGGCGCAGGGCGAGCAGCGTCGTCGCGCCGTTCCACGCGTACGGCAGGATGGCGTACAGCGCGGAGGGGCTCACCGTATTGACGAGGGAGACCACCGCCGCGGCGTCATCGGCGGAGAGCGCCAGCTCGTCCAGGATGCCCACGCAGCTGCTGGTGATGAGGCCGTGCGCGCGCGCCCCGTTCTCCAGCTGCGTCAGGCGGACGGGGCCCATCAGGTGGACGGAGGAGAGCTGGGCCACCGTCGTGAACGGCGCCGTCGAGCGGCGGCTGACCAGGTTGAGGACGAGGTCGCTGGGCAGGTACGCATCCAGCGTCGCGGGCGCGGCCGTGTTCGCGAAGGTGAGGATGCCCTGGCACTCCGGCGCGACGTCCACGTTCGTCGTCGTGAGGGAGGCCTCCTGGTTCGCGGGAACCTCGGACGTGGGCTGCTCGGACGGAGTGGAGGGCTCGGCGGGCGAGGTGGGACCACAGCCGACCAGCAGGCTGAGGCAAAGCAAGGCTGAACCGAGACGACGCATGGATGACTCCTCAGGGAAACAACGAGTGAGAAACGACGAGAGAGGGGATGCCCATACACCAGTAGCATGGCTTGCTGACAATCCATGTTTCGTCACGGAGTCGTGTCGAAGGGTCGCTTTCTGGACGAGGTCATCAGACTCGGGCATGCAGGAGGGCCGTCCAGCCGTCCACTCATGGGCTCCAGGCAGGGGCCTCTCCCCGGTGAAGGAAGTGCATGCGAGCCTGTCCGTGCTGCATGGAGACGCTGACAGCCGGGTTGCTCGGCTTCGGCAGCCGGCGCCTGGCGGGACGCTGTGAGTCATGTGGCGACGCTGTGTGTGAGACGTGTCTCAGCGCGCAGGTGCTGGAGGCGAGTGTCTTCCGGGCGCGCACGGGCGGACCTGCACCGACAGGGGAGCAGGTGAAGGGGCGGGTGTGCCGCTCGTGCCTATGGGAAGCCCTGGTGGACCGGGGTGAGACACCGCCGTTTCCCGCGCCGCGTGGCCAGCGCGAGCGGGCGAGACGGGAAGCGCGGGAGCATTGCACCCACGGTGACGTGAAGCCGTGCATGGCGTTCTGTCCGACGTGTGGTGACGAAGTCACGTGGAAGAGCGAGCACGGCAATCCCGCCTGCGAGGCGTGTGGCGCGCCGTCCCACCGGGACTTCAACTGCTGCTGGGCGTGTGGCGAATCGTTCGAGGAGGAGAACCCGCCAAGGCCCGTCGCCCGGGGGTACAAGCTCGACTTCGACTGTGACGGTCCGGAGTGCGCGGGGAAGTTGGAGTGGCTCATGCCCTTCTGTCCCTGGTGCGGCGAGGAGAAGCACTGGGAGCACGAGGGAGCGCTGACGTGCGACGAGTGCGAGGTTCAGCTCGACCGGGGCTGGGCGTTCTGCGTGCGCTGTGGAGAAGAGGCGCCGCTGCCCGACGACTGTCCCCGGTGTGGGGCGGGGCTGGATGAGGCCGCGTCGGCCGCGCGCTGTGAGCAGTGTCACCACCTGGTGTGTGGCGACTGCTGTGAGGTCCGGGACGTGGCCCAGGCAGGGAGCGAGGCCCAGGAGCGGCTGCTGTGCTCGAGCTGTGGCGAGGGCCGTGAGTCCGTGAGCGACGAGCGCGCGCCTCCTGAAGAGGAAGAAGAGGAGCCAGAGGTTCCACCCGAGGAGCCCGCCGCGCCGTTCGTGGAGACACCTCCCACCGCGTGGGAAGTGCTCGGCGTCACGCCCGGTGCGCCGCTGCCCGACGTGAAGCGGGCGTACCTGGCGCTGGTGGCGCAATACCATCCGGACAAGGTCGCCCAGCTCGGGCCGAAGCTCCAGGCCCTGGCCCAGGAGGAGACGCGTCGCATCATCGAGGCGTGGGAGCAGGTCCGGAAGCAGTCTCGGCCCTGAAAGTCAGTCCAGCGCATGTCTGGCTTTGGAACCGTCCGACTCAGCCCCCAGGGTGATTGATTTGCGCCTGAATCCATCCAGGTGCCACAGTCCCTGGCATGGCGCGCCAGTCGATGAGGACTTGGGAGGGTTCAGCGAGCTCCTCGTCGGGAGTGGCCAGGGCCGTGCCCCGGACGAGCCTGGCGCCCCCCTCGCCCCGGACGGAGCTGGAGCCGTCGAGCGTCACGCCAGCCGGGCCGGGGCACGACTTCGGTCGGCTGAGCCTGCTGCCTCCCGTCGGTGGTGGTGGATGTGAGGCCCGGGCTCCCACGGGGCTGGAGAGCGCGCTGCGCGTCCATCACGGGCAGCCGCTGCCCCAGGCCCTGCGCGCCGACGCGGAGCGCCGCTTCGGTGGCTCGCTCGCGGCGGTGAAGCTGCACGACGGTCCGGAAGCCCACCGCCTGGCGCGGGCCGCGGGCGCGCGCGCGTTCACCTCCGGCCGGGATGTCTTCTTCCGTGCGGGGCAGCTCGCTCCTCAGACGCCGTCAGGCCGGGAGCTGCTGTGGCATGAGCTCGCGCACGCCGCGGGGCCGCCTCGGAGTCGGGCCGTGGTGCTGCGCGCGCCCCTCTTCGACTTCACGGAGTTTCTCTCCGCGCCTCTGGCTCCGGGCCATACCGTCGCCAGCACCCGGACCTTGCTCGACGAGAAAATCAAGCGAGGGGACATCACCGGCGCCACCGTGTCGGGTGCCGGCACGAGTGTCGAGGCCCTCATCTTCCTCCAGTACTTCTTGTGGCAGGTGAGCAGCCGAAATCGCTGGGACACGGTGCTGACCCAGTCCGTCCCGCTGGGGTGGCCACCGCCGGCGGGCAGCACGACTCCTCAGCCCCGAGGGTTGGTGCGCGCCACCATCGACGCCGCGGGGAATGCCCGGGTCGAGCTGCTCGCCAGGGCCGCTGTTCCCCAGTCCCCGCAGCTCGCGGATGCGGCGGCGCGTGCGCACCTCGCCACGACCTTCGGGCTTCAGGTCGTCGATGGTGACAAGCCCTGGAGTCCCGCGGAGCTGAGTGACGTGGCCGCGGCGCTGGCGCTGCTGCCCGCGACGGATGTCGCGGCCTTGAAGGACGTCGACCTGGTGCGCATGCGGGCGCTCCCCAATGGCCACGCGGGAGAGTTCTCCCGGGGCGGCGCTGTGTCCCAGGGCTCCACGACGACGCCGGGCCGTGCCACGCTGAAGCTGGCGGACGAGGCGTTCACCGCGACGTCCCGGTTCCTCGGTGAGGCGGCGAACCCCCGGCCCGCCAGCTTTGGAACCATCCTTCACGAGGTCGGTCACGCCGTGGACGTCCAGGCCGTGCGTCCGCTGCATGCTCGGCACGCGGAGGCCATCGTCGACCAGAACAAGGCCGTCGCGGTGCTGAATCCGAGCGTGGCGCGCTACGAGCGCGCGCGGCTCGCGGGACGCCGGTCAGAGACGCAGGCGCTTCGGCCGACGGTGCTCGCTCAGCGAGGCGTCTATGACCGGGCCGTGAGGACCGTCCGCACCCGGCAGACGGCGCTGGAGGCCACGCAGGTTCCGGCGACGACCATTACCCTGCTCAAGACGGTGTTGAGCAACCAGAAGACGCAGTTCCAGGCCGCGCTCGCCAACGCGACGATGGCGGCCGTGGCCTTCGACGCCACGGCCAAGATGCAAAGCGCCGCATACCAGTCGGCCATCGCGACCACCGCCACCGCCGTTGACACCTACGTGACACAGGCTTCGACGACGCACGACCTGGACGTGCTGGACAAGACCCTGCTCGCCGCGTTCGCCGCGCGGACCGCCGCACGCAACGCGCTCATGGGCGTGAGCCTGGTGAACCCGGCGCTCACGGCCTTCGCGCCGGTGGTCGCCGCGCAGGATGCCTGGAGGGAAGCGGCCCTGGAGTTCGCCCACACTCGTGGGCGCTCGCTGCGACTGCAGCGCTTCGTGGAGCTGGTGCGGGCGCAGAACATCGTGCCCTTCACGCAATACGCGCGCGACCACTGGCCCCACAGCCCCGAGGAGTTCTACGCGGAGGCCTACTCGCTGTGGCTCACGAACCCGGCCTTCCTGAAGACGAACTACCTGCCCATCCACGACTTCTTCCAGAACGGCGACTACACGCGGTGAGTCGCGCTCGCCTCCGGGCCCTGCTGGGCGTCGTGCTCTGCGCGGTCCTGGCGTGCCAGGGGCACCGCGCCACTCGGACGAAGGAGGAAGACATGGAGCCCCCTCTGCTGGAAGAGCGCCTGGGTTATCCCACCGGAGCGGATGCGGACTCCGCTGAGCGAGCGGCACGCCAGGAGGACTCCGAGAGAATCTACGAGCAGGCCGTCGCCGCATATGAGGCCGGGAATTACGCCAGCGCGGCCCGGGACTTCCTGCGTGCCTCTGAGCCGTTGCTCCAGGAGGTGGGAGCCCCGGCCTGGGAGGTCATGGCCCACAACCGGCGCGTCTGTTACGCGAATGCCTGGAGCGCCTGGCGCCTGGCTGGAGACGTGGAGCAGGGCCGCGCGGCGCTGCGGGCCGCGCGGGACAGGGACCCTGTCAATGCCTCACACCTCCAGTCGCTGCTCGACGCGCCCGTGGAGTAGGCGCGGTGGATGCGCCGGCCGCGACGGGGCGCGCGAACACGTTGACGCCTTGTTCGCGCGCCCGGGACTTCGCTACTGGACCTGGACCTGGATGACCTGCTCGGCCGTGTTCCCCGCGGCGTCCGTGGCGCGGATGAGCACCAGGTGCGAGCCAGGGCCGGAGAACGTCACGGGCGTGGTCGCCAGGTTCGTCCCCGCGCCGACGTCAGTGCCGCTGACCCAGTTGGCCGTCACGTGGACGGGCGTGAGGTCCGTCACCTCGGTGACGACGTCCACCGTCAGGGGCTGCGCCTCCTCGAGGTTCGGCGCGACGATGCGGAGCAGGGGCGCGGTGCGGTCCACCGTCACCTGCCGGCTCTCGGTGGCGATGCCGCCGTCCGTGGCGATGACCGTGAGCGTGAGGGTGTGGTGGCCTTCCGCCAGGCTCAGCCACTCGACGACGTGTCCACCGCCGGCGTCAGGCGTGAGGCGCACGGGAGCGCCCCCGTCGATGGAGAGCAGCACCACGCTGATGGGCGCGCCACCCGGGCTGGCGGTGGCCCAGCCGCATGCCTTCACCTGCGCGGCGGACGTGTAGCGCGGCACGTCGCACATGATGAGGCTGGGAGGCGTGCCCTCGGAGTCGACCACGTGGATGGCCGTGGTGCAGGAGGCGCTGTTGCCCGCCGCGTCGGTGGCCGTGTACGTCACCGCCGTCGTTCCACGCGGATAGGTGCCAGCGGCCGGACCGCTGACCTGCGCTCCACAGGCGTCGGAGACGGTGGCCGCCGCGGGCGTGACGAAGGCGCCGTCAGGCCCGGTGGCCTCGACGATGCGCTCGGGCGGGCAGACGATGACCGGCGGGGTGACGTCCACCACGGTGACGGTGGCCGTGCACGTGTCGCTGGCCTGTCCATCCGACACCGTCAGGGTGACGGAGTGCGTGCCCGGGCCAAAGGGCCCCGTGGGCGCCTGCGACACGGAGAAGGGGCCGGGCTGCTCGTCCGGGTCGTAGCTGCCGTTATCCACGCTCGCGGACGCGTTGCAGGTGGTGGGGCTGGCGTTGACGGACACGTCGCGGCATACGGCCACGGGAGGCTCGTTGGTGGAACAGGCGAGGCTGACGGGCGCGCTGCCCGCGTTGTTGGTCTCGATGCATTCCGTCTCGCGACCGACGCCGGTGCCGTCATCGTCCGCCTTGGCAAAGACAACCGTGGTGCCACCGGGCGCCGAGGCGAGCGCCAGGCTCACCACCGCGCTGCTCCCCGCGCTCAGCACCGTGGGGAGGATGCCCACGCCCAGCAGCGTGCCGCCGGAGGTGGGGTTGCCCTGGTAGAAGGCCACGCGCAGGCCCGCCGAGGTGGCCGCGTCACCCTGGTTGTTGACGCGGGCGTGCAGGCTCAGCATGCCCGTGGTCCTATCGCACGACGAGGTGACCTCCGTCACCGTCACGTCGGCCGCCGCGTAGGGGCTGGTGCTGCCGGTGCCCTGGCTGTTGGCGCGGAACGTGTTGAGTCCCGGCGTGCGCCAGTTCTCGACGGGGTGCGCGGGGATGGTGCCGTTGTCGTTGACGTTCGTGACGGAGTACGCGTGCTGGTTCCAGATGCGACGCGTGTTCACCCAGCCGTCCTTGCGGTCGCGGAACACGCGGATGCCGGTGGGGCCGGGGATGCCATAATTGTTCGATGCGACGACGATTTCGGCGTTGTCGTCCGCGTCCACGTCGACGATGAGCGGGTTCTCGTACGTCGTCCCGGAGGAATGAGCGACCTCGAAGCGCACCGCGCCCGTGGCACCGTCGTAGATGCGCAGGCGGACCTCGTCGCCGTAGACGACCTCGGCGCGACCGTCGCCCTCGAAGTCGAAGGTGGAGGAACCCGTCACGTTCGAGCTGTGGTCCTGCGTGGGGCTGGCCCACTTCACCGTTCCATTGGTCTCGAAGACGGCATAGCGACTGGCACCCGCCACGCCGACCTCCGGCGAGCCGTCCGCGTCGAAGTCCGCGATGTTGGGCGCGCCGCCGCTGCCGCCGCCGGGAATCGCCCGGCTCCAGAGCAGGGCGCAGTTGTCATCCATCAGGGAGACGATGCCGCCGCTGACCACGACGACCTCTCCGTTCGAGTCCGCGTCGAAGTTGGCCACGCCCGACAGGCCGTTGCCGATGCTCGTGTTCCGGCACTTGAGCGTGCCGTCGTGGCGATAGATGGACCGGCCGTTGACCACTTCCTGCAGGCCGTCACCGTCGATGTCCGCGGCGAAGGAGATGGGGCCCTGAGGGCCTCCATTGGTGTCCGTGCCCGTCCACTTCAACACCCCGGTGTTGCTGAAGACGTAGTAGCCGTTGAGGATCTCCACCGTGCCGTCGCCGTCCAGGTCCGCGAACGAGGGGCCGCCCCAGCTGTTCTGGGAGACCGTTGTCCGGAACTTGAAGGCGCCCGTGTTCTCGAAACAGAGCAGGCCCGTGCCGCTCTCCGGAATGGCACACAGCTCCACCAGTCCGTCACCGTCGATGTCCGCGCCCGCGATGCTCGCCGCGCCACGCACGCGCAGGGTCGGGTCCGTCACCGTCCATAGCTCGCTGCCATCCGCGCCGCTGAGCGCTCGAAGCACGCCGTTGGTGGTGTAGTTGCTGCCCGCGAACGCGCTGAAGACGACGTCCGGGACACCGTCGCCGTTCACCTCCACGACGATGGGCGACATCATGACCTGGACGTGCGTCGGCATGACGGTGCTGGAATTCCAGGCCCACTCCAGCTCCGGCTCGAAGTTCGGGTCGAAGGGCGGCTGGACCTGGCACTCGCCGTTCGCCGCCGAGGCGACCTCGCCCAGGGAATCGGCTTCCGGGGCGACGGGGAGCGCGGTCTCACCACAGGCTGCCAGCGACAGCAGTCCCGCGACCGACAGGTTCGTGCCTGCGCGCCACGTCCACTTCCGCCAATATCTTCTGTCCATGCGCCTGCCTTGCTTGATGTCTGGATTTCGCGGGGGAATCCGCTGTGAGGCCTATAAATGTCTGTCTCGGAAGGCCGCAAGTGAGTCAGGGATGAACTCTTCCATGCCAGCGAATGAGAGCCCGGGAGTTCTTCTCAAGGCGACGCAAGATTTGCGTTGAAGGCCTTGGGGCCTGTCGCTCCCAGGGGGAAATGCGCCGGCCACGCAGTTCGGGAGCGACATCATTGGCGGAGTGCCAATAAGATGAGGCCCATGGGTCTTCCGGTGCGAGCGGCGCTGGTTCAAGCGGTGGGCGGTCCCTTCGTGCTCGACGAGGTCGAGCTGGACAGCCCTGGTGCGGGTGAGCTGCGGGTTCGCGTGACAGCCAGTGGCATCTGTCACACGGACCTCACCTACCGGGCGGGTGCAGGGCGGTTCCCCTTCCCGGCGGTGCTCGGCCACGAGGGTGGGGGAGTGGTGGAGGCGGTGGGGGAGGGCGTGACGGGCTTCGAGCCCGGGGACGCGGTGGTGCTCAGCTACTACTCCTGCCGAGCCTGTGGCACCTGCGCGCGGGGGCATCCCGCCTACTGTGAGCGCGGATATGCGGGGAACTTCTCCGGCGCGCGACCGGATGGCTCCTTCCCCATGCGGTGGCGCGGGGCTCCCATCCGCTCGGGCTTCTTCCACCAGTCCTCGTTCGCCACCCACGTGCTGGCGCACCAGCACAACGCGGTGAAGGTGGACCCCGCGGCGCCGCTGGAGTTGCTCGCGCCGCTGGGCTGTGGGTTCCAGACGGGCGCCGGGGCGGTGCTGGAGGCGTTCAAGCTCCAGTCAGGACAGCAGCTGGCCGTCTTCGGCGTGGGCGCGGTGGGGCTCGCGGCGGTCATGGCGGCGCGGGTGGCAGGCGCGGCGAGCATCCTCGCGGTGGACCTGGACGCGGGCCGGCTGGAGCTGGCGCGCGAGCTGGGCGCCACCGATACGTACCTGGCGACGGAGCCCGAGCTGACGAAGACGATGCTCAAGCGCACCCGGGGCGGCGTGGACTTCGCGCTGGAGTGCGTCGGCATTCCGCAGGTGCTGCGCCAGGCCTTCGAGGTGACGCGACCCTTGGGCACCTGTGGCCTTCTGGGCCTGCCCAGCCCCGAGGCGTCGGAGGTGACGCTCTCCATGACGCGGCTGCTCTACGGAAAGCGGCTGGTGGGCATCATCGAAGGGGATGCGGACCCCAAGAGCTTCATCCCCAGGATGGTGGCGTTGCACGCGGAGGGGCGGTTCCCGCTGGAGAAGCTGAGCCGCTCCTACGACTTCGAGGCCATCAACGACGCGGTTCACGACATGGAAGCGCGCACGGTCATCAAGCCCGTGCTGCGCATGCACGGAGGAAGCACGCGATGACCTTCGACGAAGCGGTGAGCGCGGGGCGGTTGGAAGCGCAAGCGGCGCTCGCGTTGTTCGACAGCCTGCCCACGGTGGAGCTGGAGTTCATGCGCGGCACCTGGAAGGGCAGTGAGCTCCTCACGGGGCACCCGATGGATGGGATGCTCGGCGCGACGGGGTGGTACGGCAAGCGGTTCATCGACGACGAGAGCGTGCACCCGCTGCTGTTCTACACGGAGGACCGCGCGTCGGTGTTCCCGGTCGACCCGAGGAAGTGGCCGTCGCCGACGATTCGCGGACTCGTGGGACCGCACCGGGCGGACGTGGAGACCGGGAAGTTCAAGGCACGCCTGCGCCTGACGGTGTACCGGGACAAGGTCAGCGCGACGATGCTCTACGACGACTGGCCCACGAATGACGTGTTCAGGAAGGTGGACGCGAACACGGTGCTGGGATTGATGGACGCCCGGGGGATGGCCGCGCCGTACTTCTTCGTGCTGCGGCGGGACGACACGTAGGGCGCCCCGGATTGTTTCCCGCGTGGAAACAGTCCTCTGCCCGGCGCCCCATTTTTCGCGGAGGCCCAAGTCCCTACTGTTCCTCTTGTCAGCAACGCACACCGCGACGACGCGGTGAACCCAAGAGGGAACAAGCCATGAGCGCCACCGTCCAGAAGAGCCAGCCCGACACCATCGTCCTCGTCCACGGCATGTGGATGACGCCCCGCAGCTGGCAGGGGTGGATGGACCGCTTCACGAAGGCCGGCTACCGCGTCATCGCCCCGTCCTGGCCCGGCCTGGAGGTGGGCGTGGAGGCGCTCCAGAAGGACCCGACGCCGCTGGAGAACCTG
>Ga0126314_10000145_pt1 | contig 37656 bp, 8 predicted proteins | sample Plot105B_FD_92535 | JGI IMG/M metagenome (GOLD analysis project Ga0126314, IMG submission 92535) | Serpentine soil microbial communities from UC McLaughlin Reserve, CA, USA - Plot105B | ecosystem: Environmental > Terrestrial > Soil > Grasslands | place: USA: UC McLaughlin Reserve, Lake County... | reverse complement strand
CGGGGCGGTTCAGGTAGCCGCGCGCGACCCCTTCGCCGCCGATGTACAGCTCGCCCGTGACGCCTACGGGCACGGGTTGCAGGCTCGTGTCGAGCAGGTAGATTTCCGTATTCGCGATGGGGCGGCCAATCGGGACGATGCCTTCCACCAGGCCCTTCTTGCTCACGTCGTGGATGGAGCAGCCGACCACGGTCTCCGTGGGGCCGTACTCGTTGACCAACCGGACCCGAGGGGCCTGGCGCCGCCACAGCTCCACGGTCGCCGAGGGCAGCGCTTCACCGCCGACGACGAAGGTGCCCTCCAACGCGGCCAGGGAGGACTCCGGCAAGAGGTTGGACAGCACCTGGAGGTGGGCCGGCGTGAGCTTGACGAGCCCGTGCCGATGCGCGCGCAGCGACGACGCCAACGCCTCCAGCTCCTGCCCCGAGGGCAGCAGGTGCACCGTCCCGCCCGCGCACAGGGGCGTGAGGAGGCTGGTGACGGTGGCGTCGAAGGCGATGGACGTGTGGACGGGAGCGCTCTGTCCCTCCACCACCTGGTACTCCCGCCGTGCCCAGTCGAGGTAGTGGACCAGGCCTCGCTGCGTCACCAGCGTCCCCTTGGGGAGGCCCGTGGAGCCAGAGGTGTAGATGACATACGCCAGCGCGTCACCGCCGTCGGTCGGCGGCGGCGCGTGGGTGGGTGCCCCCGCGAGCGCGTCCGAGGGCCCATCCAGGAGGACGGTGCGGGCGCCCACGTCGACGAGCCCTGGCGCGAAGGCGCTCGTGGCGAGCAGCACGTCCGCGCGCGAGTCCGACAACATGAAGGCCAGCCGCTCGGACGGATAGGCCGGGTCCAGCGGCAGCCAGGCCGCGCCCGCCTTGGTGGCTCCCAGAAGGCCGATGAGCAGCTCCAGCGAGCGGTCCATGTGGAGCGCCACCAGTCGCTCGGCTCCCACGCCCAGCGAGCGCAGGTGCCATGCGAGCTGGTTCGCCCTCGCGTCCAGCTCCGCGTAGGTGAGCGACCGCGCGCCGTCCACCGCGGCCACCGCATCCGGAGAGGTCGCGGCGCGCGCCTCGAAGAGCGACCGGAACGTCGCCTCGGAGGGGAAGGGCGTGGCGGTGGCGTTCCAGTCCACGAGCAACCGTCGCTGCTCCTCGGGAGGCAGCGCGCTGGTGGTGTGGTGAGGCTGGTCCGCGTGGAAGGCCAGCGCGCTCAGCACTTGCTGGAAGGCGGCGCCGATCTGCTCCACCTGCGCCTGCTCCAGGTCGACGGCGTTGTAGTCCAGCTCCAGCGTCAGCTCTTGTGTGTGGGGCTCGGTCTGGAAGTGGACCGCGAGGGTGGCGTTCGTCCCCTCGGCGCGAATCATGCCCAGCGCTTCCACCTGGGAGAGCGTGCCGGCCAGCTCGTGCAGGACGTGGAAGTGCATGTAGTTGAACATGACTTCGTAGAGGGGCTCGCGGCCCCACTGCCGCTGGATGTCCGCCATGGGGTAGCGGCGGAAGGGATACAGCGCGCGCTCGGCGTCGAACGCGCCGCGCACCAGCGAAGTCCAGCTCCCCGGGGCCAGCCGCATCCGGAAGGGCACGGTGTTGAGGAAGATGGCGCGCAGCCGGGAGCCATCGCCCTCCTCGGGGCGACTGTTGACGCCCATGCCGGTGATGACGTCGTCCTGGCCGCTCAGCAGGCCCATCACCTTGAGGTGGGCGGCGACGAGCACGCTCTTGAGCGGCAGGCCCTCCGCGCGGGTGAGCGCGAGCAGTCCGTCATGAAGCTCTCGAGAAAGGGGCACCTTGACGGTGGCGATGGTCGGCGTGCCGGAGTCGAGCGGGCGCCGCCAGCGTGGCAGCCGCATCACCGCGCCGCCCGCCAACGACTCGCGCCAGAAGCGCTGATGGGGCTCCGAGGCGAGCACCTGGCGCTCCATGGCCACGAAGTCCCGGTACGTCAGCGTGGTGGGCTGCTCGGGGGGCGGCTGCCGCGCGTGCACCAGGGCGTGGTGGTGGTTGAAGATCTCCACCAGGGTGGAGTGGAGGCTCCAGCCGTCGATGATGGCGTGACACTCGGTGAGCGTGAACTGGAAGGACTGGTCGCCGCGCAGGTGGATGAAGAAGCGCAGCAGCGGCGGCACCGCCAGGTCGAAGTGGTGGCGCTTCTCGTCCGCCAGGAGTTGCCGGATGGCGGCCTCCTGCTCCGCGTCGGACAGGTGCCGCACGTCCACGACCTTCAAGGCGAGCTTCGCCTCACGGTGGACCAACTGCAGCGGCTCGCTGTACGTCGTCATGTCGAACGACGTGCGCAACACGGCGTGGCGCGCGACGATGACGCGCACCGCTTCCTCGAACAGCGCCGTGTCCACGGGCGTCTGCAGCCGCAGATGGAAGCTGTCCGTGTTGTGGTAGATGTTCGAGTCCGGCGCGAGCTGCATGTGGTACAGCATCCCGGCCTGGATGCGGGCGAGCGGGTACGCGTCCTCGATGCCCGGCGGAAGCTTCGCCAGGTCCTCCTCGGAGATGAGGCTGAAGGGCTCGGTGCGAGGGAACACCTCTCGCGCGGGCTGCTCTCGCGTCGCCCCGGCCGCTTCGAGCAGCGCGGCCACTGTCTGGTGCTGGAAGACCTGCTGGAGGGTGAAGTCCAGGCCCTGGCGACGGGCGAGCGTCAGCACGCGGATGCTGAGGATGGAGTCGCCCCCCAGCGCGAAGAAGTTGTCGTGGATGCCCACGCGCTGCACGCCCAGCACCTCCGCCCAGATGGCGCACAGCGCGGTCTCCGAGGCGTCGCGAGGCGCGACGTACCGCGCCGGCTCCGCGCGCTCCTTCGACGGCGTGGGCAGCGCCTTGCGGTCCACCTTGCCGTGGGCCGTGAGCGGGAAGCGCTCCAGCAGGACGAAGGCGCCGGGCACCATGTAGTCCGGCAGACGGGCCAGCAGGAACTGGCGCAGCTCGTCGACGCTCGGCGGCGGCTGGTCGCCGGTGGCGAGGTAGGCCACCAGCGAGCGGGTGCCCGGAGGCTCCTCGCGAACGAGGACGAGCGCCTCGCGCACGGCGGGGTGCAGGCTGAGGACGACCTGGATTTCGCCCAGCTCGATGCGGAAGCCGCGAATCTTCACCTGGTCGTCGATGCGGCCCAGGTACTCGAGCTGGCCGTCCGGCGTGAAGCGCGCCAGGTCTCCGGTCCGGTAGAGCCGGGCCCCCGGGACGTGGCTGAAGGGGTGGGGTACGAAGCGCTGGGCGGTGAGGCCCGGCTGGCCCAGGTAGCCGCGCGCGAGCCCCGCGCCGCCTACGTGGATTTCGCCCGTGACGCCGATGGGCACCGGCTGCATCCGCGAGTCCAGCACGTAGAGCTGGAGGTCGGGGATGGCGAGTCCGATGGGGCTCTGCTGGGTGTGCGCGGCCTCCGCCGCCGTCATCGGCCGATAGGTGACGTGGACGGTCGTCTCGGTGATGCCGTACATGTTGACGAGCTGCGGCCGTGCGTCCCCATGTCGCTGGAACCAGGGCAGGAGGCTCGCGGGCTCCAGCGCCTCGCCGCCGAAGATGACGTAGCGCAGCGCCAGCGGTAGTGCCTTCGAATCCAGGCGCTCCTCGGCCTGGCTGAGCTGACGGAAGGCCGCGGGCGTCTGGTTCAGCACCGTGACGCGCTCGTCGTGCAGCAGCTGGAAGAAGGCGTCGGGCGAGCGCGACGTGAGGTAGGGCACCACCACCAGCCGGCCGCCGTACAGCAGCGCGCCCCACAACTCCCAGACGGAGAAGTCGAACGCATAGGAGTGGAACAGCGTCCAGACGTCGTGCTCGTCGAAGTGGAACCAGTCCTTCGTCCCCTCGAAGAGGCGCAGCACGTTCCCGTGCGGGAGCAGCGAGCCCTTGGGTCGTCCCGTGGAGCCGGAGGTGTAGATGACGTAGGCGAGGCCGTCCTCCGAGACGTCAACCCCGGGCGAGGTGGTGGGCTGGTTCGCGAGGTGCTCGGCGGCGTCCTCCAGCACGAGCAGCGACACGCCTTCGGCTGGCAGCCGCTCCGCCAGGTGACGCTGGGTGATGGCCACGGGCATCTGGCTGTCCGTCACCATGTACGCCAGGCGGTCCGCGGGGTACGTCGGGTCAAGCGGCACGTACGCGGCGCCTGCCTTGAGAATCCCGAGGATGCCGACCACGGTGGCGGCGGTGCGCTCCACGCACAGGCCCACCAGCGACTCCCGCGTGACGCCGCGCTCCCGCAGGGCGTGGGCGAGCTGGTTGGCGCGGCGGTCCAGCTCCGCGTAGGTGATGCGCTCGCCTTCGCTGACCACCGCGATGGCGTCGGGCCGGCGCTGGGCCTGCGCCTCGAAGCGCTGATGCAGGCTTCCCTCGCGGTTGAACGTCTTCAGGGCCGGCCACGTCTCCAAAAGTTGGTGGCGCTCGGACGCCGTCAGCAGCGGCCATTCATCCAGCCGGAGGTCCGGGTTGCCCGTGACGCTTGTGAGCAGCGACAGGAGGTGGCCGCGCAGGCGCTCCATCGTCGCGCCATCGAACAGGTCGCTGTTGTACTCGAGGACTCCGCGCAGCCCGTCAGGGCCTTCCTGCAGGTCCAGGGTGACGTCGAACTTCGAGGTGCCCGTCTCCAGTTCGACGGTCTTCAAGACGAGCCCGGGGAGCGTCAGCTCGCGCGCGGGCGCCACCTGGAGGTTGAGCGCGGCCTGGAACAGTGGCGTGTACGCGAGGTTGCGCTCGGGCTGGACCTGCTCCATCAGCCGCTCGAAGGGCAGGTCCTGGTGGGCATGCGCCTCCAGCAGCACCTCACGCACGCGGACCAACAGCTCGCGGAAGGTGGGGTTGCCGGACAGGTCCGTGCGCAACACCAGCGTGTTGACGAAGAAGCCGATCAGCCCCTCCGTCTGGACCTGGGAGCGGTTGTTCTGCGGCGCGCCCACGACGATGTCCGTCTGGTGCGTGTAGCGCGACAGCAGGCCCTGCCACGCGGCCAGCAGCGTCATGAAGAGGGTGGCGCCCTCTTTCTGTCCCTGAGCCCGCAACGCCTCGACGAGAGGTGATGGCAGGTGGAGGGGCAGCGCCGCGCCCCGCTGTGTCTGGAGCGCGGGCCGGGGCCGGTCGGTGGGGAGCTGGAGCACGCTCGCGCCCGTGAGCCGCTGCTTCCAGTACGCGAGGTGGGCATCCAGCGTTCCGGGCGTCGCCAACCAGTCGCGCTGCCACTGGGTGTAGTCCGCGTACTGGAGCGGGAGCGGCTCCAGGGCCGGCTCGTGGCCCGCGCTGAACGCCGCGTAGAGGCTCGACATCTCGTGGATGAGGATGCCGAGCGAGGCGCCATCCGAGATGATGTGGTGCAGCGTCATCACCAGGAGGTGCTCGGTGGGCGCCAGCCTGAAGAGGCGCGGTCGCAGCAGCGGGCCGCGCATCAGGTCGAACGGCCGTCGGCACTCCTCGGTGGCGAGACCCCGGGCCCGCTCCTCGCGCTCCGCCTCGGGGCCGTCACACAGGTCCACGAGTACGACGGGCGCGCGGCCCTCTGGCGCGATGACCTGGACGGGGGTGCCCTCTTCCTGAGCGAAGGTGGTGCGCAGCGATTCGTGCCGCTCCACCAGCGCATCGAAGGCGCGCTGAAGCGCCTCGAGGTCGAGCTTCCCGCTGAGCCTCACCGCTCCGGCGATGTTGTAGCTGGGGTTCTCCGGCTGGAGGAGGTGGAGGAACCACAGCCGCTGCTGAGCGAACGAGACGGGGAAGACGAAGGATTCGGCGGTCATGGCCACTGGGTGCGAAGAGGTGGAGGCGGCCCCGTGAGGGGGCGGCGCTAATCGTGTTGGGATGGGTCCGGCAGGTTGAGCTCGGCGCGCGAGTCCGCCTGGACGCGACGGGCCTGCCGGGGGCGGGCGACCAGCGGAGGCGGCGCGGGCCGCGACTCGCTGGGGCGAAGCGTCTCCAGGTGCTTCGCCATGGCGCCCAGGGTGGGGTGCTCGAAGAGGACGCGCAGGGCCACGTCCACGCGCCAGGCCTCCTGGATGCGCGCGAGTGCCTGCACGGCCTTCATCGAGTGGCCGCCCAGGGCGAAGAAGTGGTCATCCACGCCGACGCGCTCCACTCCCAGCACCTCGCGCCAGATGTTCGCGAGGCGCTCTTCATCGGGGTTGCGCGGCGCCACGTATGTCGCCGAGGCCCGCGAGTCCGTCGCGGGCGGAGGCAGCGCCTTGCGGTCCAGCTTGTTGTTCGCCGTGCGAGGGAACGACGCCAGCACCACGAAGTGCGCGGGCTGCATGTATGCGGGGAGCTGAGCGCGCAGGTGTTCGCGCAGCGCCGCTTCGTCGAGGACGGTGCCGGGGACGGGCTGGACGTAGGCGACGAGCACGGGGTCACCGGCAGGTCCCCACGGGCGCACGGCGGCCTCCGCCACGCCGGGGTAGCGGGCGAGCTGCGCCTCGATATCCCCCAGCTCCACGCGGTGGCCGCGCAGCTTCACCTGTCCGTCACCGCGCCCCAGGAACTCCAGCGAGCCATCGGCCCGCCGCCGCGCCAGGTCTCCGGTGCGGTAGAGGCGTGCGCCTGGACGCCCCGCGTGCGGGTCCGGCACGAAGCTCGCGGCGGTGAGGTCCGGACGGTTCAAGTAGCCACGGGCCACGCCCAGTCCGCCCAGGTACAGCGAGCCCACCACGCCGGGAGGCACGGGCTGCAGCCACGCATCCAGCACGTGCGCCTGGGTGTTGGCGATGGGATGGCCGAGTGTAATCGGGCCGCCGGCTTCCAGCCGTGACACCGTGGACCACACGGTGGTCTCCGTGGGGCCGTACATGTTCCACAGCTCTGAGCAGCGCGCACGCAGCGGGGCGAGCAGCTCGGAGGGCAGGGCCTCACCGCCGCACAAGAGCTTCAAGGTAGGAAGGCCGGCCCAGCCCAGCGACAACAGCATCCGCCAGGTGGAGGGCGTGGCCTGCATCACCGTGGCGCCGCTCGACGTCACCAGCGGCATCAAGCGCGTGCCATCCACCGCCTCCTCCTGGCTGGCGATGACCACGCACCCGCCCACGCTCAGGGGCAGGAACAGCTCCAGCACGGAGATGTCGAAGGCGACCGTCGTCACCGCGAGCAGCGTGTCTCGCTCGGTCATCCCGGGCTCGCGCCCCATCGACGTCAGGAAGTTGGCCACGGCCTCATGCGGGACGGCCACGCCCTTGGGCAGGCCCGTGGAGCCGGAGGTGTAGAGCACGTATGCCAGGTCGGAGCCCCCGGTGGACGTGAGTGGCGCGGTGGATGAAGTCGCGGTGGCGTCGGAGGACCGGAGCGTGAGTCCGCGCCAGTCGGGGATGAGGGCCGCGAGCTCAGGCTCCGTCACCAGCGCAGCGACGCCGCTGTCCTCGATGATGTGCATCAGCCGAGGCGCCGGGTACATCGGGTCGAGCGGGACGTAGGCCGCCCCCGACTTGAGGATGCCGAGCAGTCCGACGAGCAGCTCCAGCCCGCGCTCCAGGAAGAGTCCCACCCGCTGCCCTGGCCCCACGCCCAGGTGCCGCAGGTGGTTCGCCAGTTGGTTGGCCCGCGCGTCCAGTTGGGCGTAGGTGAGGGCGAGGGCGCCGAAGCGGGCGGCGGTGGCGTCCGGGTGGCGCACGGCCTGGGCTTCGAAAAGCGCATGCACGGTGCGCGGGCCTGGGAGCTCGGCTTCCGTGGTGTTCCAATCGCGCAGCAGGGAGGACTGCTCCGTCTCGGACAGCAGGGCCAGTCGTGAGACGGCGCGCTCCGGAGTGGTCGCCACCTGTTCCAGCAGGCCCAGGAAGTGCGCCGTCATCCGCGCGGAGGTCGCTTCGTCGAACAGGTCGCTGTTGTAGGTCAGCTCGCTGACGAGGCCTCGCTCGGTCTCAGCCAGCGACAGCGCGAGGTCGAACTGCGAGGTCCCGCTCTCCACCTCCATCAACTCCAGCGTCAGCCCGGGAAGCGCCAGCGGAGCCGGAGGCGTGTTCTGGAGGGTGAGCAGGACCTGGAACAGGGGAGCGTGGCCCAGGTCGCGCGCGGGCTGGAGCGCCTCGACGAGCTGTTCGAGGGGCACCTCCTGGTGCTCGTAGGCGGCGAGCGTGTCACGGCGCACGTCACGGAGCAGCGCCGCGAAGCTCGGGTCTCCGTCCAGGCTCACGCGCAGCGGGAGCGTGTTGGCGAAGAGGCCAATGAGGGCCTCCGTCCGAGGCGGCCGGTTGGCGATGGGCGCACCCACGACCACGTCGCGCTGGCCGCTGTAACGGGACAGCAGCACGCCGAACGCGGTCAGCAGCGTCATGAACAACGTCGCCTCCGCGTCGCGGGCCCGCTGCTTGAGCCGAGTGACGAGGGCGAGGGGCACGGTGAAGCGCCGCGTGGCGCCGAGGTAGCGCTGTGCCGCGGGCCTGGGCCGGTCCGTGGGCAGCTCGAGCAGCTCTGGAGCTCCGGCCAGGTGCGCTCGCCACCACTCGACGTGCGGCTTCAAGGTCCCATCCTGCGCACGCCGCCGCTGCCAGTGCGCATAGTCCGCGTACTGGATGGGCAGTGCCGGCAGGGTGGCTTCACCACCGGAGGTGAGGGCCTGGTAGTGCGCGGCCAGCTCCTGCATCAGCACGCCCAGGGACCAGCCGTCACTGGCGATGTGATGCAGCGTGAGCAGCAGCACATGCTCATGCTCTTCCAGTCGGAGCAGGCGTACGCGCAGCGGCGAGTCCTTCGTCAGGTCGAACGGTGCGCGCGCCTCCTCGGCCGCGAGGCGCTGGACCTCCGCGAGCCGTGCCTCGGTGGGCAGCGACGCCAGGTCCACCCGCTCCACCGTCAGGTCGACACCAGGCAGGATGCGCTGGACGGGTCGCCCCCCATCCAGGGCGTAGCGCGTCCGCAGCACGTCATGGCGCAGGACGATGGCGCTCAGCGCGCGCGTCAGGGCGTCGGAATCCAGCGTGCCCGTGAGGCGCAGGGCCGCGGGCATGGTGTAGGCGCCGGACGGCCCCTCGAGCTGCTCCAGGAACCACAGCCGCTGCTGGCTGGAGGACAGCGGTGGTGCCTCGTCACGCGGCCGGGGAGCGATGGCCTCCGCGACGCCACGCGCGGCCACCGTGGCTCGCTGGAGGAACCCGATGACCTCTTCCTTGCGCGACTTCAGCTCGGCCTGCAGCTCCGGAGTCATCGCCCCCGGTGGAGCGCTGAAGCGCAGGCGTTCGCCCTCCAGCCAGAGCTGGATGTCCAGGCCGCGCAGGTGGCGAATCACCTCGTCGATGGGGCGTGGAACAGGGAGGCTCACAGCTCACCCTCCTCGCGCGCGGTGTCTGTTGTTCGGGGGCCCGTGGCCCAGCGGAGCGTGTCCAGGTGCTCCGCCAAATCGGCGAGCGTCGCGGCCTTGAAGAGCCGTTCCAGGGACACCTCCACCTGAAGTGTCTCCCGCAGTCGCGAGGCCACCTGGGTGGCCAGCAGCGAGTCTCCGCCCAGCTCGAAGAAATCGTCGTGGATGCCCACGCGCGGAACGCGCAGGGCCTTCATCCACAGCTCCGCGAGCGTGGACTCGGTGGGCGTTCGCGGCGCGACGAAGGGGCGCAGGGTCGCGTTCGCGGCCGGGTCGGGGGCTGGGAGCGCGTGGCGGTCCACCTTCCCGCCGGGCGCGATGGGCAGGGCGTCCATCAGGACGAAGAAGGCGGGCACCATGTAGTCCGGCAACGTCTCCAGGAGGAACCTGCGCAGGTCCGCGGGCGTGACGCTCGCGGTCGCATTGGGCACGACGTAGGCGACCAGCCGCTTGTCGGAGCCACCGCTTCCCTCCACTGGCTCGTGGTGGACGGTGACGGCCACTGCCCGCAGGGCCGGATGCCGGCTGAGGGCGGACTCGACTTCGCCCAGCTCGACGCGGAAGCCGCGCACCTTGACCTGGTGGTCCGTGCGCCCCAGGAACTCAAGGGCGCCATCCGGCAGGTAGCGCACCACGTCCCCCGTCTTGTAGAGGCGCGCGTGAGGCGAGCTGGAGAACGGGTCCTCCACGAAGCGCTGCGCGGTCAGCTCGGGCCGGTGAAGGTAGCCGAGCGCGAGCAGCTCACCGCCGATGTGGAGCTCTCCCGCCACGCCGATGGGGACAGGTCCCCCATGGCGGTCGAGCACGTGGAAGCTGCGGTTGGAGAGCGGTCGGCCGATGGGGATGCGCGCGGAAGGCTTCTGTCCGGGGGAGGCCGTGGGCACCTCATGGGTCGTCGCGGTGATGAGCGTCTCCGTGGGGCCATAGGCGTTGAGGAGCCGCACCGCGCCCAGGGCACCGCGCTGCCACTGCTCCAGCACGGCGGCCAGCACGGCGTCGCCACCCACGATGACCAGGCGCAGGTGGTGGCCGGCGAAGTCAGGCGGGGACTCGTCCCAGCGCTGGGCGAGCTGCCGCCAGTAGGCCGTCGGAAAGTTCACCACCGTGAGCCGGTCCTCGATGAGGCGACGCGCCATCTCCTCGGGTGTCCACACGTTGGGGCCGCGCAGCACCAGCGTCGCGCCGACCATGAAGGTCGGGAGGACTTGTTCCAGCGAGGCATCGAAGCTGAACGACGCGAACTGGAGGATGCGGTCGTGCTCCGTGTGCCGGTAGCGCGGGATGACGTCGTGGCAGTGGGTGACGAACGCGCCGTGCCCCACGACGACGCCCTTGGGCTCACCCGTGGAGCCGGACGTGTAGATGACGTAGGCCGGCGTGGTGGCCTGCGCGAGGTTCTCCAAATCCACCTGGGGCTGTGCCGCCAGCGAGGCCGCGTCGGTGTCCAGGCGGACGACCTTCGTGTCCAGGGTCGGCAGCCGCTCGGAGAGCGTGGCCTGCGTCACGACCACGGCCGCGCGGGAATCCTCGACGAGGAAGCGCAGGCGCTCCGTCGGGTAGGCCGGGTCCAGCGGCACGAAGGCGCCACCCGCCTTGAGGATGCCGAGCAGCGCGACGAGCATCTCCGGAGTGCGCTCCAGCAGCGCTCCCACCAGGACTCCGGGCCCGACGCCAAGCGCGCGCAGGTGATGCGCGAGCTGGTTGGCTCGCTGGTTGAGGGCCGCGTAGGTGAGGTGTTGCCCCTCGAACTCCACCGCTGTCTTCTCAGGCCGCGCCGCCGCCTGCTGCTCGAAGAGCTGGTGGACCAGGTGCGCGCGCGGGTAGGCGGCGCGGTTCCGCTCGTTCCAGGTGAAGGTGAGCTGGTAGCGCTCCGCGTCGGTGAGCACCGGCAGTTGGTGGAGGAGGCTCTGGGGGGCGGCCACCAGCCCTTGCAGCAGCGCTCGGAAGCCGCGCGCGAAGCGGGCGACGCTCGCCGGCTCGAACAGGTCGGTGTTGTAGTCGAAGTCCAGCACCAGCCCGTCCTCGACATCGAGCACGTTCAGGCTCAAGTCGAAGGCGGCGAACGCGACAGGCTGGGAGTGGAAGCTGGCCTTCAGTCCCCCCATGTCGCGCAAGGCGAGCGGACGCTCCAGGTTGAAGGTCACTTCAACGAGCGGCGTGTGGCTGGTGGTGCGAGGCAGCGACAGCCGGTTGAGCAACTGGGCGAAAGGGTAGTCCTGGTGCTCGTAGGCGGAGAGGAGCACCTGCTTGAGTGTCCGGAGGTACTCCGGGAAGGGCTCGTCACCGCGCGCGCGGCTGGAGATGGGCAGCAGGTGCGAGCAGTAGCCGACGAGCCCCTCGCCGCCCTCCAGCCCGCGCCCGGAGGTGGGGATGCCCACGAGGAGCTCGGCCTGTCCCGTCAGCCGGTGGAGGAAGGCGGTGTACGCGGAGAGCAGCAGCATGAAGGGCGTGGCCTGGCTCCGCTGGCCCAGCTCCCGCAGTGCCTGACTGACAGGGCGCTCCAGGCGAACGGTCTCCCGAGCGCCCCGGAAGCGTCGCGACGCGGGGTGGAGGAAGTCCGTGGGCAGTTCGATGGCGGGGATTCGCTCCACGCGCTGCTCCAGCCAGTAGCGCTCGTGGACCGCGAGCGCGCCCGTGGACTCCTGCGCCTTGAGCCAGTGGACGTGGTCGCTCGACTGCTTCACCGCGGGCAGGTCCGGAGTGGCTCCTGCCACGAACGCTGAATAGGCCGTCGCCAGCTCGTGGACGATGACGCCCAGGGACCAGCCATCCACGACGACGTGGTGGACGGTCAGCACCAGCAGGTGCTCCAGGCCGTCCAGCTTGAGCAGGTGGGCGCGGAACAAGGGGCCCCGCCGCAGGTCGAACGCGGTGGTGCTCTCCTTCGCGTACCAGGCGGCCTGGGAGTCGACTCTGGCGGCGGCGGACAACGCGGACACGTCGAGCACCGGCAGGGCCATGCGGAGCTCGGGCAGGATGTGCTGCCGTTCGCCGCTCGCGTCGATGATTGTTCTCAGGGCTTCATGGCGGTCCACGACGTATTGCAACGCGCGCCGCAGCGAGTCTTCGCGCAGCGCCCCCTCCATCCGGAGGGTCATGGACAGGTTGTAGGCGATGGAGCCGCCCTCGTTTGCCGTGGCGAGGATCCACAGCTGTCGCTGTGCCTCGGTCAGCGGCAGGGTCCGCTCCGACGCGGTGGGGACGGGGAGGCCAGGGGCCGGGTGGGGCTGGGGCCAGAAGCCGCCCGCTTGCATCTCCGCGACGCTGTCCGCCACCGCGTGGACGATGGCGTCGAGCTCCGCGTCGCCATGCGCGGTGGAGAGCATGCAGGTGCGCCCCTCCCAGATGTAGATGCCTCGGTCGCGCAGGTGGCAGAAGAAGAGGTCCATCTCCAGCGGCTGGAAGAGATAGCTGGAGTTGCCCGCCACGTTGAACCGGAGGACGGAGCCTCCGTGCACCAGCTCCACGGGAGCCTGGGCGCGCTGGAAGACCTCGTTGATGCGCTCCGCCAGCCGGGCTGCGCGCTGGTTGAGGTGCTCCTGGAGGGAGGGGCCTTCGGTCTTCAGATGGGTGAGGGTGGCGACCATCGTCGCCATGGTCAGCGGGTGCTTGCAGAACGTCCCGGCGGCGAAGGTCGTCTCGACGGCCGGATAGGAGTCGTCGCCGTAGTTCCAGTCCCCGCCATCGATGCGGTCCACGAAGCCGCCTCGGTCCGCCACGATGCCGATGGGCATTCCGCCGCCCACGACTTTTCCGTAGGTCACCAGGTCGGCCTCGATGCCCAGCCACGCCTGGGCGCCGCCGGGGTGGAGGCGGAAGCCGGTGATGATTTCGTCGAACATGAGCGGCACTCCCGCCTCGCGCGTCATCTCGCGCAGGGCCTGGAGGAACGCCCGGGGCTGGAGGTTGGGGCGGCGGCTCTGCAGCGGCTCCACCACCACCACGGCGAGCTCGCCCATGCGCTCGCGGATGATGTCGAGCGAGCGCTCCTCGCCATAGGGCAGCACGATGACGTCGTCCGCGACCTGCTGCGTGACGCCCGCGGCCATGGGGAGCGACTGAGGCACTCCGTCGACCATCCGCCCTACGACGAGCGTCCCGTCGGAGTGGCCATGGTAGGAGCCGGTGAACATCACGACCTTCGAGCGCCCCGTCGCCGCGCGGGCCAGCCGGAGCGCGGTCATCACCGCCTCCGTGCCGGAGTTGCAGAAGGTGACGCGCTTCATGCCGGTGAGCTCGCAGAGCAGCTCCGCCGCGCGGCCCGCGAGGTCCGACTGCGGTCCGACCTCCATGCCCTGCTCCAGGCGCTCGCGCAGCGCGTCCACCAGGAAGGGCGGGTGGTGCCCGAACAGGTGCACGCCGAAGCCCATGGAGAGGTCGATGAACTCGTTGCCGTCCACGTCCCAGAAGCGCGCGCCGCGTGAGCGGGTGCTGACGATGGGGTAGCAGACCTCCTTGAGCTCCGCGCGGAAGTTCATCAGCCAGCGCACGTCGCTCCACCGCGGGCGGTGTTCGCTGGCGTGCTGCTTCGAGCTTCGGGTCCGCCGCGTGTGGCGCTCCACCAGCGTGTCCACATGGCGCCGCTGCGTGGGCGTCAACGCTCTCTCGCTCGTGCCCTTGAGAGAGCCCGAGGCGAAGGGCGAGGCACCCTTGGTCTGCGGAGCGGACGGGAGCGCAGGAGCGGTGATGGGCGCCGCATGCGCAGTGGGCGTGACACCGGGCGCCGCGAGACTCGCGGACGTGGCGGTGGGGGCCACGTGCGCGACGCCCGGGGTCATGGTGGCGACGGCCCCGGCTTTTCCTCCCAGGAGCGCGAGCTGCTGGCTCATGAGCTGAAGCTGCAGCTTGACGATCTGCTCCAGGCCCGCGTCGCCGGACGTGGACGGAAGCGTGACGGAGGCGGGCGTGGCGAGAGGCTCGGAGGCAGGAGTGGGCGTCGCGAGCGCGGGCACGGCGTCGGCGGGAACGGTCTGGTCCAGGTAGCGGGCCAGGGCGTCCAGCGTCGTCAGCTCCTCGAAGACCTGGCGCATGGTCAGCGTGACGCCGAACCGCTTCTCCACTGCCCGAGCCGCGTCCATCAGGATGACGGAGTCCGCGCCAAGCTCCAGGAAGGAGGCGTGCGCGTCCATGCGCTCGGGAGGCATCTGGAGCAGTCGGGCCAGCAGGGCGCGCAGCTCGCTCAGGAAGCGTTCCTGACGGTGCACGGCGGAGGGAGCGGTCATGGGAGCCTGCGAGGACTGAGGAGAGGGTGTGGCGTCCAGCCAGTAGCGCTGGCGCTCAAAGGGATGGGTCGGGAGCAGCACCCGAGGGGCGTCGTGGCCCGCGTGGAGCGCGCGAAGGTCCACCGGGACGCCTCGGACGTAGAGGGCGCCCAGGGTGCCCAGGAGCGTCTCCCAGGCGTCGCGCTGCTTTCTCAGGCTGGGGAGCCATTCGGCTCCGCCCTCGGGGAGGCATCGCTTCGCCATGCCCAGCAGCGTGTCGTGCGGTCCCAGCTCGACGAACAGCGCGGGGCCCTTCGCCTCCGTGGCCGCGCGCTGGATGCCCTGGGAGAACTGGACGGGCTCGCGCACGTGGCGGCGCCAATCCCGCGTGGTGGGGGCCGCGGCCAGGGGCGCTCCAGTGAGGTTGGAGATGAGCGTCAGTCGCGGCGGCTGGAACGCGACGTCGGAAGCGGCCTTCTCGAACGCGTCGAGCATGGGCTCCATCAGTGGCGAGTGGAACGCATGCGAGACCTGGAGCGGCCGGGCTTCCACGCCCCGCGCCCCCAGCGCCTGGACCACGCGCTCCACGGAGGTCCGCTCTCCGGAGATGACGACGTGGCGCGGGCCGTTGATGGCGGCCACCTCCACGGCGCGCTCGTCCGCCAGCGCGGTGCGGACCGTCGCCTCGTCCGCCATGACGGCGACCATGGTCCCTGTTGGTGGCAACTCCTGGATGAGGCGGCCGCGAAGCGCCAGCAAGCGCAGCGCGTCCTCGAGCCCCAGGACTCCGGCCGCGTGCGCGGCGGCGTACTCCCCCACGCTGTGCCCCAGGACGGCGTTCGGCTTCACACCCCACGAACCCCACAGCTCCGTCAGGGCGTGCGCCACCGCGAACAGGGCGGGCTGGGTGTAGCGCGTCTGGTGCACGCGGGCTTCGTCGTCACCGGGCCCCGGGAAGAGGAGCGACTTCAGCGACACGTCGAGGTGCGGACGAAGCAGTGCGTCGCAGCGCTCGATGGCCTCGCGGAAGACGGGGGCGCTTTCATACAACGCGCGCGCCATGCCGGGGTACTGCGCGCCCTGGCCAGGGAAGAGGAAGGTGACGTGCGGTGGCGCCTCTCGCCGCGCCTCGCCGTGGTGCAGGCCGGGGACATCCTCTCCCTGGAGGAACGCGCCGAGCCGCTCCGACAGTTCCTGATGCGAGCCCACCACCACGGCGAGCCGGTGGGGCCAATGGTCTCGACCTGTCGCGGCCGTGAAGCACAGCGCCTCCAGGGAGGGCGAGTCCGAGGAGGCGAGCAGCTCCCGATAGTGCTCAACCAGGACGCGCAGGGCCGACGCGGTCCGGGCGGACAGCGTCAACAGATGATGGGTGCGCGCGGGAGGGCTCGTGGCCGTATGGGGACGCGCGGGAGGCTCGCCGAGGATGACGTGGGCATTGGTCCCCCCGAAGCCGAAGGCGCTCACTCCCGCGTACCGCGCTCCCGGTGCCTGGGGCCAGGGCTCGGGCCGCGTCGGAATCTGGAAGGCGGGCTGCCGCAGCGCGATGTGCGGATTGAGCTGACGGAAGTGGGCCTGAGGGGGAATCTCCCCGTGCCGCAGCGTCAGGACCGCCTTCACGAGCCCGGCGATGCCAGCGGCTGCTTCCAGGTGGCCGATGCTGCTCTTCGCGGAGCCGATGTAGCAGGGCCGTGCCGTGTCGCGCCCCTGGGCCAACACCGCCTGGAGCGCGTCGACCTCCATGGGGTCGCCCAGCGGCGTCCCCGTGCCGTGGGCCTCGACGTAGCCGATGCTCGCGGGGGACAGCCGCGCCTGTCGCAGGGCCTGCCGGATGACCTCCTGCTGCGCGGCGCCGCTGGGCGCGGTGAGGCCATTGCTGGCGCCGTCGTGGTTGACCGCCGAGCCATGGAGCACGGCGAGGATGGGGTCGCCCGCGGCGAGGGCGTCCTTCAATCGCTTGAGCACCACGACGCCGCACCCCTCGGAGCGGACATAGCCATCCGCGGCGGCATCGAAGGTCTTGCAGCGGCCGTCGCTCGCCATCATCCCCGCCTGCGAGAATGCGATGGTGAGCTCCGGAGCCAGGATGGCATTCACCCCGCCAACCAGGGCCAGATCGCACTCCTGGGCGCGGAGGCTCTGGCGGGCCAGGTGCACCGCGACGAGCGAGGAGGAGCACGCGGTGTCCACCGCCATGCTCGGTCCCCTCAGTCCCAGCAGGTACGAGAGGCGGTTGGCGGCGATGCTGTGGGCGTTGCCCGTGCCCGCGTACGCATCCAACAAGGCGGGGTCGCTGAACTGTTGCCGCGAGTAGTCCTGGGTGCTGATGCCCACGAACACCCCGGTGCGGCTGCCCTGGAGGGCCTTGGGGGCGTGGCCGCCGCGCTCCAGCGCCTCCCACGCGACCTCCAGCAGCAGCCGCTGCTGAGGGTCCATCCGGTGCGCCTCGCGAGGGGAGATGCCGAAGAACAGCGGATCAAACGCGTCAATCCCCTCGACGAAGCCGCCCCAGCGCGTGTTCATCGTTCCTGGCGCACCCGGCCCGGCACCGTGGAAGCGCCGCGAGTCCCAGCGGCTCGGGGGCACCTCCGTGATGGCATCGCCACCGCGTTGCAACAGGGCCCAGTACGCCTCGGGTGAGGGAGCCCCCGGGAAGCGGCAGGCCACCGCGGTGATGGCGATGGCGTCGTCCAGGTCCATGGAGGACTCCGCCTCGGGTGGCTCGGCGGCGGGAGGAGGAGGCGCGAGCCGTCCGGCCAGATGCCGGCTCAGGGTGTCGATGGTCGGGTGCTCCCACAGGGCGGTGGGGGAGACGTCCTGCTCCAGCCAGTCCGCCAGCTCCCCCGTGAGGAAGACCGCCTCCTTGGACGTGAGGCCATAGGTGACGAAGGGCTCGTCGAGCTTCACCTCCGAGGGCGGCACACCCGCCTCCTCGGCCACGGCGGCGACAAGCCACGCGACGAGCTGCTCGAACGTTCGAGAGGGGCGGGAGGGCGGCGGCGAGGATGAACGGGCGAAAGTAGTCAAGATCTGAATTAGTTGAAAAGAACCGTAAGATTGATTTATTACATCAATCCGTAAATTCAGATCTAGCCACGTGTGCGTGGCGGGTGCGATTTGATGGCGTATGGCGAAGTCGAGTGCTGGTCGGAGGATGGCCGGCTGGACAGCGTGGTGGTGTTCCGGCCCGCTGCGCTGGACGTCGCATCGGAGGAAGAGGCGGTCGCGGTGGGGTTTGCCCGGGTCGTGACGCGGGCTGCCGCCGAGGACGCCTTTGGCCGGCTTCGGGAGACGCTCGCGTCGTTCGGCTGCAAGACCATCGACCTGGAGGAGTTCCTGTCGCCCGCGGACCGGGTCGTCAGCAACACCACGGTCAACCGGGTGTTCGTCCGGGACACGGCGGTGGTGCTGGGCGCGCGGCTGATTCGCGGAGCGGCGGCGTTTCCGCCGAGGGTGGCCGAGTTCGACGTGGCGCACGGAGCGCTGTCACGGCTGATGGGACGTCCCGACGGGAACGTGGAGTGGTCAGCCGCGGCCCGCGTCGAGTTCGGAGACGTCTTCCTGCTGGGGCAGGGGCGCCTGCTCGTCAACGTGGGGTTGCGCAGCGACCCGCGCTTCGTGCGGGACTTCGTGGACCTGGCCTGGGGCGCGGGGTTCGAGGAGGTCGCGGTCGTCCGCATCCCCGACAGCCTGGGCATCATCCACCTGGACCTGGCCTTCAACGTGCTCGGGACGGAGGCCGTCGTGGCGCGCGCCTTCCTGCGTCACTGTCCCCTCCACGTGTACGCACGTGGGGAGCCGCCGCATTGGGAGTCGTTCGAGGCGTACTTCGTTCAGCGGGGCCGGCGCGTGCTGGCGTTCGAGCCGGGAAACACGCATCCCTTCCTGTCGAACTTCATCAGCCTGGAGCCGCGGCTGTTGCTCGCCTCGGAAGGGGCGGCGCCGCACCTGCGCAACCTGGCGCGGGGGCTCGGGCTGGAGGTGGTCGGCGTTGACGTCGACGCGCTCGAGAGCGGCAACGGGAGCGTGCGCTGTCTGACGATGCCGCTGCGGCGCGCCGTGGCGTGAGCCCTCGCCGGGAGTGTCGCGAGCCGGCGCGAACCGCTGAATGGGTGCGCCGGCCCGGTGCCTCGCTACGAGTCGCCTACGGGTGAGGCTGGGCCGTCGGAGCAGGGGCGGCGGGCTTGTTCTCCGCGCCTTCAATCTTCAGCTGCTCCAGCGCCGCTTCCTTCACTTCAATCTTCGCCTGCGCCTTCAGCCCGTCGATGAAGCCCTCCATCGCCTTGGAGCGGCGCTCACCCAACAGGCGCGCCTCGATGCGCGGCTTCGCCTGCTCGAAGGTCTGGTCCATTCCGACCTGCCGGCCCTGCAGCTTCACCAGGTGGAAGCCCTTGTCGGTCTCCACGACCTGGCCAATCTCCGACGACGACTTCAGGCCGAACGCCGCCTCCGTCAGGGCCGCGCCCCACGCCACGGTCAGCTCATCCCGGCTGCGGAAGCCCAGGTCGCCACCGGCGGGCTTGGTGGCCCCGTCCTGCGAGTGCTGCGTCGCCGCCAGCTCGAAGGCGCTCTTCGTCGGGCCCGCTTCCTTCGCCTTCAGCTCCGCCAGCAGCTTCACCGCCGTCGCCCGCGCCTGCGTGCGCTTCGCGGCGTCATCCTTCGGCGCCTCCAGGAAGATGTGGCTCACCCGGACGCGCTCGGGCTTCAAGAACTCGGAGAGGTGCTCGTCGTAGTACTTGCGCACCTCCGGCTCGGCCAGGGTTCCGGCGGCGGCCTCCTGCTGCTTGCGCAGCAGCTTCTGCACCATCACCTTCTCCAGCGTCGCCTGAATCTCAGGGTCCTTCTCCAGCCCCTGCTTGCGAGCCTCCTGCACCAGCAGCTCGAAGCGGATGAGGTTGTCCAGGAACTCCTTCTTCTTCTCCAACGTGGCGTAGCGGCTGCGCACGAACAGCGGCTGCTCGTCCAACTTCGCCTTCACCTCCTGGGTCGTCACGCTGCGGTCATTGATGACGGCGACGACGGGGCTCGAGTCCTTGGGCCCCGCCTCCGCTGGACGAGGACTCCCACCGTTGCAGGCGGAGAGGGCGAGGGCGGCGACGACGGCGGAAAGGACTCGGGTGCGGAGGGAGGGCGTGTGCATGGGTGAAATCAACCTCAGGAGCTTCACTTCGGGGGTGAACGCGCCGTGTTTTCGAGCCGGGACGGCGGGCACCGCGTGAAGCGACAACCAAAAAGTGGGCCTGAATCGTATATCCAACATGGCGCAAGGTGCGAATCCCGTGGTTCCTCGGACCAGGCTCGACGGGCAGCAGGGAAAATCTCCTCTAGGAACGATACGGATGAGTCGTGCCCTGCTGGTTGTGTGGGGGCTCTGCTCCGCCTGTACGACGCCGGCGCCGGAGGCTCCCACCGGAGCCGCTCACACCGGTGGCGGTCGGGTGGTCGGCCGCTTCGACGGCGGCGTCGTCACCCAGGCGGAGCTCACCGAGGAGTCCTCCCGGCTGCCCTCCCCACTGAGGGAGCAATTCGAGCGTCCCGCCGGTCAGCGCGAGTTCGTGCGCTCGATGATCGACAAGCGCCTGCTCGCTCAAGAGGCCCGGGTCCGTGGACTCCATCAGCGCCCGGACATCCACAAGCAGGTCCAGGCCCTGGAGGAGCGGCTGGTCATCCAGGAGTTGATCGCCGCCGAGGAGAAGTCCGCCGGGACGCCCAGCGAGCAGGCGCTGCGCGACTACTACGAGCAACACCGCAACGAGCTGGCTCAACCGGAGCGACTGCGCCTGGCGCGGGTGCAGGTCCTGGTGCCCCAGGGCGCGACGACCCAGCAGCGCGCGCAGGCGAAGCAGAAGGCGGAGCGACTGGCGCAACGTCTCAAGGCGGGCGAGGTACTGGAGAAGGTCGCCGCCGACGGTGAAGGCCCGGAGCGCGGACGCGGTGGCGAGCTGGGTTGGGTGGCGCGCGGCGACCTGCCGGAACGCGAGCTGGAGACGGCGGCGTTCGCCTTGAAGAAGGTCGGCGACACCACGGGGGTGGTGGCGGATGCGAAGGGGTTCTCCGTGGTGCGACTGCTGGAGCGCAAGGACGCGAGGGTTCCCGCGTTCGAGGAGGTGAGGGCGGAGGTGGAGGGGCGCGCGCTGCCGCAGTGGAAGCGAAAGGTTCTCGAAGGAATGCTGGCCCGACTGCGTGCAGCGGGCTCGGTGGGCATCGACGTGCCTGAGACGCCCTGAGGGCGCAGGCGGGAGGGGTTGTGCATCACTTTGGCTCGTGCGGCGTTTTCGCCGCGGATGGCGTCGTGTGCCCAGAGGGTGGAGTTCCTCCACTGCCCGCGCTCCGGACTTCCCGGCGCGCGCGGCGGCTTCCCGTGTTCGCGCTCCTGCTGCTCGCCTTCGGCGGGTGCCGGGATGAGCGTGTCGTCGCCGAGGTCGGCGAGCGCGAAATCTCCCAGGCGGATGTGTCTGCCTATCTCGCCGCGCGCAGCTCGCGCGAGCGTCCAGCCCCCGCCGAGGCGTTGGATGCCCTGGTGGAGCGCTCGCTGCTCGCCGACGAGGCGCGGCGCGCGGGCCTTCACGAGGACGAAGCAGTCCAAGCCCGGTTGAGGACCGCCGAGCGCGAAGTCCTGGCCCAGGCCCTCCTGGACAAGCGCCTGTCGGAGCTGACCACCGAGGCGAAGCTGCGCGAGCGCTACGCGGAGACGCGGGAGGAGCTCGGACGTCGCGAGGTGCATGTCCGTCAGCTGATGGTGCGCGTGGCCCCGGGCGCGGACGACGCGGCGCGGGCGGGTGCGCAGTCGCGCATGAACGCCCTGTTCGCGAGGCTCGCGGGCGGGGAGCCCTTCGAGAAGGTCGCGCGCGAGGCCTCCGAGGAGACGGTGAGCGCGGCGCGGGGCGGAGACCTGGGCCCGGTGCGTGAGGGCCAGGTGGACGACGTGTTCTTCACCGAGGCCGCGCGCCTCGCGAAGGGTGAGCGCTCTCGCCCGTTCGCGACGCCGTACGGTCTTCACCTGCTCGAGGCCGTGGAGGCCGTGAAGACGGTGGTGCCAACCTTCGAGGAGGCGCGCGGCAAGCTGGAGTCGGATTCGCGTCGCGAGGCGCAAGCGCAGCTCATGAAGGACCTTCGTGAGCGCATCTCCGTGAAGACCCATCCGGAGCGTCTGGGCGCCGCCGCGTCCCTGGCCGCGAGCCAGACGAGCAAGGAATAGCATCCATGAACGGTCGTGGCGTGTGGGTGATGGCGCTCCTGGGCGTGTGGTTGGGGTGTGGCCAGGAGCGGTCTCGTTCCGAAGTCCCGTCGACGCGTGAGGCGCCGCGCGAGGAGCAGGTGCGTCAGGCGGTGTCCGGGGATGTGACACCGCCCGCCATCACCGTGAGCGGCGTGGCGCAGGCCGCGTCGGTGCGAGTCGCTCCCACGCTCACGTGGACCGTCACGGACCAGAGCGCGACGCTCGTGGAGGCGTGGCTGGACGGCGAGCCCGCGGCCAGTGGCGTGACGGTGTCGGCCGAGGGGCCGCATGCGCTCATCGTCCGCGCGACGGACACCATGGGCCTGTCCACGACGGTGACGCGGACCTTCCGCGTGGACATGACGGCGCCGGTCATCTCCGTCTCCGGCGTCGAGGACGGCGAGCACTCCAGGGCACCCGCTGTCTTCCCCAATGCCTCGGCGATGGATGTGGATGCCGTGTCGCTGTCCGCGACCCTCAACGGCCTCCCGTTCACGCTGCGCGCGCCCGTCCATTCCCAGGGAAGGCATGTGCTGGTGGTGACGGCGACGGACGCCGCGGGAAACACCGCGTCGCGGACCGTCGTCTTCTTCATCGACAGGACGTTGCCGGATGTCAGCTTCTCGGGCTTCGCCGACGGGGACCACCTCAAGGAGGTGCCCGTCACGCTGGAGTTCTTCGCGGAGGGCACCGTTCCTGGAGGACCGCTGTGGCCCCTGGTGGCGGCGGCGACGTTGAACGGTCAGCCGATAACGTCCCCGTGGGACCTGTATCTGGAGGGTGAGTACACGCTGGTCGTCTCCGCCACGGACCAGGCTGGGAACACGAACCAGGCCGAAGGCGTCCTCGTCATCGACACGACGTCGCCGGTGGTCACCATCTCAGGTGTCACGCATGGGCAGGAGGTGGACACCGCGCAAGTGGTGCCCACCTTCGCCGTTTCGGACAACCTGAGCCCGTCACCCTCGGTGGTGGCGACCCTGGACGGACAGCCCTTCACCAGCGGTACGGCGGTGAGCGCAGAGGGCCTTCACACGCTGGTCGTCACCGCGACGGACCTGGCGGGGAACGAGACCCAGAAGGAGGTCCACTTCACGCTGGACCGCTCGGCGCCGGTGTTGACGGTGTCGGGCGTGACGAACGGCGGCAGATATCCCAGCGCCAGCGTGACGTTCAACGCGAGCGACCTCACCCTGGACTCCGTCACGGCGACGCTCAACGGCGCGCCCTATGTGAGCGGGGCGCCCATCGCCGCGCATGGGGCCTACACCTTCACCGCCGTGGCGGTGGACCGGCTGGGTCATCAGTCGTCGGTGACGCGCACGTTCTCCGTGGATGCCCTGGGACCGGTCATCACTGTCACGGGAGTCCATGAGGGGTTCGTGACCAAGGGCCCCTCGGTGGTCATCACCTTCAGCGCGACGGATGACTCGGGCGGAGCCGTCCAGGTGCGCGCGACGCTGGATGGAGAGCCGTTCACCAGTGGCAGCGCCACGACAGCGGGGGGAGCGCGGACGCTGGAGGTCATCGCCGAGGACGACCTCCTCAACCTCACGCGAAAGGTGGTGCACTTCACCCTCGACCTCCATCCGCCCACCCTCACGGTGTCGGGAGTTCCGAGCGGCCAGGTCGTGGACGTGGAGCAGGTGGTCCCGACCTTCGCCGCGACGGACGCGCTGACGTCCGTGACGGTGGAGGCCACGCTCAACGACCTGCCTTTCACGAGTGGAACGCCCGTCACCGCGGAGCGCGCTCACACACTCGTCGTCGTGGCCACGGATGCGGCCGGCAACGTCGCGCGTGAAGAGCACCTGTTCACCATCGACCGGACCCCGCCCGAGCTGACCGTGTCGGGTGTGGAAGAAGGCAGCCGCCGGGCCGCCCCGGTGGCGATTGGGTTCGCCGCCGAGGACGCGAACCTGACCTCGCTGACGGGCACGTTGGATGGGGAGCCCTACATGAGCGGAGCGGCCATCACGGAGCACGGCCCTCACGTCTTCATCGCCGTGGCGCGCGATGGCGCGCAGCACCAGACGGAGGTCCAGCGCTCGTTCCGCGTGGATGCGGAGCCTCCCGCGCTCACCATCTCTGGCGTCTCTGATGGGCTCGTCACCAAGGCCGCGCAAGTGGTCCCCGTCTTCAGCGCCACGGACGAAGGACCGGTGTCCCTGTCCGCGACGCTCGACACCGTGAGCTTCACCAGTGGGAGCGCCGTGACGGCCGAAGGCCCGCACACCCTGGTCATCACCGTCTCGGATGACCTGGGCAATTCGCTCACGCGAACCCTTCACTTCACGTTGGACCGCACCCCGCCCGTCGTGGCCCGGGTGGGTCCCGCCGACGGCACCGTCACCCAAGAGGCGAGTCTGGAGCTGGTGCTCCAGGTCACCGACACCTGGTCGAACGTGACGGTGCGCCTGGGTTCAATCGAACTGTCGCGCGGGGAGGACGGCCGCCACCGGACCCTGTTGACACTGGAAGAGGGGACCAACCACTTCGAGCTGACCGCGACCGACGAGGCGGGAAACGTCACGCCCCACACGGTGACGGTGACCCGCGACTCGGCGAAGCCGAACCTGACCGTCACGGCTCCGGAGCAGAACGCGCGAATCCCCGAGCTGTTCACCGAAGTCACTGGAAAGGTCTCGGACACGTCGTCGGTGACGCTCACCGTCAATGGCCAGACGGCGGCGGTCGCCTCCGATGGGAGCTTCTCCCACCGGGTGACGCTGACCTCGGGTGAGAACACGCTGGTCGTGGTGGCGACGGACGCGCTCGGACATGTCGAGACGGTGACGCGCACCGTCCGCGCGAGTGGTGGCCGGCCCACGCTCGTCGTCACCTCGCCCCCGGAAGACCAGGTCGTCAGTTCGGCCACCGTGACGTTGAGCGGCAACGCGAAGGCGGCGGACCCGCAGGACACCGTGACAGTCACTGTCGCTGGGACGTCCGTCACCGTCTCCCCCTCGGGTGACTTCTCGCACGTCGTGTCGCTGTCGGCCGGTGAGACGCGCTCCATCTCCATCGTCGCGCGAGACAGCTACGGGGCGACCGAGGAGGTCGTCCGCACCCTCACGCGCACGGAAGCGGATGGCGGAACTCCGGACGCGGGCTCGCGGCCGGACGCTGGCGGCGGCACCTCGAGCGATGGCGGCGTGGGCGTGGATGCGGGCTCCGGAGGCACGCAGGACGCGGGGCCCGAGCTGGAGCCGGACCCGGTGCTCGTGGTGGACGCGCCGCTCGAAGGCGGCGTGTACGGCGGTCCTCGCTTCGTGGTCAGCGGTCACATTGAAGGCGGGACGCTCCCGCTGCGAGTCACGGTGCAAGGCGTGAGCATGGCGGTGAACGGCCATGACTTCACGGGCGCCCTGGTGCTCGCGGATGGCGACCACACGCTCCAGTTCAAGGTGACGGACGCACGCGGGCGCACCCACGCGCAGACCCGCGCGGTGGCGGTGGACCATACGCCGCCGCACCTCGTGCTCACCCCGCCCACGCCTCCCCAGACGTGGAGCAGCCTCTCCAGCGCTCCCTATCTCCTCCAAGGCACGGCGGGAGACCGGCACCTGACAGAGGTGTTGGTCGACGGCGTCCGGGCCCGAGTCATCGCGGGCGCCTTCAGCGCCTACGTGCAGCTCGAGGCCAATACGCCCAAGTCCGTGGTCGTCACCGCGTTCGATGTCGCGGGCAATCGCAGCCAGGAGACGGTGGTGCTCACGCTGCGCAGCAGCGCTCCGCGCATCACCGTCCTGGAGCCGGTGGAGGGCTCGGAGTCTCCGACCCCCGTGGCGACGGTGCGGGTCCGCGTGGAGAACGGCGGGCGCCCGCGCGTAGTGACCATCGGGACGGACGAGGTGACGTCGTCGACGGACGAGTACACGGCCCAGGTGCCGCTGGCGCACGGTGAGAACGTCATCCAGGTCACCGCCGTGAACACCCTGGTTCCAGAAGAGGAGGCCGGCGGAATGATGAGCTCGGCCTCCGTCACCGTGCACTACCTGAAGGCGAGCGATGCGCCGCTCCAGGTGACGGGTGTGTCTCCCCGCGCGGGCGAGCAGGGCGTGGAGCCCGATGCGCTGGTGAGCGTGTCCTTCAACAAGCCCATCCTGGGCACGGCGCTGTCGCAGAGCTTCAAGGTCCGCGTGCAGGGACAGTCCACGCCGCTGCCGGGTGGCTACTCGGTGATTCCGGGCTCGCAGACCGTGTCCTTCATCGCGAGGGACCCACTCCCGGAAGGCGCCCGCCTGACGGTGGAGGTGAAGAAGGAGCTGGCACCGGAGCTGCCGCCAGGAATGGGAGGCGACTTCTCCAGCGACTTCATGGTGCGCAGGCCGCTGACGCGGGTGCGCGGCTACGTGGTGGACGCGGACTACCGCCCCTTGTCCGGCGTGAAGGTCGCGATGGAGGGGACGAGCCTCACCACCGTAACGGGGCCGGATGGCAACTGGACCTTGTTCAGCCCCAAGGGTGGGGAAGTGGTGCTGCGCTACGAGGGCGGCCTGACGTCCGAGGGCGCCTCGTTCCCCACGCTGCGGCGACGCCTGTTCGTCAACGAGGAGGCCGACACGCTGGACACGCCGCTGGTGCTCACCGCCGTGGACACGGCCTCCGCGCAGGTGGTGGACGCGCTGCATCCCATGATGCTCCGGTTCGCGAACCGCCACCCGGACCTGGGCGTGGACGTGCCCGAGGACGGCCTCTTCTTCGAGGACGGCATGACGCGGGGACTCGTCACCGCGACGGAGCTTCAGCCGTATGCGCTGCCGTTGCCCATGGAGGGGCGCGCGGCGCTCGGGGCCGTCTGGCAGATTGGCCCGGCGGGACTGCGTCTGCAGAAGACCGTGTCCGTGAAGTTCCCCAACCGCACCAACCTGCCCGCCGGCCGCCTGGCCATGGTGCTGGGACATGACCCTCAGCGACATGTGCTCAAGCGCGTGGGCTTCGCTCGGGTGGATGAGGACCGCGCCACGCTGACGCCGCTGGCGCCCCTGGGCCTCACGTCGCTGGAGTTCATCGGCTACGTGCCGCTCAACAAGGACCAGCATGTCGCCGTAGCGACGGCGCTGGGGATGAACCCGGACGCGGGCTCGGAGGAGGACGGTGAAGGAGTCCAGGGGTTGATGGACCGGGTGCGTCCTTCCCAGTCGCCGGAGCCCTTGTGGAAGAAGCTCCTGATGAACCTCCTGGTGTCGGATGCCCACGCCCAGTTCGGCGGTGGGCTGGACATGGCGGCGTACAACGCCTTCGACACGATGCTCGGGATGGCGGTGCCCGGCGCGGTGATGGGCTCGGTCCGCGCGCCGCTGGAGCGCCAGTTGGAGCTGGAGGTCCGCGCACCGGTGGTGCCGCCGTTCGGCCAGCCCGCGTCGGAGCAGGTCGTCACGCTGCCGTACACGCTCGCGCTCGACTTCCGTTCCCGGTTCGAGTCGGCGGACCCCTATGACGTGGCGAACCCGGAGACGGTGCTCGTCAAGCTGACGGCGGAGGGGCCTTCGGGGCCGCTCTCCGAGCCCACCGTGGGCGCATGGCAGTCCCAGGGTGAAGGCGAGGCCGCGCTCGCGCCGCGCGTCGCGCTCCCCATGGGCAAGACGACGGTGACGGTGTCCGCGCTGTCGCAGTCCACGCACCGGTTGATGAAGTTCGAGGCGGAGCTGCTCTCGGACCCCACGGATGGCGGACCGTCGACGGCGACGCTGCGGCTGCGCACGCTGGAAGACACGTTCAACGAGAGCGAGGACGAGGCGGTCCACAGCCCCGTGCGCTTCAAGAACTTGCGAGTCACCCTCACGGGGCCTGGCAGTGGCTCCGCGGGGTCGACGGGCGCCTCGGGTGGCTACGGAATCCCGGTGCCCGGGCTCATGGGCGGGGAGATGGGCATCTCCTGCACGGAGGTCCCCACGGGGCCCCGGATGGTGGAGCGCCTGGGGGAGGACGGCGTGGTGCACTACACGCCCACGCTCAATCAGTTCCCCATCTGCTCGCAGACATTCTGGCTGTACCCGGGCGGCACCACGCGGGCCGACATCCTGGTCGACGTGCGCATGTTGTACGGCTCGCTGACCTTCGTGGACCGTCACGGTGAGCCGCTCGCGCTCAACTGTGACCCGGAGGCGCACAGCGAAGCGGCGACGACGCCCGGGGAGTTCACCGACATCGCGCTGAAGGACGTGAAGTCGACGGAGGTCCACTTCTTCCGCGCGGACGACCTGGAGCACCCCATCGCGACGTTCGCCGCGGGCACGGCCAATGGCTTCGCCTGCACGCAGGGACCGCCGACCGAGGACACGCCTCACGGTTACTACTCACGCGTCCGTACGGGGCCGGCCGCGCGCATCCGGCAGGCCGCGCGGGAGCGGTGTCGGCAGCTGGAGCGACAGCTCGGCACGTCCGATGCGGGCTCGCTGAGCTCGGAGGACCAGGGGTACTACGACGGCAACTGCCGCGACAACCGGACCAACACGTTGAGGCTGAACGCTGGAGACCGGCTGGTCGTCTTCGCGGTGAACCACGCCACGGGCTACTCGGGCATGACGTCCGTCACCGTGCCGGCCATCAACCGCGTGAGCCGCACGGAGACAGGCGGCTGCCAGGCTGACGACGCGGCCGGTGGACCGCTGGAGGTGACGGAGCTCGGCGAGCCGATGACGCTGTCCCGCTGCACGCAGTCCGAGCTGGGAATCCCCGCGGACTTGAAGCTCTTCCCACCCGAAATCGATGTCCGCGTGGCCCGGCGCATGACGCCGGAGGGCGTCCAGGTCCCCACGCGCCCCAGCCTCATCCGCCACGGGGGCGCGGCGACGACGCGGGATGACTTCCTCCAGATGGCCACGCACTGGCGCGTGCGCCAGCTCCCCGAGCCGATGCTCGACGGAGGGACGCCGACGGACGCGGGCACGCCCGTGTCGTCCGATGGTGGCTCCGACGAGGCCGAGTGCACGGATGCCGGCTTCCTGCCGGATGGTGGCATCTGCGAGCCCGGCTTCTTGAGAGACCGTGGCGCGCCCGGGGAGGAGCTGGAGCTGTTCTGCTCCGAGCTGCCGCCCACGTCACCGCAGCGCCTGCTGGGGCGGTGTGACACGGGGACGCCTCAGGTGGTGGATGTGCCCACCGGTGTGCCGCCGCTGGCGGGCCGCCTGGTGCAGGTGACGCAGACGGCGGTGGAGCAGCCCGTTGTCGTCGCCTTCCCGGTGCGTCCAGGTCGCCACACGGCCTCCGTCCAGGCGTCGCTGACGTACCAGAACGAGTCCGGGGCGATGGTGTCGCTCAGCTCGCTGTCTCGCGCGAACTACTACCTGCACGTCGTCGGTCACCCGATGTACGAGCGGGACCGCAACGACGACGGCTTCCTGCAGCCCGACGAGGTCAACGCCCCGCCGCCGAACTTCTGTGAGCCGGGGGAGTGCCAGGAGATCGATGGCGAGGCGGAGTCCGAGGAGGAGCATCCGGACAAGCTGCCCAAGTGGGCGGTGGGTCTGAAGAACGTCTACCGGCACCGCGAGGCGGATGGCTCGGCGCTGGAGCGGTACGACCGTGCGCGGGAGCACGAGTTCCGCGTGCTGGAGCTGGGCAAGGTCACCGTCACGGCGCAGACGGGCGACCAGGGTGGGGCCGACGCGGGCGGCGCCGATGCCGGACGCGTGCTGACGGGGCTTCCTCGGCCGGAGGCCACGGACGATGACGTCGCGTACCAGTTCCTCATCGACAGCCTCCAGGAGCCGGACGTCCCGGGTCGCGCGGGGACGGTGAGCGGCGAGTACCGGCTGCGGCTGGGCACGGATGACTTCGGAATCGAGTGCCCCATCGTCATCGAGGACGGCCGGCTCACGGGGACGTGTGACGGCGAGTTCCTGCCGGAGGTGCTGTCGGCGGCGGACATCCTCTACTTCGAGCTGTACCTGAGCGGGAACGCGGACAACGTCCTGTACCGCTTCAACTTCCACGGCATCTCCCCGCGCACGGACTTCGTGACGGCGGGCAGCGAGGACACGCTGGAGCGCTCCATGGCGAGGTCGACGCCCTCGTCGCCTTCGCTCAACAACCTGACCGCCCCCGCGGTGGCGCGCCCCATCTCCGTCAAGGCCATGGCCCACTTCGCCATCGAGCCCGACACGCTGACCAACGGCATCATCCGCATCTGTGAGGGGCCGGACTGCAACGCGTCCACGCTGCTCAAGGCCGCGGAGCTCAAGTACATGCCGAACCAGGCGACCGGTGTCGGCGGCTACGACATCATCCGGTACCTCGATGAAGGCAATGCGCGGGTCAAACAGCCGCTCATCCAGTTGACGAAGCCTGGAGCGAATGGCGCACGGCGCTTCGCGCTGCCGCTGACGAACGACCTGGGTCGCATGCAGGACATGCTGACCTGGGGCCGGGAGCTGTTCCTGGTCATCGAGCCGGAGCCGGGCCTGTTCGGGCCGAGGGCCCCGATAAAGATGGCGCTGGGCGAGCCCGTGGGCCGCTACAGCTTCGTCAACGCGCGGGCGGCGGGCCAGACAGTGGTGGAGGGGGTCAACCTCGCGGGTGGCCACCTCAGCGTCACCCATGAGGACTTCTCGGTGCCGCACCTCGCGGAGGCCGTGAGCTTCTCCCGGACGTTCAACAACCAGAACAACGAGGTGTCACCGCTGGGCGTGGGCTGGTCCCACAACTACGAGGGCTTCATCGTCGAGGAGGAGCTCGGCCGCTACATCGTCGTCCTGAGCGGCCAGTCCTTCGACTTCCCGTCGTGCGAGACGGTGATTCCCGTGGACCAGTCCGCGAGCAACTGCCGGACGGACAAGTCACACGGTGGAACGCTCTCCGTGGACCGTCTCGGAGCCGAGTTCCGGACGCCGAATGGTCTGATCTACCGCTTCAGGACTCCGTCCGTGCTCGACACGGGCATCGCCCAGCAACGCCGCTGGGTGCTCACCGAGTACTCGGACGGACTGGGCCAGGACAACCCGAAGCAGGGGTGGACGACGCTGACGTATGCGCCGGACTCGGACCGCGTGCTGCGCGTGACGCGCTCGCCGGGCCGCGTGTCGCTGGCCTTCGAGTACGAGGAGGTCGATGGGGATGCCTCGGAGAAGCTGAAGCTCCTGGCGCGTACGCAAGGGCTCAAGCTGCTGTCCGCGGTGGGCCTCTACCTGAACTCGAAGCTGCCCGACGACCCGACCGAGGAACCCGACGCGGACGAGGCCATCCACCGCGTGGAGTTCGATCACGACGCCTGGGGCAACCTGAAGCGAGCCCTCCGCCGCACGGGCCTGCCGCATCAGGCCTGGGCCTACGAGTACGCGCCGCTCCCCGGGACGGGGTCTGGGTACTCCAAGTGGCGCCTGGTCAATGAGCTGCGGACCGCGCGCTACCAGGTGACGCCGGATGTCGCGCCCCTGACGTTCTTCGACCAGTGGGTCGCCCACTACACGAGCACCGGTACCTCCCGTACCTACGAGCACGTCCAGCCCGCCGAGGTCATCGACTTGTCGACGAGCTCGGGCAGGGGGCCCGCGCCTTATCAGTACGTCTACGAAAGTGCTGGCCGCCGCCATGTGACGCGTCCCGACGGTGTGGGAGTCGCGTACACGCTGACGAGCTACGGCAGCGCCACGAGCGTCACGGTGGGCTCGCTGAATGAGCACAAGACGGTCTGGCGCGCCGACGGCCAGATTTCGCCGCTCACCGTGACGCTCCCGAACAAGGCGCAGCTCGGGTACGACATCGACTCGTCTCACCGGTTGCTGTCGCTGAAGCTGGAGCAGGCACCTCCGAGCAGCGAGGGATTCCGAGGTCCGGTCCCTGCAGGCGGGCAAGCGGAGCTGGTGCATCAGACCTTCACGAATCCGGTGAACCAGCGGTTTGGCATTCCGGATGTGCGCACCACCCCGGCTCACGCGGGAACCCAATCGGTCAGCACCCGTGTCACGCCGGAAGGGAAGGTCGAAGGCATCACCGTCACCAGCAGTGATGGCACGACGGCGATGAATACGGGAACGCGTAGGTTCGAGACGGACGGCTCCGGTGTGCTGCTCACGGAGACGGATGCACTCAGCCAGACGAAGACCTATGGCGAACTCAATGCCCTGGGGCTCCCCCAACTTGTCGTCCTGACGAATCCGAACGCGGGGTCATTGGGATTGGGGATGCTCACTCGCCACCTGACGTACGACACCTTCGGACGGGTGACCCATCTCAAGGAAGACGAGACGGGCACCGAGGAGTCGTGGCAATACGACAGCCTCGGTCGAGTCACCCGGCACGTCATCCAGGGCAGGCCCGTGCAGGACTGGTCCTACACGTACTCGCCCGCGAACCGTCGGATGACGGTGCGAGAGAGCCTCAATGGCTCCGCCCCGTTGCGCACGGTGGACACCTGGGAGGTGACGGAGGGCGGCGAAGCCAGCCAGGGCCTGTTCGTGGAAGAGCGCACGCCGTACGGTCCGCCAGGGCTCGAGGCCGTGGCGGTCCGCAAGCAACACCAGCGCAACGGCCGGCTGGTGTCGACGACGGATGCGGTGGGCGTCGAGCGTGCCTACGACTACGACGACTCCGGACGCATGACGGGGGTCCGCATCGTCAATTCTGGAACGACCACCGGGCCTTCAGGTGTCGACGAGCTGCGCTACCAGGACTTCGACTCCAACGGCAGGGCCCGCGCCGTGGTGGACCACAACGGGCTGCTGACCCGGATTGGCCAGGACTTCCTGGGGCGGCCTGTGTACTGGGATTACACGGGCGCCGACGGAGTGAGCGGCGAGCGGAGCACCGAGGAGTGGCGTCGCAACTTCCAGGGCGACGTGGTGGGCAAGAGCTTTGGCAACAGCGTCTCCAGCCACGTGCTGGATGTCATTCCGGATGCGTTGGGTCAGGTGCGCTCCACCCAGACGAACCTGTCTGGCAGTGCCATCACCAGCGTGGAGTCCGAAACAGACTACGACGACTACGGTCGTGTGACGCGGCAGCAGGACCACGTCATGGAGACGGATGAGCGCTACGAGTACCACGACGTGCTGGGGCGTCCGACGCGCTACACCCGGACCATTGCCTCGGGCGGGGCCCCGCTGGAACTCGAGGTCACGTATCGCTACGAGGACGGGAGCCCTCTCCCCACGGAGACCCGGAAGGTCATCATCACCCGGACCATCGGGCGTTCCAGTGGTGCTGCCCGCGTGGAACACGAAGAGGAGTTCTACGACGTCGCGGGCCGGCTGGTGGAGAAAGTCAGGATCGTCAATGGCGACCGTGCCTCGTGGAAGTACACCTACAACCCACGCGGTCAGGTGATATCCGAAGAGGCTCCCATCGATGCCTCGACGACGGAGACCACGACCTATCACTACGACTCCGCGGGCAACCTGTATCGCAAGGACGAGCCGGGGGACGGGGCCAATCCGGCGGCCGTCACGGAACTCTTCGTCGATGGAGAGGGGCGCGTCTCGCGCCAGAAGGGCCCCCATCCGGATGCGGATTGGCATTACACGTATGACGCCTTCGGACAGCTCAAGAGCAAGGAGCTGGTGGCCACGGGTGGGAACACTGTCGGTGCCCGCTGGTCCTACAGCTACGGGTTGACCGGGAAGCCTGGCGCGGATGGCTCGGTGCCGAACTCCGCGACCGAGGAGACGGACCCGCTCGGATACAAGACCTACCGCTACTTCAACGCGCGCTACCAGGTGCTCAAGGAGGTCCGCGAGGACAAGCTCGCGGCGTCGGGCGGTGGCACGAGTACGAACGGGAACACCATCACCACGACGTATGCCTATGCGGGACCGTGGCTTCAGAAACAGGTCACGACGGAGAAGACGGACGGAGGAGCGGGCTCGCCGTCGGTGCTCACGTTCGAGAACAAGAAGTTCGATGACCGGGGGCGCACGCTCGAGGTGCGGGAGCACTGGCAGCGGGGGACGGACTCCTATGAGTACGTGACGAAGTCGCCCTGGGCGGGTCGCACCGTCACCATTCTCCAGACGGGCACTGTCAGTGCCTCCCCACCGGTCTCGCTGCCTTCGCGCCAGCTCGACGTGGCGACGAACAGCCTGGGGCAGATGGTGTCGCGGACGCAGGGCGGGCTGACGGACTCGTGGGACTTCGACGCGCTGGGGGTGATTTCCCAGGAGCAGCCCGCGGGACAGCCTTCGAAGAAATACACGTATGACGAGGGCCTGCTCACTGAAATCGCGGTGGGGTCGGGTGCCCAGCCCGAGCGGACCCTGATGACGTATCGCCTGGATGGCCTCATCGCGAGCGTCACCGACCCGGCGGACCGGGTGCGCAGCTTCACCTATGGGCCTCGTGGCCTGTTGGTCCGGGAATCGTTCGGAAAGAACGGCGAGACGACCGAGACGAATGTCTCGTACGACCCCGGTGGGTTCGTCGCGAAGCTCTGGAAGGACCCCGCCAACCCCACGCAGGCGTGGGTGTACCAGCATGGCCCCCTGGGAGAGCTGCGGCGCGTGACGCCTCCCGGGCTCGCGCATGTCTCGTATGAGTACGATGCCGCGAGGCGGCTGAGCGCCATCCAGCGTCCCGCCGGGGGTGTGCCGTCGGAGACGTTCGAATACGACTATCTGGGGCGGACCACGAAGCGGGTGCGTGGGACCTCGGATTGGGTCACGACCTGGGTGAATGGCGTCGAGCAGGTGACCAGTCCCAGCAACTCGGAGTCCTCGGGAGGCAGTGACAGGGACTTCGTCGAGACGCTGTTGGATGGTCGCGGCAGGCCTGTCTGGCATGAGTTCACCGCTGGAGCCTCGTCGTCAGGGCAGCACGACCTCACACGAGTGGCCTTTGCCCATGACGCGTTGGATTCGCTGGTGCAGGCGAACGAGGAGCGCGACAGCGGGAACGTGCTGAACACCTACCGCTTTGACTCGCGCGGCCGGTTGGATCGCATCGTTCGTGGCAAGGATGCCCTGACGGACAAGGAGGACTGGATTGAGTACGCCTATGTGCCGGGCAGTGACTTGGTTCACCGGCGCACTTCGGGACTCCTGGTTGATGGGGCCAGGCTGGAAGAGGAGTTCGGGTACGACGACCTGGCGCGCGTCAACGTCGTTCGGACCTTCACCAGTGGCGCGCTCGAGTCCACTCGGACGGTGGCCTGGGAGCCGGGAGGCGCGCGGCTCTCTCGCGTCGCGGACAGCGCTGTCATCGAGCGGAAGTGCTACGACGGTCGCGGCTGGCTGTCGTCGATTCGGGCCACTGCACCGAGTGCGGACGTGGACTGCAACCAGTCCGCCAGCGCTCCCAAGCTCGCCTTCCACTACACGTATGACGTCCGCGGCAACCGCATCCGAGAGGACGCCCAGTTGCCGGATGCCCAGAACGCCCTGGTCAACGAGCCCACGGAATACGGCTACGACCTGGCGGACCGCCTGACAGGGGTGCGTTACCCGGGTGGCGCCGCCGTGCTCTACAAGCTCGCGGCGGATGGAACCCGACTGGGAGCGCGCCATGCCACCAGCCATTCCGGCTCACTGTCCACGGAGGGCTACGACCAGGCCTCGGGGGCGGAGCAGCGCCTGGAGTATGGGTTTGACGGCGCTGGCGGGCTGAAGTCCATCGATGACCTGGCACTGTCCGGGCCGGCCCGTCGGAAGGCGACGTACTTCACGGATGGCTCGGGACGCGTGCGCCGGGAAGAGCGCTCCACGACCGACAAGACGCACTACGACTGGGACTCCTCTGGCCGGCTGGCCCGGGTTCGCGTCGAGCAGCTGGGGTCGGGAGGTGTCTCGGAGACCGCGACGACGCAGTACCGGTATGGCTTCGATGGGCTGCGTCGCTCGCGCACCACGGCGACTGGCACCTCGCGCTACGTGTGGGCTGGAGAGGAACTCGCGGAGGAGCAACTCGAGGGAGGGGCTCGGCTTCATCAGGAGGTGCTCGCCGGCCTGACCCTCTCCTCGGGAGGGCAGCGAATCCTCCATGACGGGCTGGGCAGCGCGGTGGCGCACGTCGGTGGGGGAGGGGCGCTGATTCAGTCCAGGTTTGATGCCTGGGGTGGATATCGTTCTGGCCTTGTCCCTGGGGTGAGCGAGTCCAGTGTCGGCTACACGGGGCATTCCTGGGATGCGGCGTCCAGCCTCACCTACGCCGAGCAGCGTTGGTACGACGCCAGGACGGGCAGGTTCCTGTCCGAGGACCCCGTGGGGGCCGCCGCCTACCTGGATTCCCCCACGGGGATGCAACCGTGGGCTTATGCCAACGCCAATCCGACGGGCTTCACGGACCCGGACGGGCGCTCCGCCTGCATCAGTGGCGAAAGCCATACAGCTTGTGAGGCTCGCCTTGCGTTGTCGGGGCGGTGGAGGTCCTCGCCGTTTCATCAGGGGGACCTGACCGCCTACCGGGGCAAGTACGAGGTGTGGGAGGAGGAGCGCCAGCGGGAGCTCCAGAAGAGTGTTCAGGGGGCGTTCCTGGCGGTGGGGGTGGGTGTATCGATGATTGCCCCCCCAGTGGCGCTGGCGCTCGTCGAGTCCGGGAGCGTCTCCGCGACGACGGCAGCCGCCGGGCTCTGGTTGGTTGAAACCGGGGCGAATACAGCGGTTGACTACGGTTTGTTTGGCGAAGTGACAGCGACGGGGATGGCGTTCAATGTGCTGGGAGGTGGAGTTAGCGCATTGGCTTTCAAGGCAGAGAGCCGCCTCTTGCGGAGCGCGGCTGGCGCCGAACGCCGTGTCGCCGACGAGGTCATGCCGCCGGGAGTCGCCACGGGTAAGACAGAGCCAGTTGACCCGGTTCTCGACAGCGACGTGGTGATGATGGCCTTCAAGGCTTCAAAGGGGAGCAAGCTTCCAAGGCATGTCGATGCACTTCGTCTCATGGAGAATCCCAACTACCTCTGGGTCATCACCCCCACCGGGTATCGGGAGATCCTGAACATCAAGAGGAGCCAGGCCGCGCATCGACGATTCTTGAGGAAGTTCAAGAACGTCGTGGTGCTGACGGGACAGAACGCCGCGGAGCTGCGAAACGCGAGCCGCTTCAAGGAGGTCGAGAAGATCCTTCGCGATGTCGCGAACAAGTCGAAGCCCGGCCTGGGAGACAGGGCTCGCGGAAAGGGCGCCCATACGCACCATGGAGACATCATCCATAGTGCCTTCGCTGAAGCCCTGGGAATTCCCTTTGTTTCCGCGGATGGGACGTTCTTGAACTTCCTCCAGAACCATGGAAGGAAAGCTCGGGTCAACGGGCTGCATTATCAGAAAGTGCCGGAGGTGCCATGAGTCAGACAAATGGCTTTATTGGGCGCTGTATCTGCGCAGTCTGCCGCACCGAGGTTGATGTGGTTTTCCAGGCCCATGTGGGACTCCTGGACGACGAGGTCTTCGCTCCTGGCGAGGACGTGTTCGGACGCGCGACGAACAAGAAGCGGCCCGTTTATGGGCCGACGTACGACCTTCGCGAAGGAAGCTTCTGGGCCTATGGCGTGGGCGAGTGCTCGTGCTGTCGGACAGAGCTCTGGGGGAAGGTGGTGGTGAGGGGCGGGCGTTTTGATTCCGTGACGCTCGTGCCCCCTCCAGAGAACGCCCTGGATTGGGGGGAGTTGTGACCGTGGCGACGAGGGGGGCCGAAGGCTTGTCATTGCCTGTCGTTGAGGGCCCGAGGACGCCGTCTATATCGGCCGTCCAGCGCTCCGACGTGGCGTGATTCGGGCCGTCGTCGCGGCCTGTGAAGTCACAGGGCGTGTAAGCCGGCGTCTGGGGAGAGTGGCCGCCGAGGCGTGCCGCCCCCCACCCGGTGGGCCCGTACGTGGTGATGCAGGGCCTGCTCGCACGCGGATCTGACGGCGCGACTGCCGAAATGTCCGGTTCAGTCCGTATCGAAATGATGGGGGCGCCTTGTGGGGCGGGTCTTTCGAGACCTGTTTGCCCAGGGCGTCGGGCGAGCGGTGTGTCGTTTGGGCAGTCGTTGAGGCGGTCACGGTACGTCCCGAGAGGGCGTAGGTCGGAGGGGCAGTGCGTCGGTTCAGCTCAAGCGGTGTTCGCGCGGTGCTCGCGG
>Ga0126314_10000144_pt1 | contig 37776 bp, 35 predicted proteins | sample Plot105B_FD_92535 | JGI IMG/M metagenome (GOLD analysis project Ga0126314, IMG submission 92535) | Serpentine soil microbial communities from UC McLaughlin Reserve, CA, USA - Plot105B | ecosystem: Environmental > Terrestrial > Soil > Grasslands | place: USA: UC McLaughlin Reserve, Lake County... | reverse complement strand
GTACGCTCCTTTTTTAGCTGATCGAGCTCTGTTTTTTTGTCCTTGGGCTTATCTGCAGATGAGCAGGCTGCCAAAAATAATACGATGGTGATGGTATATAGTGTTTTCATATCTGTTGATGGTTTTAGTAGTTAATTTTTCCTGTTGCTTTGTCCAGATCCACTTTGTTAATCAGCAGATCGTACAGGGATTTGATGTAGTTGTTTTCTGATTCTTTCAGCGAGGTTTCTGCGGTTGTTACTTCCAGGCTGGAGCCCACGCCTTCGTTATACTTGATCTGCGTAACCCTAAGTATTTCCCTGGCAAGACTGAGGTTTCGCTCCTGATTGCCTACCGAACGCAGGCTGCTCGTATACAACATCTGTCCTGAGGATACTTCCCTTGCGATGCTGTTTTTGAGGTTGATCATTTCATTTTCTGTCTTTATGACGGCCAGCTTTGCATTACGCACGTCATAAATCCGCTGCCCACCGTTGATGATGTTCCAGCTCAGTTTCAGACCAATAACTGATGTAGGAAAACTTTGTTCGTAAAGTGTTCCGAAATTGTCTGACTGAAAGCTCTTGCTGGCACTGGCAAAGCCACTGAGCGCGGGCAGAAAGAAACTTTTCTGCCTTTTCAGATCGAGTACATTTAATTTTTTCTGTGTTTCCAGCAAGGCATATTCTATCCGGCTTTTATAAGCAGCGGTGTCGCTTGTACTGGTTACAACAATCTCCTGACGCACATCTTTAATCTGATCTGTGGTGACCAATCTGGCCGATACCGGCATTCCCATCTGGAATTTGAGCATATCCAGATTGATGGCCAGGGCCCGGGTGACGTTTTCCAGATCGGTTTCCTGATTATTTTTCAGTACCTGCAAACGGTCTACATCGATCTTTTCGGAAAAGCCGTTCTTGTACATTGCCTCTGCCTCTGTGAGTGATTTTGTAAGCCGGCTCAGATTGGCATTGACCAATGTGAGCTGTTCGGCGCTGACCAAAACCGAATAATAGGCCTTCGTTACAGCAACTGCTGTTTCTATCCGGGTACGGGTGCTTGCTCTGGTAGATAGCTCCCTATAGGTTTTAGAAGCCTGTAAACCGACAATATAACTCCCGTCGAAGATCAATTGGTTGAGTTCGATACCTGCTGAAGAGTTGTACTTAACGCCAAATTTCACAGGGATCTGTGTTCCGGCTGGTTGGCCGAAAAACTCACCTGGCAACAGGTTTGTGGGCACTTTCAGATAATCCTGGAAGTTAAAACTGGATGATACCTGCGGAAGGCCGATGCCAATTGTCTTCTTCACCGTGTTCCTTGCGATCTCCTCATCTACTGTCGCATTCAGGACGGTAACCTGGTGCGTCAGCGCATAGTCAATGGCGGCTTTGAGGCTAAGGCTGTAATTGAGCGAATCGGCCGATTGCGCCCGGGCCATCATACCGGCAGTTAACATCAGTAAGGCAACGATATATAGTTTATGTTTCATAATCAATACATTATACTTCAAAGATAATTGGCTGCAGTTAATATGCAAGGGGGTGATTAAGACAAATTAAGGGTAGATTAACGCATTTTTATATAGATTTGCGTACTAACTGAAATCAGCTATATCATGACATATCCTGAAAAACTAAGCGAAATCCGCAGGCAAATGAAGGCCGATAATGTGCAGGCTTACATTATCCCTTCTGCAGACCCCCACATCAGTGAATATTTACCGGATCATTATAAGTGCATTCCTTTTGCTTCGGGCTTCACAGGATCAGCAGGAACCTTAGTGATCACACATGATTTTGCAGGGCTCTGGACAGACTTCCGTTATTTTGAGCAAGCCGCAGCAGAACTGCAAGACAGCGGTTTCTCGCTGATGAAACAAATGGTGCAACATGCGCCTGAATACATTCAGTGGCTTACAGATCAGCTGGAAAAAGGATCGGTAGTAGCCAGCAACGAAAAGCTGCTCTCGATTCTTCTGGGAGATCTGCTGACCCAGCAATTCGCTAAGAAAGGCATTAGCCTGGCAGATAAGGATTACCTGAACCCGATTTGGGCGAACAGGCCCGGCCTTCCTTCGGAAAAAGCATTTTTGATTGCCGGCGAACATACCGGGCAGCCGGTAGCAGGGAAACTCGCCCAAATCCGCGAAGTGATGTCGGACCTGAATGCGGATCATCACCTGGTCTCTTCGCTCGATGACATGGCCTGGATATTCAATATCCGTGGCAGAGATGTGAGTTACAATCCGGTGGTGCTGAGTTTTGCGCTGATCAGTCAGGATCATGCGAAGCTTTTTATCCAGCCCGATAAGCTGACTGCGGCCGAGAAAGAAACACTGCTCAAAAGTGGGGTAGAGGTGTTCGATTATAATGATATTGAAGATGCGCTGGCAACGATTCCGGCGCATCAGGTGATTTTAATAGATCCAAAACGGAACTGTTTTGCCTATTCAAAATTATTGCCACTATCGGTAAAGATATTGAAGGTCACCAATCCATCGACAAATTTAAAAACGGTAAAAAATGAAACCGAGCTGAGCAATACCCGCAAAGCCATGCTTAAAGACGGAGCCGCGATTACGCGTTTCTTAAAGTGGCTTTCCGAAAACATCGGTAAAACGACCATCACTGAATTGTCGGCAGCCGCAAAACTCCGGGAATTCAGGGCAGCGCAGGAAGGTTTCGCCGGTGATAGCTTCAACACCATTAGCGCATACGGGCCACATGGCGCGCTGCCGCATTATGGCCCAACGAAAGAAAGTGATGCCGAAGTGAAAGCTGAAGGACTGTTCCTGGTAGATTCGGGAGGCCAGTATTTCTACGGCACTACAGACATTACCCGTACACTGCCAATGGGCAACAATACTGAAGAAGAAAGCACAGATTATACCCTGGTTTTAAAAGGAATGATAGATGGATGCAAGGTGCGTTTCCCGAAGGGAACTTGTGGCTACCAGATCGATGCCATCACCCGCAAGCCGCTTTGGGACTATGCGCTCAATTACGGTCATGGGACGGGGCATGGTGTCGGCTATTTTCTGAATGTACATGAGGGACCACAGGTATTTAATGCAACCGCTACACCGGTCGCCATAGAATTAGGGATGATCACTTCCGTAGAGCCTGGCATATACCGCCCGGGAAAACATGGGATAAGAATTGAAAATCTGGTAAATACGGTTGCCGACATCAGCAACGAATTTAATGAGTTCTATAGCTTCGAGTGCCTCACCATTGCCCCGATCAGCACTAAAATAGTTAAAAAGGAATTACTGGAGCCTGCACAAATCAATTGGCTGAATGGGTATAACGCCATGGTATTTGAAAAGCTGAGCACTGTATTGACTGCAGAAGAAGCGCTGTGGCTGAAGGAAGAAACAAAGGCGATCTAAGATCGCCTTTTATCAGCTTATTGACCTGTCCAGATGTGTATATCCACCGTCTACATAAACGAGTTGCCCTGTAGTGTGGCTGGAAGCTCCCGACAGCAAAAAGACTGCTGCGTTTGCGATTTCGTCAGCCGTAGTCATTCTTTGCTCCAAAGGAATCTTTGAAGTAATGGATGCCAGCTTCTCTTCAGGATCCGGCAGTGTCTTTATCCAGTTTTCATACAAGGGCGTATAACATTCTGCCACGATCACCGAGTTTACCCGGATGCCATAAGGCAACAATTCGACTGCCCATTCGCGGGTTAAAGCATTTCTGCCACCGTTAGAAGCGGCATATGCGGAAGTACCTCCCTGTCCGGTATCTGCTACCTTAGATCCGATATTAACAATCGAGCCCTTCGACGCCTTGAGGGCTGGCAAGGCATGGTGTGCCATCAGATAGTAGTGTACGACATTTTTATGCAGGCTGTTGATGAACTGCTCATAGCTTCCGTGCTCCAGACCAACACTGTCATTTACCCCGGCATTATTGATCAGTCCGTCTATTCTGCCAAACCGTTCCAGCACCTGCCCAACAGCGCCGGCATTGTCTTCGGGCTTAGTGAGCTCTGCGACTACCTGAAAAGCCTGCCCTCCTCCAGCTTCAATCTCGTCGACAAGCCGCTGGTTATCGGCCGCATTTCTGCCAATGACAACAGGAATTGCCCCCTCTCCTGCCAGCACCCTGACAATACCCTCACCAATTCCTTTTGCTCCCCCGGTTACGATTACGACTTTATCTTTTAATTGCAAATCCATTGCTGCTTATTTTAAATTGTAAAATTTTATTGCGTTTCCGCCCCAGAACAATTCCTGTTCCGTTGCGCTGAATTGTGAAACATAGCCGGCAGCCAGATCCTTTACCTGCTTATAGCTTGCAGCGACCAGGCTTACGGGCCAGTCTGAACCATACATTACCCTTTGTATTCCAAACGCTTCAAAAACCACGTCCAGATAGGGCCTGAAATCAACAGGCTTCCATGCAGTCCAGCTGGCTTCGGTTACCATGCCGGAAAGCTTACAATGCACATGCGGCTGGCTGGCCAAAGTTTCCAGGTCCCGTTTCCAGTCGCCGATGTTTTGCCCTTTTATATCGGGCTTTGCAATGTGATCGAGTACAAAAGACTGATCGGGAAACTGGCTGACCAGTTCAGCAGCATATTTAAGCTGATCGGGAAGGATCAGTATGTCGTATGTAAAGTTTAAGGCTTTAAGTTTTGAGATCCCCTTTAAAAATCCGGGCTTTAACATCAATGCACGGTCGGCCTCTCCCTGAAGAATATGCCTGAACCCCTTAAGCTTTTTATAGGGCTGCAGTTGTTCCAGTTGTGCGTCGAGATCGTCGGCAAAAAGATCAACCCAGCCTACGACGCCCTTTATAAAATCATTCTCCTCTGCATTTCGTAGCTGAAACTCGTTTTCCTCAGCAGTCTGATCTACCTGTACCGTGATACATCCGTCAATTTCATTTGCATCCAGTACCGGTTTAAGGTCTTCAGGCATAAAATCACGTTGTATGACGGCCATATCATCGCTGATCCAACTGTGGGCTACCTTATCGAATTTCCAGAAATGCTGATGTGAATCAATTTTTAACATAATTCTTCACATGCTGCTTCGATGTGCCCAGGCCGTCAATGCCCAGTTCCACAACATCACCCTCTTTAAGATAAACAGGAGGTTTGAAGCCCAGCCCAACACCTGCCGGAGTTCCTGTAGAAATTACGTCGCCAGGAAGCAAGGTCATAAACTGGCTCACATAGGCCACTACAAAAGGTACATTGAAAATGAAATTTGAGGTGTTTCCATCCTGCATCTTCTGACCATTAACGGTAAGCCATAGCCTAAGGTTATCTACATCAGCAATTTCTTCTTTTGTAGCCAGAAATGGTCCGAGCGGTGCAAAGGTATCGCAACCCTTGCCTTTATCCCATGTTCCGTTTCTTTCGATCTGAAACTCACGTTCCGAAACATCATTGTGCAACACATATCCGGCTACATAATCGAGCGCGTCTGCTTCTTCAACATAAGATGCTTTCTTGCCAATTACTACCGCCAGTTCTACTTCCCAGTCTGTCTTTACAGAGTTCTTAGGGATGATGATGTCATCATTAGGGCCTGTCAGCGCTGTGGTAGATTTCATAAAAATTACCGGTTCGGGTGGGATCGCCGCATTGGTCTCTTTTGCATGATCCGCATAATTCAGACCTATACAAACGATTTTAGAGGGGCGCGCAACCGCTGAACCCAAACGGGTCTCTTTTGGTATTTCTGGAAGGGAACCCTGATTTGCCTTTACAAAGTCTTCCAGTCTTTCCAGGCCATTGTCCTTAAAGAATTGTTCGTTATAATCTCCGCCAAAGGCAGAAGTATCGTACCAGTTGTCGTTGATAACCACACCGATCTTTTCCTGATCGGCTATTCCCCATCTGATTAATTTCATGCGTTTTTTTTAATTATTTAATTTAACAAATCCACCGTCTACAGGATAATCGTTCCCGGTTATAAAGCCTGCTTCGTCTGAGCACAAGTACAAAGCCATCGATGCAATTTCATCTGGTGTACCCATACGGCCTATAGGCTGGCTTTTAGACAGCTTTTCAAATATTTCACTTTCCTGACCCGCATAGTTCTTCGCGATAAAGCCATCTACAAAAGGTGTGTGCACCCTTGCCGGGGAGATGCTGTTGCACCTGATCCCATCAGCCATGTAATCGCGTGCTACAGACAATGTCATCGCGGCAATGGCACCTTTACTCATAGAATAAGCAAAACGGTCTGAGATACCCACTATTGCAGCTATCGAAGCCATGTTAAGGATCGCTCCCTTACCTGCATTTTTCATCAGGGGTATTACCGCATACAAACAATTGTAGGCTCCTTTAACATTCACATCGAATACTTTGGTAAAATCTTCCTCGTTGGTTGTATCTGCACGGCCGACGTGCGCAATCCCGGCGTTGTTAACCAGAATATCCACAGTGGCAATCCTGGAAATCAACTCAATTACCGCAGCCTGGTTACTTACATCACAGCCGTATCCAAATCCCGTAGCGCCAGCGTCTTTGATTTCGCTTAATGTGGCAGCTGCGGCTGCTTCAGTCAATTCAAGAATATGGACCGTAGCTCCTTGTTTGGCAAACAAAACGGCGATCGCTTTGCCGATTCCACTGCCGCCGCCTGTTATAACTGCTGATTTTCCTTTTAAACTGAACATATCTATTTACTTATAATGAAACTCCTCTTTTCCAGGGAATGAAATCATCCTGGTTCAACAACACGGCTTTCGGGGTGATCTCGCCACTGGCTGCCCTGATACAATATTCGAGTATCTCTGCACCCATTTCTTCTATGGTTTTTTCGCCTCTGATCACAGCACCGGTGTCAATATCGATAATATCTCCCATTCTTTTCGCCAGCGCAGTATTTGTAGCAATTTTAATTACGGGACAAACAGGATTTCCGGTTGGCGTACCGAGTCCTGTAGTGAACAGGATGAGCGTTGCGCCGCTGGCAGCCTTACCTGTTGTAGCCTCTACATCATTTCCTGGTGTACACACAAGACTAAGGCCCGGTTTGGTTACCGGTTCTGTATAATCGAGCACATCAACTACGGGTGATGTTCCGCCTTTTTTTGCGGCACCGGTGCTCTTGATCGCATCGGTGATCAATCCGTCTTTGATGTTTCCGGGTGAAGGATTCATATGAAAACCTGAACCCACGGCATGCGCCTGTGCGTCGTACGTGCGCATCAGCCTGATAAATTTCTCTGCAGTCGGCTGGTCGACACACCGGTCGATGATGTTTTGTTCTGCTCCGCAAAGTTCGGGGAACTCGGCAAGCAATACCTGTGCACCAAGCGCAACCAGCAGATCAGAGGTATATCCCACAGATGGATTGGCAGAAATGCCGCTGAAACCATCACTGCCGCCACATTTTACGCCCACACATAGTTTGCTCAGCGGTGCCGGAGCCCTTTCTATTTTATTTATTTCTGTGAGCCCTTCAAAGGTTTTCAGTATCGCATCCTTAATCAACTGGTCTTCACTTTGGCTTTGCTGCTGTTCGAAGATGAGTACTTTTTTATCGAAATGAGGATTTCGCTGCTTCAGGTCTCTCATAAAGTCTCCGGTCTGCAAATGCTGACATCCAAGACTCAATACCGTGATTCCGGCTACGTTGGGATGGTCTGCATAAGAAACCAGTAAATTGCTGAGTACCTGAGAATCTTGCCGCGTGCCGCCGCAACCGCCCTGATGATTTAAAAACTTTATACCATCCACATGTTTAAAAACCCGGTTTGCCAGCGGATCTGACATCCCGAGCTGGTCCGGATGAAAGGCTGCAATGTCTGCGCCATCCTGGTAAGCCCGGAGGAGCTGCCCTGTAAACTGCTTGTACTTATCTGTTACGTTATAACCTAAATTGTTATGCAGGGCCTCTTTAATGACATCAAGGTTTCTGTTTTCGCAAAAGACAGTAGGAATAAATAACCAGTAATTTGCTGTTCCTACTTTCCCGTTTTCACGGTGATATCCATTAAATGTTCTGCCTTCAAATGCGGAAGCGTCTGGTGCCTGCCACTGATAGTTTACATCTCTGTAAGCGTAGTCTTGCGAGGCATGCTGGACATTCTCTGTAGTCATCAGGCCGCCTTTAGGAATGGAAGCTGTGGCCTTGCCTACCAACACGCCATACATCAGCACCTCTTCTCCCTCCTGAAGTTCATGTATAAAGAACTTGTGCTTGGCATGTACATCCTTATCCAGAACGATGACATCACCGTTCCAGGTTACATTTTCTCCCTTTGGCAGATCCTGCAATGCAACCAGCACGTTGTCGTCCGGATGGATCTGTAAAAACTTTTTATTGGTAGTCTCAGACATTATTTATTCAATTCAAATATTTTATCCATCAGCATCCACTTTTCACCGGGCTTTGCACCTGGAAGCGCCTGCTGGTATTTCCACATTAACGTTTCCCAATCCTGCACTTTTGCATTGGCTGCATCCGCCGCACTCTTTTTTTCAAAGCTAAATGCATCACTTACCTCCATGATCATAAACAGACGATTGCCATACCTGTAGATCTCCATAGCTGTAATACCGGAAGTAATGATACTTTCCTTTATCTCTGGCCATACGGCTTTATGATAGTCTTCGTATTCACTGATCAGCTGCGGATCGTCTTTCAGATCGAGGGTTAAACAATATCTTTTCATACTATTTTGCTGCTACTTTATAGCCACTGATTCCATAAAAAAAGACAACAACAAAGCATACTAACGGTACAATATAAGAAATAGGGGTCGAATACCCATCAGCAACCATTCCCATAACATAGGGTACCAAGGCTCCTCCAACAATCGACATGATAACAAATGAAGAGGCTTTTTTTGTATGATGTCCCAGGTCTTTAATACTTAAGGCGAAAATTGTAGGAAACATGATTGACATGAAAAAGAACACGGTCAATAAGGCGTAAATTGATAACCAGCCACTATTAAGTATAACTATTATACAAAGTAATATATTTATGATTGCATAAATGGCCAATAGTTTATTGGGCTTAATAAATTTCATTAATGCAGTTCCAACAAAACGTCCGGCAGTAAAAAGGATTAAACCCAAAGAAAGCAACTTAGCAGCGGTCGCATTGTCAATTCCAACTCCTCCTTCTGTGCAGTAATTGATGAATAGTGTCGCAACGCCAACCTGAGCGGCAACGTAAAAGAATTGCGCTACAACACCAAAAGTAAAATTGCTATGGTTAAACAAGGGTTTCCGATCCAATCTTTCATCTGACACGATTGTACTCTCCTTAATCTCGGGCAGTTGAATCTTGACAAAAACGCCTGCAACCACTAATACTAAGACTCCAATTATCACATAAATCAGCTTAACCGAATCTAAATTACTTCCACCATCACTACTGCCTTCACCAAAGAACAGATATGAAGCTATAATAGGTCCAAGAAAAGAGCCGACGCCATTGAAGCATTGAGACAAATTCAACCTGGTTGCTGACGTTTCCGGAGCGCCCAAAACCGTTACATAGGGATTTGCGGCAGTTTCCAAACATGCCAGGCCTGATGCCAATATAAATAATGCCAGTAAAAAAGCATTAAAGCTAGACTGTTCGGCAGCAGGGTAGAATAAAAAAGCACCAATGGCATACAGCAATAAACCAAGGATGACTCCTTTCTTATACCCGTATTTATTCATAAAAAGGCCTGCAGGTAAAGCCACCAAAAAATAGGCTCCAAAATAAGCTGCCTGCAGTAGAGTAGATCTTGTTTTTGTAATGCTCAGTGCCTCCTGAAAATGTTTATTGAGAACATCAAGAAGTCCATACGCGAAACCCCACATAAAAAAAAGTGAGGTAACCATAATTAGGGGAAACAAGTAATTGTTCTTAGTCATCGGTTTTATATTTGGTTACTCAAAGGACGAAAATTCCCGTCACATTTATTTGCTCATTTTATCTAATCATTAAGTGATTTTGGCAGTTAACGCTCCAGATCACTTCAAAGCTACGGCTAAAATTGAGTTCATCGCTATCGGCATTATGGCTTCAGAAAAAGGAACTGCTCAGAACAGGCATAAGCGCTCTCTGTCCGATTCTTCATCGGACCTGAGAGATGCAGCCTGAGAAGAGTCTGTTCTTTTTTCTGAAGCTAATGACAATTTATTTACCCGCAGACAACACTAAACGCACATTCGGTATCCCCAGCGTTGTATGCGGAGAAAGCGGGTTATGCAGTTGCCAGCTAACCGGATAGAACTTACCTTTCTCTACAGAGACCGGTTTCAATGTCTTATGATAGATCACCTGCTTCACACCATTATCAATACCAATCGTACTGCTCTTTTGAAAGCCATTGTAGAATTTCACGATGAGCTGATTCTTACCTTTCTTTAAAGGCAGCAAGATAACATCATGGAGCATTTTCACTTTAAAAGGATTATTGTGTTCGTCGAGCACCTGGCCGTTGAGCGACACAGTAACGGCATCACCACTTGTTATCCCAACAAGATACGGTTGATCCTGATCTGAATCGATCTCCTGTAACAGATAGGTAGCTGAACTGCGGTCTGCCGCTACTTCGTAAGTCGCGCCGTTCTTCCATTCTGATTTTTTGTCCCAAACTTTATCCTTGTCTCCCGGCCATGGCTTATTCACATCTACATTTTTAAGATTGCCATGAACACCACCTGGCCCTGAGTAATAACTGCCCGACTGGTAGATTGCTCCCCAGGCGATTCCGGAAGGATTGTTCTTTAAGGGCTCCGACTCGCCACCTTTTAATGCCACAACCGTTATCTTACCGTTGATCTCCAGATCGATTGACTTGTCTTTTTCATTCTCTGTAAAGTACAATTTAGGGACTAAGGTCTCGTTTTGGATCGGGCTCAATGTCCAGGACTCCTTAACCGTACTTTGATACCTGTTGCCATAGTCAATTCCTGAACTGCTGTAATGTTTAAAGGCATTATGCCCGTTCAGCACCAGTGGCTTTTCTTTATCGGACAAGATATTCGCAGGCGGGACTTTATAACCATTGACAAATTCGATCGCAAGTACTTTGAATTCCTTAGCGATATCCAGCCCTGCAGGGACTGTGATTTTAACACCTTCGGCATTCTGGCTGTATTTGGGTTTACCCTTTTCGCCCAGCACTGTGATGTTCCTGATCTTACCGGTCAGTCCGGGCAGGAAGACCTGTCCGTTTTCAGGAGCTGATAATAAATGCAGATAGAGCTTATTCGTTCTGCTGGTCAGGCTGCCCCATTTAAAGGAAACATGGAAAGGATCTGCATCAGTTCCGTAAATTGCCTCCTTATTTTTATCCAGCCATTGACCGATACTCAACAATACATCGCGTTCAAAGTCCACAACAGAGCCGTCACCTTTCGGTCCAATGTTCAGCAGGAAATTTCCACCACGGCTTGTTACTCTGATCAGGCTTGTAAGCTTTTCTTTCATTTTATCTTCAGGATTACCCCTTTTCTGAAAAGAACGATATCCCCAGGTCTCATCAAAGAATGAGGCCGGACTTTGCCACGGAACACCGATCACATAATCAGGTTCCTGGTTATCGCCCATTACATTGAAATCGCCCATATCATTCCCGATCCTGCTTCCGATCATACAATCTGGTTGCAGCTTATGAACCAGATCTCTCAATTCCCTGCTTTCGTTTGCATTCTGGGAACCCATATCGAACCAAAGCTCAGATACAGGCCCGTAATTGCTCAGTAGTTCGGTGATCTGTTTTTTATTCAGTTCAACGTGTTCGGGTGTAATATAGTCGGAGTTGCTGCTTGAAATGGGAGATGCCTGCGGGAAATGCCAGTCGATAAGGGAAAAGTATAAGCCAAACCGCAAACCGCCGCGTTTACACGCCTCAGAAAGTTCTTTCAGAATATCCCTTTTGTATGGCGTAGCGTCTACCATGTTAAAGTCAGTCGTATTCGTTTTAAACATGCAAAAGCCATCATGATGCTTGGAAGTAATCACGATAGAACGCATCCCGGCCTGCTTCGCCAGCGCTACAATAGCATCAGGATTCCATTTTTCAGGATTAAAGGTTTTGGCAACGTTTTCGTAATCATCGCTGTAGATACCGGCATGGGCCTGAATCTGCTCGCTTACATTCCTGTAAGAGGGTTTGCCCTGCCAGACTCCACCCAGAACGGAGTAGACTCCAAAATGGATAAACATGGAATATTTCTGGTCCTGCCAGTCTTTTAATGCCTTTGGATCATGCTGTCCAAAAGCCAGGGTATTTACAAATACGATGAGTAAAGAAAGAAAAATTGATTTATGCTTCATGATCTGGTGTTTCGAATGACCTGGTATAATGTGATTGCCACAATACCCAAAGAAAGGCGAAATCCAATGATCAAAGTTTTCTGTATTTTACAAAAGACTCAGCAATTTTGGCATCTATCTGATCAGTTTCAGCAAATATGCGCCATATCCGCTTTTTACAAGTGGTTCGGCAATGGTGCGGAGTTGCGCTTTATCAATAAAACCCATTCTGTAAGCCACCTCCTCAATACTTCCGATCTTCAGCCCCTGGCGCTCCTCAATTACATATACAAACTGCCCGGCCTGCATCAGCGAAGCAAAGGTACCGGTATCCAGCCAGGCTGTTCCCCTGCTCAATACCCCCACTTTCAACTTGCCCTGCTCCAGATATACCTTATTCACATCTGTAATTTCATACTCGCCGCGCGGAGATGGTTTAATGTTTTTTGCAATCTCTACAACTGAATTGTCATAAAAATACAAACCGGGTACTGCATAATCAGATTTAGGCGCCGCCGGTTTCTCCTCGATAGATACTGCCTGGTTTTGATCATCAAATTCAACCACACCATAACGCTCAGGATCAGATACGCGGTAGGCGAATACAACACCCCCATCCGGATCGGCACTTGACTGCAATAATTTCGCCATCCCATCGCCGTAAAAGATATTGTCGCCAAGGATAAGGGCGACTTTATCTTTACCAATAAAATCTGCACCAATCACAAAAGCCTGTGCAAGTCCGTTCGGCTCTTCCTGCACGGCATAAGAAAATTTACATCCCAATCTGCTGCCATCACCAAGCAGCTTTTCGAAATTCGGCAAATCATGGGGTGTTGAAATAATCAGGATTTCCCTGATGCCGGCAAGCATTAATGTAGACAAAGGATAATAGATCATCGGTTTGTCGTAAACCGGCATCATCTGTTTGCTCATTACCAGGGTTAAAGGATGCAACCTCGTGCCACTTCCGCCTGCTAAAATTATTCCTTTCAATATATTGAGGATTTGTTAAGTACGCTATGAAGATACAATTTCTTCGAGTTCTTTAAACCACTCTTCTCCATATTTTCTGATCAGCGGACCTTTCAGGAACTGATAAACCGGCACCTTCAGTTCCCTTCCGAATGAACAGGCGTCTGCACAGATGTGCCACCTGTCATAATTTAATACTTCAAATTCAGGATACTGTGTAATCCTTATCGGATACAGATGGCAGGAGATGGGCTTCTGCCAGTCAACCAGGCCCTGCTCATACCCTTTCTCAATTCCACACTTGGTTATTCCGTTCTCGAAGGTAACATATGCGCATTCCTTGTTTCCGTCTACGCATGGCGTTGTCAGATCACCGTCTGCATCTACTACAGAAGTTCCGAATTGCTCTATCGCAGCAATCCCCTTCGGTTCCAGTAAATGCTGGATCTTGGGATAGATCTCTTCCAGAATGGCCGTTTCAGCCACATCAAGCGGAGCACCCGCATCCCCCTCTACACAACAAATACCTTTACATTTGTTCAGATTACAAACAAAATTTTCACTGATCAGGTCCTCATGGACCAGGGTATTCTGCACTTCTATCATCTCAATTATTTTATAATCTCCAAAGGATGCATTAGTCCGTTTGCCGATTTTATTTCCATTACCACCGATCCTACCAGGATCTCAACCTGTGCCTTTAAAGGCACGCGGTTCCCATCATCTGACACCCAAAGGTATAATCTGCTGTCTTTGCGAAAAATCCTTCCCGGCTTTATAGAAGGGCTGAACTTTAAGCATCTGATCTTTCCGAGTTTTGTTTTGATCACTTCCTTACCCATATACTGGATCTCCAGTTTATTGACCTCGTCCCCCAGGAAATAACTCAGGGTCACAAAATCACCGGTTTTCATTTTAGAAATATCCAGGCTGCGCGCAAAATAATAGGATGACACGAGGTCAAAAGTTTGTGTAGTCGGTGTATTGAATGTGCCCTTAGTAGCAACGATCTTTTTATCATCCTGACTGAACCTCGCCTTGTCCTGTCTCCGGTAACTTCCTTCCCTGATGTTCTCCTGGTAGAAGTAAGGCTTCAGGTTCGCTATATCGATATAAGAATCATAATGATCCCTGATTTTGTAGAAGACATCAAATGTACCTGAGGTTTCTCCGTCTACACTCAGCCTGTAAGTTGGCCGGCCTTCGAATTTCAGGTCGGAATCCAATACTTTAAGTGTGCCTTCTGCTGCAGTTATAAACCCATATTTGAGTTTATAGGTAAGTATTTCACCCGGCTTAAATACGGGCTGCTTTACAAATGGCAGTTCCTGGCCAAGGGCCTTTAAACTTAGGAATGCAACTACAGCAACTAACAATAACTTTCTCATACCTAAGCTAAAACAAAAAACAATCCAAAATTAATCCTTGCGCTTATAAATGGGAACAGTAGAGCAGGGTTCACCATACATAATACTCTTCACCACCGGCGTAAGCAGATTGGTAATTTCTACATACGCAGATACAGGCAGCTCGACATCAGCACAGCCCTTCACGACTACGCGCTCCCCTTCAAATGCCCCAAGATCTATTTTGGCAAGGGCCTTTGAAAATAAAACTGCTTCCAGGGTATCAAGACCTCCAAACACAACTTCATTGGCATATGGCTTTAGCTTGTTGGCGAGCAGCATGTAGGCCCAGGTGGGTACAATGGCATCTGCACTGCAAATCACAGCTACGTTTTTCCCGGTATAATCGGCCCAGTCGTGCGTCTTTACAAATTCCCTGAAATCCTTTTCCCGAAGCATCAGGCCATGAAACAAGTTATCCTTGATATCATATACCACCCGCTCTCCAGGATGCAGATACTCTTCGAGATTGAAAGTGATCAAACCACTGGCCGCTACTTTATTGACAAAATTTTCCTGAATCTCCATAGCTGTACGATATGCTGTAAAATAAAAAAACCGGAAGTAGTGATTACTTCCGGTTACAAAATTACATAAAATAAGATTAATAGAATTTCACCCTATTGTCTTTTATCTTGCTTTTATCCTGAAGCACCTGGAAGGCAGCTCCCAAAGAGCGCTGTCCGGCAGCCTGTAACATCGTTTCCTTTTGTTTGTAGGTATTAGACATAGGGGCAGGATTTGTAAATCCGTCTACTACAAAGGCATAAACACCAGACTCACCTTCAATAAGTTTAGATAATTTACCTGGCTGTGCACCAAAAACAGCTCCAACTACTTTGTTCTCCTGACCAAGTCCGGGAATAATAGGGTTACTGAATACGATATTCTGAACCGGAGTAGCCGATTTACCCAGTTTCTGAGCTACCTGGTCTATGCCTGCAGATCCTTGTAGTGCTTTGCTGATCTTCTCGCCAAGTAATTTAGCTTTAACAGCATTTCTTACCAATGGTTCAATATCTTTCTTAACCGCTTCCAGCGAAAGGGTGCCTTTTGGTTTGATATCGGTCAAACGGGCGACTACAAATCCATTATCCATTTGATAAACCTGATCAAGTACAGTTCCCTTGTCAGCAGCATAAGCATCACGGATCAATTGACGTGGATTGTCAAGTCCTGGCGCAAAGCCCTGAGTTGGTGTGATTTTATCGGCGACACCAACAGTGTAACCTTTTTTCTGAGCAAGGTCGCTAAAGCTTCCGTCTTTTACTTCGTTAAGGAACACACTTGCTTTTTTATAAGCCGCATCTCTTGTCTTGTTGCTCGGTGCAAGGCTTTTTTCAATGTATGCCAGTTTAGCCACTTTAGAGTTGCCAATCTGTTTCTCAATCTTGATCAGGTGAACGCCAAATTGTGAAGCCACAATTGTCAGGTCACCTACGCTTCCGTCAAATGCCGCATTCTCAAATTCCGGAACCATCTGTCCTCTCGCAAAGGTACCCAGATCGCCGCCTTTATCTTTTGAACCATCCTCGCTGTATTGTTTCGCAAGTTCAGCAAAGCTTCCGCCTTTTTGAATCAGGCCTTTCAACGAATCGGCCAGCTTTTTTGCTTTATCCACTCCGCCAAGTTTACTTGCGTCGAGTAAAATATGACTTGCTTTAACTGAATCCGGTGAAAAACGGGTTGCTACAACCTTTACCAGTTTATAAGAGTTTCCTGAAAATTTCGGTCCGTAGAAAGTTCCTGCAGGTAAGTTGAAAACCACAGAGTCAACCGCAGGATCCAGCTTGCCTTTACTTAGGTAGCTGTAAGGAACTTTAACGTCTGAATTTACCGCCGCGAATAAAGAATCATTCGCTGCTGTTTTAAAATCTACAGCCAGTTTTTCAATCTGCTTCTGAATCGCAGCAGTATCTTCCTTAGTAGGGCTGATACTGAAAGAAACATATTCAAATGACCTGGTCTCAGTAGGATTGTCGAAACGCTGCTTGTTTTCATTGTAGTAATCAGCGTAATCTGATTCTGAAGGCTTAACAGTTGCGTCAGGAATTGAAGCATAGTCTAGCCCGGTATATTTAAAGTTTGCCAGTTTATTACGGTTCAAATAGTCATCGTTGGCTTCCAGTGTAGTTACATAAACTGAATTACGAATCAGGTTCGTATATTTTGTCTGTAGCGCCTGTTTTTCAATCTCGTTTTCTAAAGCGTTCAATTGCTGCTTCAAATTTGGATCTTTAGCTCCGTCTTTGAAAACTTTGATTACCTGAGCACGATCAACAGTACCTGTTTGCGGATTACCGAAATACTGCACGATAAGCGGACTTGGGTTTTGGCCCTGTACCAGATCAAACAGTTCAGTACTTGAAACTGTAAGGCCCAGACGTGCATATTCTTTCCCTAAAAGAACAGTAGCAACTTCTCCCTGCCAAACATTATCAACCGCCATGGCTTGCATTTGGGCGTTGCCCGCACCACCATATTGCTGTTTAAATTGCGCCAGGCTTTGCTCAACTTTAGCACCAAACTGATCTATGTTTATTTCTTCACCATCAACTGATCCTACAACTTTTTGCGACTCCGCCCAAAACGGCTTACCCACGTTAACTGCATCACCAACCAAAAATGCAACAATTGCAAAACCAATAGCCCCGATCAGGATATAGCCGGCGCGATTCCGCAAAAATGTCATTAATCCCATAATAATTCTTATTTATAATTTTTTTTAAGAGGGCGCAAGATACAACTTTTGCTAAAAAAAGAAAATATTAAATTGTATTTGAATAAGTATTTAAAAATTAAGGAAATAAGGCCAATGCATCTAAGCGATTATTCCCCAAAATTCTCTGGTACGTAGGTCTCTCCGCTGCCATCTTTCCAGTTGATCAGATTGAAATCTTCCGTTGCACTGAAGTCAATTGCCTTTAGCAGCGTTCCGTCTGGTTTGGTTACAATCCCTCTCGGTGAAAGAAATAGTTTTTTGTTCTGATCCCAAACCAGCTCTTCGGTATTGAATGTCATGTTTTCATTAACTACCACCACATTTCTTTTAAAGGTGGCCGTGCGTTCCGAATCCCTCATGATCGCATAGTCTGATGTGATCGACCCTTTGATCTTCATAAATTCATCCAGAAAATTGATCTTCACGCCTTTAGGCATCTCCTGGTATCCAGGCTTATTGGTAGGCGTTACTTTGTCTAGTATTGGCGCAAAGCCCTGTGCCTTTACCTTTGCAGAATCACTGTAAATGATCTCAACACCTTTTGTACGGTCGACGTTCAGACTGATCTTATTCGATAGTTTAGTCGTCTTTTTCAGATCATCCTCACCGCAGGAACTTAAACTGAGCTGAAAAACGCACAGTATGAAACCACAATAACTGATCTGTCTGAAGTTCATTAGTCAAACTTAAACCTTCTAAACCAGGTATCGTTCAGGGTGAATCCTAAATGCAGGTTAAAATAATTCTCCTGAAGAAGACCGTTCTTCATAGAGCCGCGTTTTCCGATTTCAGTGGTTAGGTTCAGCTTGTAAAGAGAATACCTTGATGTTGATGACAATGGAAGTCCAAGCCCGAAAGTAACTGCCATTTGTTTAATATCCTGATCGTTAAGACTGATATATGTCTTGTCGTAGGTAACACCCATTCTGTATTCTACCCGGTTGAAATAACCTGAAACTGCGCCCATATCAGGGATGAACTGGCCACCCGCTGAAACTCCCCAGCTATCCTGCAGTCCCTGGTTTTCTCCGCCCATGGTCAACTTAGACCATTTTCCCATTCTATAGTCAGCTCCGATCAGCCATTTATTTGTCTTTTGAAAAGCAATACCAAAATTGTGCATCAAGGGCAGCTTTAATTTTGAGGATGCACTTTCTCTGTTTTCCAGGGTATCCAAAGCTGGCTGTGCGTCACCGTTCACATCGTTCAGATAGCGTGTAAGTACATAGCTCTTTTTGGAATTAACTGAAGAAGAAGAAGATCCTGAATACCCAAGGGTAAGGCTCTGTTTATTGCCTAACTGTATATCGTACTGGGCACCGTAAGAAAAAGTAATTCCGCCCACGCTGTTTTTATCCTGCTGACGGTTGTTGACAGTTGGATAGGTCAGTAGCTCTGACGCCCTGTTTTCCTGTAAATTACCAAACAGGTATTCGATATTTCCCCCTATCCTGAAATTATCACCAAACTGCTGGCCATAACCGATATAAGCTTTAGTAAGACCACCTTCACCAGAGTAAAGATAATTTACATCGGTCGTATCCAGCTTACCGGAAACCGCATACTCGTAACCAAGTTCGGTATACGGCAAAATCCCGAAACTAAGTGCCGACTTTCCCGAAACTACAGGAAAGGCAAGCGCCACATGGCTCAAAGTAGAGTTGTAACTGCTTTCTTCCTGACCATTGCTTTTTAGCTTGGTAAAACCACCTGTCATACCAATATCAAGCGTGGTCAGTGAAATCCCCGGGTAAGACGCCGGATTCTGCATATTGATGTTGCTGTATAGGGTAGGTTTATTGACCGCTGTTGAAATACCGCCCATGGCCCTGTATTGAGGAAGCAGCAAACCCCTGAAATTTCCTAGCCCATATCTTGAATATGGAGACTGTGTGGTAATCTGCGCTTCAGCAGAGATACTGGCAAGCAATAGCAAAACCGCTGCGATATAATTAATTTTTTTGTACATGTTCAAATGCAATAACTTCATTTAATCCTTTTAATACTAAGTAGGGATCGTGTATAATTTGAGGCGCAAAGATGCTGTTTTTTAATTGCTCTAACAAAAAACCTGCATCACCTCCCGTTATCACCACTGCCAGCCCTATATTTTCACTCGCCTGATGCGCAATAAATCCCTCAACTTCATGGATTACTCCTTGTAAAACACCGTTTTTAATCGCTGTTACCGTATCACTTCCTTTTGGTATATCTACCGTTTTTTTATCCCATTCCACCAGCGGAAGCCTTCCGGTATAATGGTTTAACGCCTCGAAACGCATATGGATTCCAGGGCTGATACTTCCGCCGAAGTATTCACTCCTGCTATTCAGCAGGTCATAAGTGATACAGGTACCGGCATCTATCATAAAACAATCCCTGCCGGGATGATAATAATTGGCAGCGATAACCTTTGCCCATCTGTCCAGGCCCAGGGTAGTAAGGGAATGGTAGTAATTCTTTATTCCGGTATTGTTTCCCGTAGAAAATGGTACATATTTAGTTTTACGCTTAAGTACTTCCACCACCTCGCTGAGGTTTGCCGCCACACTTGAAATGGTCGAACACTCAATCGAATACTTTTGTATCAGTTCTGTAAGCGCCGTTGTTGTAATCTGACTAACAATCTGATAATCAACCAGCTCTCTGTCATAAAAAACAGCAAGTTTATGATTTGTGTTACCGATATCTATCACCAGATTATGCATCCGCACAAAGCTATTAATCTTTAACTAGTTTCAAGGTGCCTAATTGTTAAAAAAAGTTAAACAAACAGAAAGTACTGGATCGCGAAAACAAGCAGCAGGAACAGGCTTTCGTAAAACCAGCGCTTCTTCGCATTTGAAAAGTAATATGCCAGTAAAACGGAGCCCGGAGGCACACAAAGCAGAAAATGATACAGCCTGAAATTGGGTTTGGTATATACACTCAGCAATGCAATGAGAAACATAAAGAAAAGCATCTGAAAAGCCTTCCTGGTGCTGATAAAACTTCGGAAGAAATTTTCCCGCAGCTGTAAAGTGGCAAGTATCATCATGACCAGCACAGGAGCCAGCACAAGATAGTCGTTGTAGTTGATCTTGAATACAGACGGGAACTTATTACCGAGAGGAAGCCATATTTTGTAAAATACAGACAAACTATCGTTCCAATAGTAATAAACCGCTATAAAAAAGAAAATAGTAAGAAAACCGGTTAGGCCCGAAAGCCATTCCCTCCACTCAAATGAACGGTACAGCAGCAAAGTAAGCCACAACATCAGCAGCATTACGATAAAAGGAAAGTAAATCAGTGTACCGACGGCGATGATCATACCGATGTCGAACATGATCATAATGGCATTGCCGGACTTTCCGATCTTCAGAAACTTATCCATGATCCAGATGAGCAGAAAATTAGCGATCAGCGTCGGACTCAGCACCAGGAAAGGCATAAACAAACTTGCAGCAGTTACATAAAGCAATGCAGGCAAAAAATTCGGCTTGCTCAGTAGCCCATGATTATTTATAATTCTGTTGAAAAGAAGAGCCTGAATGTAGACGATCAGGCCTGCTATGAACACATTGCCCGATGAAGACAAAGTATTGTGAATAGGGATCTGAATAAAGAATTTAGTATACGGTTCTAAAAACTCGAACTGCAGGGATGGAGGAATATCTGCAAAAATCGCCATCCGCATAAAAAAAGTATATGCGAAAAGAATGAACAGATTTACAGGATTTAAATTTCTGAATTGATTTATCATGCCGGTATACAATGGCAAAGTAAAGCAAATTATCTGGCAAACTGCTTCACTACTTTATCAATTATACCTGCCGTTTCATCAGGGAAATGGAACTTATGCTGCTGTTCCTGCGCTACCCAGTCCTTTATCAACGGCAGCCAGTTTCTGTTACTTGCCCAGATCACCGGTAGTCCAAACTGCTTTAGTGCATAGGCATTACATTGCTGCTCGTACTGAAACTTCATAGGAGCAACCAATAGTTTTTTCCCAAGGTAAAGTGCTTCAGCAGGCCCCTCAAATCCTCCACCGGTCAGCAGCCCCTCACAAGAGGCGAGGCTCTTATTGAAGAGCTCATTGTTGACCTTCATTACTTTTACATTCCCGTCTGTATATGCATCTGCGACATGTTTTGAAAACACCTCCCAGGTTACCCCCGGAATTTGTTTCAGTATAGGAACCAGGAACTTATCGTCTATGGCAGGGAGATAAACGGTATAGTGCCCAAGGTTAGATACGATCATATTTCTGATCTCTTCCCTGATCACCGGTGTATAAATGAAATCGTCATACCTATCAAAATGGAACCCGACATAATGTGTCGCCGGTGCATAATATTTCATGACCAGCTGTGCCCAGTCTATGCTTTTTGGCTTGGGCACCTTCGCCGACTGAAAAGAGGCCTGATGGCTCAACCCAACACTTCTGATGCCCTGGTTCTTACATGCCCAGGCCGTAACCGGTTCAAAATCGTTCAGGATCAGGTTGTATTCTTTAAGCGGGATGCTTTTCATGTCCCGCGCAAATTTACGCAGATTCATGGTTTTCCACGTTTTATAATGGTCTACGCCACCTTTCTTTCCGAAAATAAAGCTAAAGCCATGAAGCTGATATTTTACTTCCTGAATCAGTTTGACGTCTGCCTGTGTACCGCTGATCAGAAGATCAACATCACCATGCTGCTGTAAAAGTGGCACAATTTCCCGTGCACGGCTGATGTGCCCGTTACCTGTACCCTGTATGGCATAAAGTATCTTCATCCGCGCCTAATATCTGTATTTTTTATGCCTTAGACAATCTCTAATTTTATCTTTTGCAGCAGCGTGTTCACATCCAGCTTACTGTGCAGGTCCTCACTGTCGGAAAGCAGACCTTCTTCTACTTCATCCTGCTCAAAATCCTTGTGTTCATACTTGAAGATCTTCCAGCTGTGGTCATAATATTCCAGTGCGGTCAGATTTTCAACCCAGTCGCCGCTGTTCAGATAAGTCACATTTCCTTCTTCAGTTGTTATTGTCCTCATTTCAGGCTGATGGATATGGCCGCAGACCACGTATTCATATCCACTTTCTATCGCCAGCTCTGCCGCAGTATATTCAAATTTATTGATGAATTTAACCGCATCCTTGAACCTGGCCTTGATCTTTTTGGAAAAGCTCATCTTTTCCCTGCCAATTGCAGACAGGCACCAGTTGACAAAACTATTGATCAGGATCAGACTGTCATAACCGACTGCTCCAAGCTTTGCCAGCCATTTAGAATGCTGCATGGTCACATCAAATACATCGCCGTGAAAGAACCAGGCTTTCTTGCCATCTATCTCAATGATCAGTTTATTCTGCAGGTGAAATGCTCCGATATGCATATCTGCGAATTTCCTTAAAAGCTCGTCATGATTTCCGGTCAGATAATATACCGGTACCCCCTCCACAACAAACTTCATCAGTTTGCGGACCACCTTCATGTGCGTTTCCGGCCAATATCTTTTACTAAACTGCCATATATCGATGATATCGCCGTTCAGGATCACCATTTTAGGTTTAATACTTTTAAGGTATTTCAAAAGTTCTTTGGCGTGGCAGCCATAAGTACCCAGATGCACGTCAGAGATCACCGCGATATCAATTTCCCGCTTAGACATCGTCTTCATCCATTGTCAATTCATAGGGACTAAAAAAGAATGCGAGCACAACAATCAGGCATACGATAAAAAACAATTCCAGCATAGGATATGAGTTTATTATGCAAATATGCAACTCATACGTTAACAGGGCGTTAACACCCTGTTATCTATGCCGTCTTTTTCTTTCTTTTATCGCCGTAAAAAGCAAACCCAAGGGCACCCAGTAATAATACTGAACCGGCCAGTGATATCTTCTCCCCGGTGTAATATGAAGCCGGCTCAAACTTGAATTCCACTTTATGATTTCCTGCTGGCAACTGTGCTGCACGCAGTACATAGTTAGCCCTGAAGTAAGGTTTTTCAACGCCGTCTACGTACATGTTCCATCCTTTATCATAGTATACCTCAGAAAACACAGCAACAATGTCACGCGGTGCGCTGTAAGAATAGATCAGACGGTCGGGATGGTAGCTATCCAGTTTGATAGAGGCGGTAGGATCCGCGCCTATTTCTCTTTTCTCATCGATTATGCCTTTATACCTGATGTCAACAATGGCCTCTGCCTTCGGATCGAAGCTGCTGATTGCTTTCATTTCCTCATCCGCATTCTGCACAAACTGTATCTTCGGAACGATCCAGGCATGGCCGGCAGCAGTAGGATTGGCTTCCATTTTATAGGCACCGGTCTTCTGATCCTGAGTAATGACATATTTCGTATTCAGCATATCCAGTACATCCTGGTTCACGCTTTTGGTCAGCTGACCATCGATGAGTTCCTGGTAACGCTTTAGCTTTGCTGCATGATAGCCGCCGATAGTTTTATGAAACTCAGAGGCACTTGCATCCTGAAATGTCGAAATACTCAGATCCAGTACCCTATAGTCAGGATCTTTATCGGAAAGGATAAAGGTATCTACATCTCTCGGCTGGAAATGATTCTTCAGGTCGGCCTTGTTCGCGAAATTATTGTTATTCAGGTACCTTCTGTCTACCTGCCACATATCGATAAGTATCGCAAGTCCAAGCAGTATCACCGCCAGCTGGAAACCCATTTTCTTATTGATCAACGCCCAGATCAGGCCATATCCTACCGCAATGAATAAAACAGACCTCAGCGCATCTGTACGGGCGAGGTCTGCGCGATCTGCGATAAGCGCACTGCCTATACTTTGTGCCAAACCTGCATTATTTTCCAGCAGCTGCGTCAGGTACTGCACCATTCGCTGGTGCATATCTGTGGTAAAACTAAAGAAAGCCGTAGGCATCACCGCGACAAGTAAGGCAAAACCACCTGTTATTCCAGCGGCAATGGTTAGTTTCTTTGTTAATACCTTCGGTTCATATCCCCCGTCCTGAATTTCTTTGATCGCCAGCAGCGCCAGCACCGGTACCATCAGGCCAACCAGCGCAAGGATAGATTCCACTGCCCTGAACTTATTGTACATCGGGAAATACTCAAAAAACAAATTAGATACGAGCGGAAAATTTTTCCCGAAGGAAAGCAGCATGAACAAAATGGTTGTACCCAGGATCCACCACTTTAAACGATTTCTTACGATCAGCAGACCATATACAAAAAGAAAGCAAATGATCGCACCAAAATAATAAGGCCCTGATGTGCCCGGTTTTTCACCCCAGTATTGCTGCAGGCCTATCTGTCCGGCCAGCTGTTGTATTGCAGGAGTCGGATCACCTCCGGTAAGCCCCTGTACAGCCTTATAAGTATGGCTTTCAGGTTTCACCAGTGCATCGATCCCACTTGCCCCACCATATAAATTTGGTATCAGGAAAGTAAAACTCTCGCCGACTCCCTGGCTCCAGAAATAAGCATAATCCTTGGAAAGGCCGTTTTTTTCTTCAGCGGCATCGGTGGTAACGTTCGACTGCCCCCTGTTAGACTCCTTACCATACTCGTATGTGGTCCACAACTTTCCGGCATTCACCATTACAGCCAGCAACAATCCTGCGCCCAGAAACGCAATGGCGCGTGTGTACTCAGCCAGTTTCTTCTCTTTCACTGCATGATATAACTCAATACCAACAAAGATCAGCAGCGCGATCATCAGGTAATAAGTCATCTGGATATGGTTGGCCCTGATCTCCAGTGCCAGAAACAGCGCAGTTAAGCTTCCCCCGATCCAATATTTTCCTCTAAGGGTAAGAATTACTCCGGCGATGATCGGCGCACAAAATGCAATGGCAAGCGCCTTATTGCTGTGCCCTGCGGCAATAATGATAAAGTTATAAGAAGTAAAGGCAAATGCGATGGCACCAGCTGCCGCAAGCCATGGATTGATCCGGAGCACGCAAAACAATAAATATGCACCTAAAAGGTACAACAGCACTGCGTCTACGGGATCCGGAAAGATCGTCTTAACCAGATTGATCACATAAGTAGCACCATTATAGGGATGTTCCACCCAAATCTGGTATGCAGGCATACCCCCGAACATTTGATTGGTCCAAAGCGGGCCTGTACCATCTTTGTCCTTGTAAGCCATTACTTCTTTGGCCATTGCCTTAGCCTGTATTACATCACTTTGGGCAGGTGCCTTTCCTTGCAAAACAGGGCTGAAATAGACAAAACAGATGATTATAAAAAATCCAATAATGGCCAGATGTATGCCATTCGCTTTTAACCAATTATTCATTAAGGGTTTTGTTTAAGATTTAAACTCAATCCCAAACTTAGATAATATTTTTTATTTTATCTCCTCATAATCTACAAAATCACCCAGCTTATCGGTTTTACCGGTCTTTGCCTGTGGTGGCATGTAATCTATGGAAATCGATCCCTCAGGCTTTTCCCCGGGTTGCTGGCTCTGGTTTTGAGCCTGTTGCTGTGCCTTATTAAACACGCCTTTCAAAATAACCGGAAACACAAGACGAAGTATGATCCGTATGATATACAGCACTAAGAAGCTGATTACTATAAACTTTAAAAATCCCATTTCATTAATAACGTTACAAATCTATATAAAATATAGACGGATTCGCATTTTCAATATTACAATACCCCGCAGATTATTGCAATACAATTATATTTCATCCACAATCTCAGATACCCTGCCGACTTGCCCGTCTTCCAGCCTCACCTTTATTCCCCTTGAATGATAAGGCGCAGAAGTCAGCAAATTTGCCACAATCCCCCTCGTAAGTTTACCGCTTCTCTGATCTTTCTTCAAAATGACATCTACTTCCAGACCGGGGTAAACATCCTTTCTATTCCTTCCGTCCATTCCTTAAATTTTTGTTTCCTTGCCAAATCTTTCGGCAAATAATTTCTCCATGGCAAACATTTCATCCCGCAATCTTGCCGCCAGTAAAAAGTCCATATCCTTCGCTGCCTTACTCATATCTTTTCTTGTTTTGTCTATTGATTTCTGCATTTCTGCCTTCGTCATATACTGCACTATCGGATCAGCCGCCATACTTACTTCATCGACTTCCACATAGGCTTTAGCACGTCTGGCCTCTCCGGAAGAGAAATCCAGCACAGAAGTCTGCTCCAGGATCGCTTCCCTGCTCTTGCCTACAGTTTTAGGTGTAATGCCATGTTCCAGGTTATAGGCAATCTGCTTTTCTCTTCTTCTGTTGGTTTCATCTATGGTTTTTGCCATCGAGTCTGTCACCTTATCTGCATACATCACCACATGCCCCCTGTCGTTACGGGCAGCTCTTCCTATGGTCTGGATGAGTGAACGTTCTGACCTCAGAAACCCTTCCTTATCGGCATCCAGTATAGCTACCAGCGATACTTCCGGCAAATCAAGCCCCTCTCTCAGAAGATTGATACCGATCAGCACATCAAATTCTCCGAGCCTCAGTCCGCGAAGGATCTCGACCCTTTCCAGGGTCTTCACTTCTGAGTGAATGTAGCGGCATTTGATATTCAGTCGGTCCATATATTTAGTCAGCTCTTCTGCCATCCTTTTGGTTAAAGTGGTAACCAGAACCCGGTCACCCAGCTTTATGGTCTTGTCTATTTCGTCCAGCAGATCATCTACCTGGTTAATGGCCGGTCTTACTTCTATCAGCGGATCCAGCAGCCCCGTTGGTCTGATCACCTGCTCAACATACACCCCATCAGACTTCTGAAGCTCATAATCTGCAGGCGTTGCACTGACATAGATCGTCTGTGGTGCGAGTCGTTCAAATTCATCAAAATTCAGTGGCCGGTTGTCCAGTGCGGAAGGCAGTCGAAAACCGTACTCTACCAGCGACAGCTTTCTGGATCGGTCTCCCCCATACATGGCCCTGATCTGCGGCACCGTTACATGGCTTTCATCGATCACCATCAAATAATCATCAGGAAAATAATCCAGCAGACAGAACGGGCGCATACCGGGTGCCCTTCCATCAAAGAAACGTGAATAATTCTCAATGCCGGAGCAGTAACCCAGCTCCTTCATCATTTCGATATCAAAATTAACCCTTTCTTCCAGTCGTTTGGCTTCCAGCAACTGACGGTCGCCGATCAGCTGGTTCTTGCGCACTTCCAGTTCTTCCTGTATTCCCCAGATGGAAGAATTGAACCTGTCTTTGGGCGTTACAAAAAGGTTGGCCGGATAAATGGCCATATCTTCCAGCTTTTCCAGCGTTTTCCCGGTCACCGGATCGATCACACTCAGTTCCTCCACATCGTCTCCAAAAAAAGAAACCCGGTAGGCAGAATCCAGGTAGGCAGGAAATATATCGACCGTATCTCCCTTAACCCTAAAGGTTCCCCTTTTAAAATCATTCGTGGTGCGCGCATACAGGATCTCGACCAGGCTATGCAGGAATGAATTCCTCGATATCCTTGTACCTACAGAAAACCGGAAGACCGACCTGGAGAAATCTTCCGGATTTCCCATACCATAAATACACGAAATAGAGGAAACCACAATAACATCCCTTCTGCCAGACATCAATGCGGATGTGGTACGCAACCTCAGTTTTTCTATCTCCTCGTTGATGCTCAGATCCTTTTCAATATACGTATTGCTGCTGGCGATAAATGCTTCAGGCTGATAGTAATCGTAGTATGATACGAAATAGTTAACCGCATTCTCAGGAAAAAACTGTTTAAACTCGCCATACAACTGCGCCGCAAGTGTCTTGTTATGACTCAGCACCAGTGTGGGTTTTTGCGTTTGCTCAATTACATTAGCTACAGTAAACGTTTTGCCCGATCCCGTAACACCGAGTAAGGTCTGGTAGTGCTCTTCGGCATTAACCCCCTGCACAAGTTGTTTAATGGCATTTGGCTGATCACCTGTAGGTTTATATTCTGAAGCAAGTTGGAATTTCATAGATTCAAATTTACGGAAACTATTTGCTAAATTTAGGTAATGATATATGATCTCAGCAAAACCAGTACCATAGCCAATATTTTCATTGCCGAACTTCGCGATGAGAATATACAAAAGGACGCCATGCGTTTCCGAAGAAATATGGAACGCCTCGGCGAATATTTTGCATTCGAGATCAGCAAAACACTTCAGTATTCAGAGATTCAAACCCAAACCCCCCTTGGCATAGCGACCACACCGCAGTTAAAAGAACAGCCGGTACTTGCCACTATACTCAGGGCAGGCCTTCCATTACACCAGGGATTACTAAATATTTTTGATCAGGCAGACTCGGCCTTTATTGGCGCCTACCGCCGCAACCGTAAAAGCGGAAGTTTTGAGATCCGGATGGACTACCTTTCCGCACCCGATCTTACAGACAGAACAGTCATCATCGTCGACCCGATGCTGGCTACCGGGCTCAGTATGGTCCTTTGCTGTAAAGAGCTGACCCGGAAATATAAAATCAAAGAACTGCATATCGTATGTGCCATTGCAAGCGCCGAAGGCTTACGCCATGTGCGGGCAAATTTCCCTAAAGCAAAAATATGGCTCGGCGCCATTGATGAGGAAATGACCAGTAAAGCGTATATTGTGCCCGGCCTGGGCGATGCCGGAGATCTGGCATACGGCACCAAGCTATAATGAGCTACCAACATGATTAAGCATATTTTTTTCGATCTGGACCACACCATCTGGGACTTTGACAGGAACGCACAGGAAACACTTCTGGAACTGTACACGCTTTATAAGCTGGATGAACTCGGTCTGAGTTCAGCAGAAAATTTCATCAGTACTTATACGGAAAACAATCACCGGCTCTGGGCAGATTATCACATCGGCAAGATCACTAAGGAGACCCTCAGGGCAGAGCGTTTCAGCAGTACATTTATCCAGCTGGGTGTACACCCGGAAAAGATTCCGCATCAGTTCGAAGACGACTACGTGCGCATCACCCCCACCAAGACCAATCTGTTCCTGGGTTCGGAAAAAGTACTCGCTTACCTGCAAAAAAAGTATACGCTGCACATCATCTCCAACGGCTTCAAGGAATCGACACTTATCAAAATGGAGGTTTCCAAACTCAATCCATATTTCACCAATGTGGTGATCTCTGAAGATGTAGGGGTCAACAAACCAGACAAGGCTATTTTTGAATACGCACTGGACAAGGCCAAGGCACTTAAGCACGAAAGCATTATGATCGGCGACAGCATTGAAGCTGACATTCGCGGGGCCCAGGGATTTGGCATGAAAGCCATTTATTTTAATCCGCTGAATAAAGAACTGCCGGAAGATGTAAAATCGCAGATTACACACCTGGAAGAATTACTGCATCATTTCTAAATAATTCACATCTTTACATTATGAAAAAGCTTTTATCCATTTGCGCAGTGGTTGCCGTAGTAACGGCTTGTCAGCCTGCTGCACCAAAGAATGACATGGTCATCACACCGACACCTGCTGGTGTACCTTCAGCTTCATCGGCCCCTGCAGTGCAAACGGCCGAAAGCGGGCAAAAGCCAGTCAACAACCCCGCACACGGACAGCCCTTTCATGATTGCGCCATTGCTGTCGGCGCTCCGCTGGCCTCTGCTCCGGCAGCGACAGCAGCCCCTGCCGTAAATGTAACGAATACGCCTGCCAGTGTTCCCGCAGCAGTACAGGCTCAGCCGGACAACAGCAATAAAGAGGTAAAACTGAATCCTCCGCACGGGCAGCCGGGCCATAGCTGTAAAATTGCTGTCGGCGCGCCATTAACATAAGCTGCAGCCGCGTAAAGAATGAAGATACCTCATATCAAAGGCTTTGATGAAGAAGCTTTTCAGAAGTACCTGAAGAATACCGGCTGGCTGATGTTTGGCAAGATATTCAGCATGGTGGTCAGCTTTGTCATTGCAAGGCACCTGGGGCCGAGCCTCTTTGGTGACCTCAGTTTTGCTGAAGCGCTTACCGCCATTGTCGCCGCAGTGGGCGCCCTGGGTCTGGATTCCTTTATCATTCGGGAGATCATCAATGAACCCCAAAAAAAAGACGAAATACTGGGTACCTCATTGGCATTAAGGATAGGCGTAAACCTCATTCTGATCCCTGTTAGTATCCTGGTATACCTCGTCTTTCACCATTTTTCCAGCCAGCCCGGCAATTGGCTCACCTGGATCATTTTCTTTTTTGCCGCTGCTTCCTTTTTCAAATCCTTTAACGTTATTGATTCGTATTTCCAGTCCCAGGTACAATCGAAGTACGTGGTGCAGGTACAAAATGTCAGCCTTGTCCTGTCTAACCTTTTCAAGATCATTGTGGTATGGCTTCATGCCCCGCTCGTCTGGCTGGCGGTTGCGGCTACATTTGATGCCTTCATAGTTGCATTAGGGCTGGTGATCATGTACCATAAAAAGGGCTTTAAGCTCCGTACCTTTACCTTCAGCAGTTCCAGGGCAAAAGCATTATTGACACAGGCATTCCCATTGATCCTTTCTGCGGTAATGGTATCGATCTACATGAAAATCGATCAGGTCATGCTGAAAACGCTGGGCAGTACCGCGGTCGGCATTTACAGCGCCGCAGGGAAAATCAGTGAAGCCTGGTATTTTATTCCCGTAGCCATTGTTACCTCAGTTTTCCCGGCCATTATCAATGCCAGGAAGACCGACATAGCGCGGTACAACAAAAGACTGGTCAATTTATACGACCTGCTGATGCTGATCAGTCTTCCGGTCGCCATCTTTATCAGCTTCTTCGGAAATGACATTACCACCCTGATCTTTACCAATAAATATCCAGGCGCAGGGTCTATGCTCGCCATACACATCTGGTCGGGCATATTCGTTTTTTTGGGCAGCGCAAGCGCACAATACCTGCTCGCTGAAGGTTTTACCAGTATTTCCTTTCAGCGAACTGCCGTAGGTGCATTGGTCAATGTGCTGCTTAACTTATGGCTCATTCCGCTCTATGGCGGAATAGGTACATCCATTGCTACATTAATTGCCTGCGCCGTGTCTGCATTTTATATTCTGCTGATTCCAAAAACCAGGCGACAGGGCATACTGATGCTCAAATCCCTTTTTCTCATCAGCCTCTTTCAAAAGCTAATCGCCAGAAAAGGTACAGCCGCCTAGTTTATTATTTCTACTGATAAATTAGCTTTTTGCAGATAACATTTTAACTTTGATCCTCACGAACAACATTTTATACCAATAACAGATGGCATCCTTAAGAAAGGTAATCAGAGAGCTAGTTTACAAACCTAAAAATATACTGGACCTTATCCGGCTCAAATCCAATATCAAAAACAGTACAGGCCCGCTGAACATTATTATTGGTGCGCATACCACCAATTACGAAAACTGGCTGCCTTCCAATATTGAAAGCCTGAACCTGCTGCAGATCTCTTCTTTTGAAAACCTGTTCGGAGATAAAAAAGCGACTCGTTTCCTGGCCGAACATGTCTTTGAGCACATCAGCTATGAAGATGCGCTCCTTGCCCTTAAAAACTGCTATCAGTACCTGGAGAAGGGCGGAACGGTTAGGATTGCCGTACCAGACGGGTTCCATCCAAATCCGGATTACATTAATATGGTTAAACCCGGCGGCTTCGGCGAAGGCTCATTCGACCATAAATTGTTATACGATTACAAAAAACTTTCCCGCGTATTTCAAGAAGCTGGCTTCAGGCCCCGCCTTCTGGAATATTATGACGAAAACGGAGCATTTCATTTTAATGAATGGGACAGCAAAGACGGACACATCATCCGCTCCAGCAGGTACGATAAGCGTTTTAAAGAAGCTATCGGATACTCCTCTCTGATCGTAGACGGCATAAAAGATTAATACCCGGAAAATGAAAAACACATTATCTCCTTTATCATTATTTGATCCGGCGAAATTAAAGGTATTGCTCTCCCTGGGCTTTAAAGGCTACCTTGCAGAAAAGGGTTGGTTCGATGCTTATAAGACCAAATCTGCCATAGATCAGGATGGGAATCCGATTGCCTGGGTCACCTATTCCTTTATAGATTTCATTAAAGAACGCATCAGTAAACAGCACGATATCTTCGAATTCGGCTCTGGAAATTCTACCCTGTTCTATGCAGGCTTAGCTAAATCCGTTTATTCCGTAGAACACGATAAGGCATGGTTTGAAAAAAGCTCAAAGATCAATTTAGCCAACGTGAATATGATCCATTCTGATCTTGTTCCGGGGGGTGATTACTGCAAGACCGCCATAGCTACGGGCATGAAGTTTCATATGATCATTGTAGACGGACGCGACCGCGTAAACTGCTGTAAACAATCCCTGCATTCGCTAACCGAAGACGGTGTAGTTGTACTGGATGATTCTGAAAGAGCGGAATATGAAGAAGCCAAGGCCTTTTTCAAAGCCAATGGCTTTAAACACCTTCCTTTTTCAGGAATGGCACCCGGAGCCATTGTTTCCAAATGTACGTCCATCTTTTACAAATCTGACAACGCACTCGACATTTAATACCTTTCATAAAACACCAGCTTCTCCAATGGCAAACGATACAAACCAGCTCGTAGACGCATACAATAATTTTTATACCGGCAGCGAAGCCGAATGGCGGATGCTGGGTGCAAAATCCAAGGCCAAAAACCTGACGGAGGTTTGCAAAGGCATCAGGCCATCCAAAATACTTGAAGTAGGCGCCGGAGACGGAAGTATTCTTCATTACCTCAGCGAATGGAACTTCGGGGATGAGCTATATGCCCTGGAAATCGCTGAAAGCGGTGTATCCATTATCAAAAACAGGAACCTGCCGGGGGTCAAAGAAGTAAAAAGTTTTGACGGCTACACCATCCCCTATGCAGACGACAGCTTCGACCTCATTATACTTGCCCATGTGCTGGAGCATGTTGAACATGAACGGTTGCTGCTAAGAGAGCTGAGGCGTGTAGCCAGATACATTGTGATCGAAGTTCCGCTGGACTACCGTTTTGGTGTAGATAAGCGCATGAAGCATTTTCTGGACTACGGCCACATCAACATGTATACCCCAACACTGATCCGCTTCCTTTTACAAAGTGAGGGAATGCGCGTCATGGCAGATAAAACTTCCCTTACACCTATAGACACAGTTAAATTCTGTGAGTTTAATGTTTTAAAGAAACCAAAAAGCATCAGCAGGATCCTGAAGATCGAACTGGAATACCGGATTAAAAAGTTCCTCGGTTCCCTGCTGGGAAAAAACAAGACCGAGGAATTTGGAAATGCTTATACTGTTCTGTCCGAAAAATCCGGCAATGAACTGAAAATACTATCCTGACCTTATGCAGACCCTTGCCCCCATTGCATTATTTGTCTACAACCGTCCACGGCATACGGAACGTACGATCAAGTTCCTGCAACAAAACGACCTTGCCGCCGAAAGCAGGCTATTTATCTTTTCCGATGCAGCGCGGTCTAAGGCAGATGAAGAAAAAGTAGAGGAGGTCAGGGAATTCATCAAAACCGTAACCGGCTTCAAAACGATCGAGATTATCGAAGCCAAAGAAAATAAGGGTTTGGCTCAATCTATCATTTCCGGGGTCAGCAGGCTGATTGATGCTTATAAGCAGGTGATCGTATTGGAAGACGATCTGATCACGTCTCCTTATACGCTCAGCTATTTTAATGAAGCACTGAATAAATACCGCGATGCGGAGCAGGTGATGCACATCGGGGCTTATATGTACCCCTTAAAAGAGAATAACCTTCCTGAATCCTTCTTTTACCGTGCAGCAAGCAGCTGGGGCTGGGCCACATGGGAAAGGGCATGGAAGCACTTTGAACCCGATATCCATATACTGGAAGCAAGCTTCGATAAAAACAAAATAGCCGCGTTTAGCATAGACCATACCATGAACTTCTGGAAACAGATCCAGGAATTCAAAAAAGGAAAAAACAATTCATGGGCGATCCGCTGGTATGCATCGATCTTTTTAAAAGGCGGACTTACGCTCAACCCGGCACGTTCGCTGGTCAACAATATCGGTCACGACGGATCGGGTGTCCATTCCGGAATCAACGACATCTATCATGTCATCATTAATCCCAACCCCATTACACAATTTCCTGAAGTATTGGCTGAAAATCAGCAAGCCTACGCAGCCATCAGAAATTTCCTGAAGCACCGTAAAGGCTCGCTGTGGCAGAGAGTAAAACGTTACATTGCCGAACACGTGGTCAAAAAATAGAGCCGTTCAGTAAAGGAGCCCTATTTCAGGTCTTTCAGGATCTCAGCTACCGCCCTTTCGAGCTGCGGGTCCCGGTCTGCCAGCCTGTCTTCAAAAGTATTTTTCACATAGATATCAGGAGAAACACCTTCCTTTTCTATATTCTTACCATCGAGTGTATAACAGCCCCACGAAGGCAACCGGTAAGAAGAGCCGTCTACCAGTCCTTTTGCTGAAGTAAAAATGATCCAGCGATACGTTTCCGTACCGATCACCTTGCCCAGTTTGAGCGCCTTGAAACCAGCCGCAGTCATCTCAGCATCACTCAGCGACTGCTCATTGATCAGCAGCACGATCGGTTTGGCAGCCGGTGCGAAATTACTTTGCGGCGCAAGCTTCCCGCCCCTGTATTTCCATTGCAGATAGGGCCGCTGAGCCAGAAACTTCAAAACCTCATCATGCACGTTCCCACCAGTATTATAGCGCAGGTCGAGAATCACTGCTTCCTTATTGTTCTCCTGCGCAACCATATCCAGCAGAAAATTCTCCAGCTCGCCCCCGCCCATATTTTTCATATACGTATAGGCGATGCGGTCGTTGCCCAACTGCTTCACACGCTGCCGGTTCTTAGCAATCCATTCATCGTACAGGTTGGCTCTGAGTGCACCTCCGTTTTGCGGGTGTACCTTTGCCGTCACTTCCTTTCCGTCGCGCTTCAGCGTCAGGATCAGCTCAGTATCAATCGAAGGACTGGTAAAATAGAAGTCCCTGTCTTTAGTTTTCTCTACCGCGACTCCGTTGACAGCAACCAGCACATCACCTGGCTTGATGTTCACCCCCTTATGCAACCCGTTGCTCCTGGCCACCACACGGTCAACCCGGCAGGGGTCGTCGCCGGCAAAAATAATCCCTGTCTCATTGGTCACATAGTTCAGGTTTTTGCGTTCTTCGTTACCGTAACTGTTAAAGCCCATATGTGATGAATTGAGCTCGCCCAGCATATCATTCAACAAAATACGCAAATCCGAGCGGCTGTTTACTTCGGGCAGATAGGCCGCATAGCGCTCTTGCATCTTTAGCCAGTCTACACCATGAAATTCCTCATCATAGAAATTCTCTTCCAGTCCGGCCCAGGTCTCGTAAAACATTTGGCTGAACTCTCCGCTCAGGTTCCTGGTGAATTTATGGCTCATATTCAGCCCATCCAGCCTGTTGCCGTCTATATTGTACTTATGAATGACACCCCTGGCCAGCGTATAGATCTTGCCTGAAGCTTCCACAAATCCATTACCCGTTCCATCAGTTACCTTTTCTGTCTTGTTGTTTTCAAAGGGCTCGATGATCGTCCGGTATAACGACATGGAACCACCTTCATGATTGGAGGCAAAGAAAACATAGGTCTTCTCACCCTTAGCCAGCACATCGGTACCATACTGCTGCCCAAAACCCGGGCTCACCTGCTCTACCCTGTCCATGATGTTCTGAACATTGATGGTGATGATATCCGCAGGCTTTACCTCTGCCTTTTTATCGGCTGATTTCTTTGCGGTATCTGTCTTCTCGTCTTTTTTAGCGTTCTTCTTCGTAATCTGCTTTTCCGAGACCTTTTTCTCTTCTTTCTTTTCCTCTTTCTTCTCGTCAAACAACTCATCAAACTTATCGCTACGGTAAGGATCATCGTATTCATCCAGTGCCAGGCGGTAAATATGGCTGTCCTGCATTCCTGTAGGATAAGACGGCTTGGTCCTCGCGCTGGTAAAGAAAATATGCTTACCGTCCGGAGACCACATTGGCCCCGCCTCAGTAACCCCGGTATTGGTCAGGTTAATGGTCTTGTTGTTTTTGATATGGTGCACAAAGACATCCTGTTCAAAATTCCTGTAAGCCGTGAACAGTACATATTCTCCGTTTGGTGAAAATGACGGTCCTGAATTTTGAAATGCCCAGATCTCGTCCTTCACAATGGTTTTGCTCTCAAGCGACTTCAGGTCGAGCAACCTTACTTCATTCCGTCCACTCAAATATACGGCCTGTGTGCGTTCCTTGTTGAAAGTGACAAGCCTGTTATTCCCTGCGTCTTTGGTCAGCTGCTTCAGCTTACCCTTTCCATCCGCAGAGATGGTAAACCAATTCTGGTACCCTTTATAGGTCTGGCTATATAACAGGGTTCTGTTGTCATTCAGCCATTTTATTTCCAGTGCCCGTTCAGCAAATGAGCCGCCACCGGCGTTCCTGTCTATCTGTCTGATAAACTTTCCCTCGGCATCACTTACAAATAATTCGCCTCGTGAAATAAAAGCCAATTTTTTTCCGTCGGGTGAAAGGTCGAATGCTGAAACCGCTTCCCTGATATTGAATTCCTGCTCTTTTCCAAGCACATTATTACGTGAGATCGCAATCTTAATCTGCTTCGCACTTTTCGATGCAACATCATATAGATAAATCTGATAGTCCTTTTCGAACACTATAGAATTTCCTGATGCGGAAACAAAAGGGCGCTTTATTGATGAATCAAAGGCGGTCAATCTGGTCTTTTTGCCGGCAGAGAAGGTATAAAGGTTGTACTCATCATTACTTTCATCAGAAACAAAGTACACATTCCCGTTCTTATCTACCGTGGCCCAGAAATCCTTTCCCCTGTAATCGGTATATTGTTTATAGCTTTTAGTTTTCGGATTGTACGATTGTATATCGGGATTAAAAGCGCCTTTATAACGCTTTCTGTTCGCGAAGTTCCTGCTCTCCCAGGTATCATTGAAGAACAGCTCCCCATTGGGCGCCTCGGCTACATTATGTACAGTATTGAAATAATTATTGAACAACCTTACTGCCGTACCGCCTTCAGCATTTACCTTATAAGCGGTATACATATTATATCTTCCCGAAGTAAAGTAGATCGCCTTCCCGTCCCAGCTCCAGTTCTCCACTTCATCTCCCGCATCGTTAAAGGTCAGTTGCCGCACTTCACCACCGGCAAGGGGCATCACATAGACATCATAATTGCCAAACTGATCTGAAGAAAAAGCCAGCCATTTTCCATCCGGAGATACCCTTGGGCTGATCTCATTGCCCGGCATCGCCGTGATCCGGTTGGCCGGCCCACCCGCAGCAGGGACTTTCCAGAGATCACCTTCATAGCTGAATACCACGGTCTGCCCATCGGGTGTCAGGGCAGGATAAGCCATAAACCTGGTATCGTTTTGTGCCAGAGCGACAGTACCAAAACCGACCAGGACAGACAACACTAAACATGCGCGCGCGATGCGCAGAGAGAATTTAGACAACAGTTCCTTCATTTGTTCGTATAGTTTTTTTC